>Ga0325403_1008025_pt1 | contig 10100 bp, 9 predicted proteins | sample PopdelMetagenome_19_FD_205665 | JGI IMG/M metagenome (GOLD analysis project Ga0325403, IMG submission 205665) | Populus deltoides microbial communities from Bellville, Georgia, United States - Xylem-PdKOR-R4 | ecosystem: Host-associated > Plants > Phyllosphere > Stem > Wood/Secondary xylem...
AGATGAAGCCATATCTCCTTGGTCAAGGTGTTTTTCACTTTGTTGACGGTTCCGTGCCGTGTCCTCCATCTCATATTTTTGACAGCTCTGCTGGTTCTTCCTCCATCATTAGCCCTTCTTTTCTTTGTTGGAAGCAACAGGATCAACTTATTTTAAGTGCTTTGCTCTCCTCTCTCTCCGTGGATGTGTTGCATCTCGTGGTAGATTGTTCTACTTCACATTGTGTTTGGCGCACTCTTGATAAAGCGCTTGCCTCTCCGTCTAATTCTCGCATCATGCAACTCCATGGCTTCTTTCAAGACCTTCGACAAGGTGACTCATCGGTTAGTCTATATATGCAGCAAGCCAAATCGTTATATGATAAATTGGCTGCTGCTGGTTGCCCTATGTCTCTTGAAGATTTCAATCTTTATGTGTTTCGTGGCCTTCGTGGTGAGTTCAAAGACTTGGTAACGAGTCTCATAACCAAGGCAGAACCGTTATCCTATGCTGATCTTCACAGCCACCTTCTTACCCATGAATTTCTGCACAAGAACTCTTTCCATTCAATGGCTGCCGCTCCTTCTCTGTTGTCTTCTTCTTCTCTGCCGCAGCAGCCACCTCTGCTGCCAACACCACAGTTTTCTGCACACTATGCTATGTCTCATCATAGCCCTAACTTCAATCGCAACAAGGGTCGCTCTAGAGGTAATTGGCGTCCCTACAGCAACCGTTTCACTCCCCAGAACAGGGGCCAATCTGCTGCAGATTGGCGACCAAACCACTGGCAGCAAACCAGGCGCAATTCCAGTGCTAGGCAGTGGTCTGGACAGCAGCATGTACGCTGCCAATTGTGCTTCGGTTTTGGGCACACAGCTCCCCATTGTTCCCAGTTTCGTAGCAGCTCTCCGCAGCCTTCTGCTCATCTTGTTGTTGGGAATATCTCTGCTGCGACCTGGTTCCCCGACACCGGCGCAAATCAACACGTCACACCTGATCTTGGAACTCTAACCGATTCTGCACCCTATCTTGGTAATGATTATTTGCATGTTGGTGACGGTAAGGGCCTTGACATATCCCATATTGGACATACTAAATTACATTCCCCAAAACGCATGTTTACATTATCTAATGTTCTCCATGTGCCTCACATTACCAAACCGTTGTTATCTGTTCAAAAATTCTGTCGTGATAATCATGTTTATTTTGAATTTCATGCTTCTATGTTCTATGTGAAGGATCTCGTCACCAAGGAAGTTCTCCTTTCCGGTCAGAGTCATGATGGCCTTTATGTCCTCTCCGAGTCTTCTGCCACGTCAGTTCCTCAAGCTTTTTGGTCTCCTTGCATCTCCGCGACTGTCGACCTGTGGCATCGTCGTTTGGGTCATCCAACCCCTCGCATTTTCAATTTGTTAGTTTCCGGAAATAAAATCATATGTACTTCTAGACGTTCTCTTACTCAGTGTCAAGCTTGTCCTTTAGGAAAGTCGTCCCGTTTGTCATTACGACCTACGGGTCACAAAACTTGTGCCCCACTTGAATTAATTTTTAGTGATGTTTGGGGTCCTGCCCCTATGTTTTCTTTTGATGGCTTCCGCTATTTTGTTATTTTTGTCAATGCGCATACCAAACATATATGGTATTATCCGCTTGTTGCGAAATCTGATGTTTTTTCCACTTTTCAACGTTTTCAAACACTTGTTGAGCGTCAGTTTTCTCTTAAAATTAAATCTGTTCAAACTGATTGGGGCGGTGAATATTGTAAATTAAATAAATTTTTTCAGACCATTGGTATTCATCATCGGTTAATTTGTCCTCATACTCATGAACAAAATGGCACTGTTGAACGTCGTCATCGACATATTGTCGAAACTGGCCTAACCCTTTTAGGCCAGTGTAGTGCCCCATTGCGATTTTGGAACTATGCTTTTGAATCCTCAGTCTACCTTATTAATCGCATGCCTACTCTTGTTCTCCAAAATACATCTCCATTTGAGTGTCTGTTTCGACGCACTCCTGATTATAACTTCCTATGTACTTTTGGGTGTCTTTGTTTTCCCTTTTTGCGTCCATATCATGCTCATAAATTAGATTTTCGGTCTTCTCCTTGTGTGTTTTTAGGTTATAGCTCATCCCATCTTGGTTATCGTTGTCTTGACTTAGAGTCTGATCGTATTTATGTCTCCCGTCATGTTCGTTTTCATGAAAATGTCTTTCCTTTTGCAAAGTCTGAACAGGTAACATCCTCACCGGTACCTCCCACCCCACCTACCTATCTTCCATCCTTGCACCCTCCTCCATCCTTTCAGCCTACTACTTACCAAACCAGCCCCAACCACAACCCAATTCTGCCATCTGCCGCACCCCACCAAATTACCACTTTGCCCATTGATTTTGCCACCCCTTCATCACCATCCCACACTACCATACTGTCACCATATGCTTGTCTTTCCAATGATCATTGTGCAGGTACAGGTTCTCCATCACCGGATGTGCATGTTCTCAGGTCTGCTGCAACAGAGCAGCCCGGTTCTGCATCAGCTCATCCTAGTTCTACAGCAGCCTCACCAGTGTCTGGAGTGCCGACCAGTCCCTCTACTGCTTCTCCAGCTAGCCTGCAGCTTTGTGTAGACCTCTCCTCATATCCTCTTCAGCCTCTTCCAGGTACAGGTCACACTTCTCCATGCCCAGTTGCACGTCAACATCCCATGGTTCTTCGTCCAAGGCAGCCCAAGATAGCGTTGTCCACAGCCACTACCACAGCCTCTGCTGTCTCCTTAAGCCGGGTAGTTTCTCCTTCCTCTCATGAGCCACTTGTTTTTAATGATGCTAACAGATATGAGGCGTGGCATAGTGCTATGTATGAGGAAATTCAGGCCTTACGCGCAAACAGAACTTGGACCTTAGTGCCGTTTCATCCCTCCATGAATGTTGTTAGTAGTCAGTGGGTATACAAGATTAAATGCAGATCTGATGGTAGCATCGAGAGGTATAAGGCGCGTCTGGTTGTTAGAGGTTTCACTCAGCAAGAAGGTATTGATTACTCTGAAACCTTTAGTCCAGTCATCAAACAGGCGACCGTCAGATTAGTCTTCTCCATTGCAGTTTCGTGTGATTGGAAAATTCATCAGCTTGACATCCATAATGCCTTCCTCAATGGTGTTCTTGATGAGGAGGTCTACATGAAACAACCTCCAGGTTTTGTTGATTCTGCTCTCCCCTCTCATGTGTGCCGATTGCATAAATCTCTATATGGTTTAAAACAGGCTCCGCGGGCTTGGTACACTCGTCTGAATGATTTCCTGTTATCTATTGGTTTCCGTGCCTCTAAGGTGGATACCTCATTATTTATCTTCTCTGTTGGTGCTGATATTTGTTATCTTCTGGTCTATGTTGATGATATTCTGCTTACGGGTAGTAACTCTCTTCTGCTCCAACGCCTCATTCAGCTACTGAGCTCAGAATTTAAGCTTCGCGACTTGGGTTCTGTTCATTACTTTTTGGGTATTGAGGTTCAGTCTACTAGTATGGGTCTTATGCTCCGCCAGCATAAATATATACTTGACATTCTCACTCGGGCTGGTATGCTATCTTGCAAACCTGTTGATACCCCTATGTCTACATCCAAAGCTACCATTCTGCCCGATCCATTGTTTTCTGATGCTACCCGCTTTCGTCAAATTGTGGGTGCTCTTCAGTGTCTCACTTTTACGCGCCCAGATATTTGCTTTGCTGTTAACAGAGTCTGTCAATTTATGCATGCTCCTACAGATTCTCATTGGGCTACCGTGAAACGCATCTTGCGTTATCTTCGGGGTACGGCATCATATGGCTTACATATTACTCGCAATTCTTCTTTTGCTTTACATGGTTTTACAGATGCAGATTGGGCCGGCAGTGTTGAGGACAGAAAATCTACGGGTGGTTACCTTGTGTTTTTTGGTCAGACGCCGATTTCATGGAAATCTGGTAAGCAACGCACAGTTGCTCGCTCTTCTACTGAGGCTGAGTACAAAGCCTTAGCTGATGGCACTGCTGAGGTTATCTGGCTTCAGTATTTATTAACAGATCTCCAGATTCCGTCTACTTCTGCTCCTATTATCTGGTGTGACAACCTTGGTGCCACTTATTTGTCTGCGAATCCTGTTTTTCATGATCGCACAAAACATGTTGAGATCGATTATCATTTTATCCGAGATAGAGTTGCAAAGAAGGAGATTCAGATTCGTTTTATTTCCTCCCAGGATCAACTTGTCGATGTCTTCACTAAGCCACTTCCTACTTCTTCATTTACTGCTTTTCGTTTCAAGCTTCGAGTTGATCCTCCACCCTCAGCTTGAGGGTGCATATTATAGAATGTACTTATATAGAAAATATTGTATATAGAAAATATTATAGACATACTCTTGTGTGGTAACCTCCACCATTACTATTGTATATTGCCCTACCTATATATATAGAAAGGGTTGGCTAACCATTAGGTTAAGCCTCCCAATTATTCTCAACTCCATCAATCAAATTAACTAAATTTTAATTGAATGAACCAGGTTTAATCATATCAATAGTTTAAATGATTCATTACAAATCCAATCCACCCTCTCATAGATGCCATCCCTGAAAGAATGTGAAATACTGCAATTTGTATTCCTTAATTGTGTAAAACCGGATGCCGTGGGTTACAGTATTTATACAAGATGAAATTCTAGTCTAAGTAGGAAACCTATTCTAACAATGATGGAAACCTCAGTGATTGTAATACAATAGGAAATCTATGATTAGCTGTATCTTTTCTTTAACACTCTACCTCAAGTTGGAGTGTGGATATCAATTACACCCAACTTGTGAAGATGAGACTGGAACAATGGTGCAGGCAGTGGTTTAGTGAAGATATCGGCAACTTGGTGTTTTGTTTGCACATGAGCTGTCCGGATTTCTCCATTGTGAATTTTTTCACGAACAGTATGACAATCCTATTCAATGTGTTTGGTCCATTCATGATAAACTGGGTTGGCTGCAATGTAGAGTGCTACCTGGTTATCATAAAACAAGGTGGCAGGTTGATTGTGCTTCACTTGGAGATCATGTAAGAGGTATCGCAGCCAAGTGAGTTCACAAGTAGTGGCTGTCATAGAACGGTACTCGGCTTCTGCAGAGGACCTTGAGACAGTAACCTGCTTCTTGCTCTTCCATGATATAAGTGACCTGCCAAGAAAAATACAATAACCAGTGACTGAGCGCTTGGTAAAAGGGCATCGAGCCTAGTCTGCATCACAATATGCAGTTAGATGCAGTGGTCCATTCGAGGGGAATAATAACCCCTGGCTAAAGGCTCCTTTCAGATAATGGAGGAGCCAGCGTGCTATGTCAAAATGGTGCTTCTTGGTCTCATGCATAAACTTACTGGGTGTATTTACGTCATATGTGATTTCTGGTCTTGTTATAGTGAGATAGATTAATCTTCCAATGAGTCTTTAGTAACTGGTGGGATCTTTAAAGGGGTCACTCCCTGTAGGGATGAGGGCAAGGTTGGCTTTCATAGGAATTTTTTCAGGTTTAGGACCAAGTAAGCCCGCATCTTGTAAGATGTCTATTGTATACTTTCATTGACAAAAGGAAATCCCAGACTTGGACCATGCTATTTCAACCCTAACGAAGTATTTTAAAGCTCCAAGATCTTTGATTTTGAAATAGTTGCCGAGAAAATGTTTAAGATCGCGTATGGCAGCATCATCATTTCCAATGAGTATCATATCATCAATGTATAACAATATAACTGTGAAGGATTGTCCACATTTATGTGTAAGCATAGAATAGTCTGCTTTGGATTGAAGGAAGCTAATATTATGTATAGCAGAGGAAAACATAAAAAACTAGCTGTGAGACGCCTGTTTGAGGTCGTATAAGTATTTTTGGAGACGACACACCGTGTGCTCCCCCTGTCGGTGATACCCTGGTGGTGGAAGCAAGTAGACTTCTTCATGGAGGTCACCATGAAGGAAGGCATTGCGCACATCCATTTGATGGAGTGGCCAATTAGAGACAGAGGCAATGGTGAGAAGGCAACGGACAGTAATAAGCTTGGCAACAGGGGCAAACATTTCAGTATAGTCGATGCCCTCCTGTTGGGTGAAGCCTTTAGCGACCAGCCGGGCTTTGTGCCTCTCAATGGAACCGTCAGACTGATATTTAGTTTTGAAAACCCATTTGCAGCTAATGGGACGGTGACCGGCATGGTAAGGGTACCAAGGACCAAGTGTTGTTCTCCTCCAGAGCGGTGATTTTAGAGTTCGTGGCCACAACCTAGTGGGGGTGATGGCGGGCCTCCTCATATATGCTAGGTTCAACAAATTGAGAGATATTGTTGACAAAATTGGTATGAGGAGCAGAAAAATAAGAGTAGGGTACATACCGAGTGATGGGGTAGCGGGTGCTAGACGTGATTGAGGGAGGAGCGCCAAGGGCAAGCAGGGCTGCGTGGTGAGCTTGGTAATCTTGGAAGTGGGGAGGTGGTTTGTTGGGGCGGGTGGAGCGGCGAAGATGTGGGGTTGGGATGGGTAGTGGTTGTAAGGAGGGGCAGCAGGGGAGGGAGATGAGTCGGTGTCTAGAGTAACAGGGGAATGTTGTGGGGAAGAGGAAGATGAGTCAAGGCGAGCGAGGGCGGAGGTATCTGGGTTGGAGGTAGCGGGTTTGGGTAGAAGTACTGAGTCATGGGGTGTGTTGGGTAAGGTAGGTCAGTCATCTAAATAATCAGATGGTGATGTAGAAAAAGGGAGTAAATGTTCATGAAAAACCACATCTCGTGAGGAAAAAAAATTTTGTGTATCAAGATCATATAAGCGATAACCTTTTTGACCAAGAGGGAAACCGAAAAACACACATTGACGGGCCCGTGCATTGAACTTGTGTTTAGGAAGAAGATTGGTAGCGTAACACAAACAACCAAAAACCCGTAAGTGAGAGTAATCAGGGGAGGTATGGTGTAAAAGTTCATACAATGTTTTTTGGTGGAGTAAGGGTATGGGAAGACGATTTATGAGGTAGCACGCAGTTTGTAAACTTTCCCCCAAAAAACATAAGGGAATGTGTGCTTGGAAACAGAGTGCCCTACCGATATTCAAAAGGTGGTGATGTTTCCGTTCGACGATGCCATTTTATTGGGGTGTGTATAGGCATGAGTGTTGGAAAGAAATCCCTTTGTGGTGAAAAAAAAGATTCGAGGGATAGAAATTCACTCCCATTATCTGACCGAAAGGTTTTGACAGGAAGGTTGAATTGTGTTTAGATCCAAGAGAAAAATGATTTGATTACTTCTTGTGTTTCGGATTTAAATTTTAAGAGATGAATCCATGTAAATTGGGTAAAATCATCCACAATAGTAAGAAAATATCATGCACTAATTTGAGTAGGAAGTTTCTGTGGCCCCCAAATATCACAATGAATTAAATCAAAAGGTGCGTTGGATGATTTTGAAGTAGACGGAGAAAAAAATAAACGAGTTTGTTTTGCTAAAGGATAAATATTGCAAATATGATTTGGATCACGCATAATTTCTGGAATTTTATTTGAAAGGAATTGCGCAAGTGCATTGGAAGGGTGCCCCAACCATTGATGCCAAAGATGAGAGGTATGGTGGATATAGTGAGCTAGTCGTGGGTTTTGGGTGGCTTTGAGGTAGTAAAGTCCATTAAATTGATTGCCCAGGCCAATCGTCCTCCCCATGTTCACGTCCTGCATAATACAAAATTTATCAAAGAAAATCACAGTACACTTCAATCCTCGTGTTAATTTGTTTATAGATAATAAATTCACGTTGAAGTGTGGCACATGAAGGACACCGTCAAGATTTAAGTCCTCGGATAATTTAATTGACTTAATATTTGCAATTGTTGCTTTGCCCCTATTAGGTAAACTGACAAAATCATGTTGAGTATGATGATATTGTGTGTAGGTGCCGAACATGAATTGTGGTCAGAGGCTCCACTGTCCATTATCCAATATATATTTGAATGTGGGTCATGCTGTGAAAGATTACAGGTAGATGTAACAATACCTGTTGCATTTGCAAGTGAAAAATTACCGGTTCGGTTATGTAAAAGAGCAATCAATTGATTGTATTCTTCGGTGGTGAAGGTTGGAATCTCATTGGGTTTGTTGTCATGTAATGAGATGGTTTCCTTTGCAATATTGTAAGCTGCGGGTCTTTGAGCTTTTGGCTTGATATTTTTTCCATATAGCCTGTGGCTCACAGGAAAACCATTAAGGAAATAACATTTTTCAACTGTGTGGGTATCTCCATGACAATAAGAACAACTTAGGGGCTTTCTTAGGTGAGAGTTGTGCTTGCTATCCCTATAACTAGCACCAGGTGGTCTCATGGCCACTGAGTTGCCGGATCTTATGCCGCCCTTGATAGAGCGACTGATTTGCTTGGCATGGGATGTGATCTATCGATTTGCTACATCCATCTGCCGCTCGTGTTAGAGGATTAAGCCATGGACGCGGTGTGTGTCGGGGATCGGTGGCATCATCATAATCGAGCCGCGCATGGTGGAATAAGGTTCGTTAAGACCTATTAAGAGTTGCATAACTCTCTCCTTTTCTTCTCTAGAGGCATATGCTTTGGAACCGTCACAGGTGCAGGCGATAGGTTCATGGTAGGAATCTAATTCATCCCATAGGGCCTTGTGTTTAGTGTAATATTCTGAAATTGTAAGGTCCCCTTGTCAATGTTCGGCGATTTCTTGGTGCATTTGGAAAAATCTAGAATCGTTGCTTTGTGAGAATCAATCTTTAAGATCATTCCACACCATGAACGCACTAGTGCAGTAAAGTACACTGCTTGCAATGTTGGGGTTTAGCGAGTGTAGAATCCATGATAACACCATATCATTGCATCTTTGCCAAATAGCAGATCTGGCATCGGTGTTTGCTAGAGGTTTGATGGTTCCGTCAATGAATCTTAGTTTATTCTTGGCACTCAAAGCAATGTGCATTGATCGACTCCATTGTCCATAATTATGTCCTTCGAGTGGTTTGGAAACAAGAACAAGACCGAGCGAGTCTGAATGATGTAGAGTGAGTGGGTCGGCTATGTTGTCGCTCATGTTTGTTTATCTATGTTGATATTTTACTTGTGATGGTGGAGACAGTATGTATACAGAGTCACCAATGTGGATTCTCTGTGTTGATTGGTTATTTTTGTGGTGGCAGAAGGTGTGTAGGCATAGTTACCAATGTGGTTGCTCTGATACCATGAAAGAATGTGAAATACTGCAGTTTGTATTCCTTAATTGTGTAGAACAGGATACCGTGGGTTACAGTATTTATACAGGATGATAATTCTAGTCTTAGTAGGAAACCTATTCTAACAAGGCAATCTCAGTGATTGTAATACAATAGGAAATCTATGATTAGCTGTATCTTTCCTTTAACAATCCCGATGCAAGCGGAAGCTACATTAGACGATAATGACAAGAATTCACAAGAAAAATATGAGTTAACCATGGCCAACGATTATTTTGGTCATCAAAATATGAGTCATCATCTTGATCTTGGAGTTAATGGTTTTAGTCTTGAAAATATTCTATTTTAAAGAATTTGTAGCAACAAAAGACATGGTAGGTATGTCTAGAGTCTCGATCATCTTGAATGTCCTCTATCTTGATATAATATTACTGATGGTAAAAATGATTTGCGAGTAGATCATTGTTGCTAATCCGGTTGATTTCTTACAATTGAATCCAAATTTAGTAGCTTGAACTCTTGTTTTAATTATTTAATCTGGTTTTTTTTAATGAATTCAAAAAAAAAAAACTTGGTATGCCTATAAAAAAATCTTGATTGATTTATAATCTATCAAAATCTATTTGATTTTTTATATATAATTATTTTTTAAAATAATATTATTTTAATTTTTATAAATTAAATGAACCTGGTTAATCTATTTAATATGTGACTTAATTTTATAACATTAATCTATTTAATATATGACTTGATTTTATAACATTAATTGACCTTTAAATCAATTTTGGTAACTATATTATTGAGTGACGGTAACAATAATATTGGTGTTGGGGGTAGTGTTAGATCCCCAGTCCAATTCCTAGATTCGTCTTTATTAT
>Ga0325403_1008028_pt1 | contig 10099 bp, 6 predicted proteins | sample PopdelMetagenome_19_FD_205665 | JGI IMG/M metagenome (GOLD analysis project Ga0325403, IMG submission 205665) | Populus deltoides microbial communities from Bellville, Georgia, United States - Xylem-PdKOR-R4 | ecosystem: Host-associated > Plants > Phyllosphere > Stem > Wood/Secondary xylem...
TCCACGTAGCTTCAAGAACCAAGCCAACGTTCATTGTGCTTATTGTGATGGTGCTTATCACCAAGCAGGCTTTCCTGATTTAGAACTTCAAATTCACTTCTCGTGGCTCTTCTTTCCCTGGCATAGACTCTATTTATACTACTTCGAAAGAATCTTGGGTAAACTGATTGATGATCCAACTTTCGCTTTGCCTTTCTGGAATTGGGATGCCCCAGCCGGCATGCAAATGCCAGCCATTTTTACTGACCCCAAATCACCACTTTATGACCCCCTACGCGACGCGAATCACCAACCTCCGACACTGCTTGATCTTAATTACGCGAAAGGAGATGCGAATCCAGACCCTGCAAAAGCAGAGGAATTGTATGCAAGCAATCTTAACGTAATGTACAGGCAAATGGTGTCCGGTGCCACGAAGCCTACTCTCTTTTTTGGAAAACCATATCGTGCTGGTGATGATCCAAGTCCAGGAATGGGTACAATTGAGACCACTCCACACACTCAGATTCACTACTGGACCGGCGACCCCAATCAAACTAACGGGGAAAATATGGGCAATTTCTACTCAGCAGGGAGAGATCCCATATTTTATTGTCATCACTCGAACGTCGACCGAATGTGGGACTTGTGGAAGAAAATACCTGGAGGCAAGCGAAAGGATATCGAGGATACTGATTGGCTTAATTCAGAGTTCCTTTTCTGGGATGAGAATAAAGAGCTGGTTCGAGTAAAGGTTAAAGATACTCTTGACACCGAGAAGCTAAGATATGGCTTTCAAGATGTTCCTATTCCTTGGCTGACAACTAGGGCAACACCAAAATTAACAAGGCAGGAAAAATCACGTCGTGCAGCTAAAAAAAGCGTTGTATTAACACCAATTAGTGCATTCCCTGTTGTCTTGGATAAAGTCATAAGTGTGGAGGTTTCCAGGCCAAAGAAATCAAGAAGCGCGACGGAGAAAGAAGATGAAGATGAAGTTTTAGTTATTGAAGGGATTGAGTATGAAGAAAATCAATTAATTAAGTTCGATGTCCTCGTCAACGATGAACCTGATTCACCTGGTGGACCAGACAAGTCCGAGTTTGCAGGAAGTTTCGTCAATGTGCCTCACAAGCATGCAAAAAAATCAAAGACAACTATGGTATTGGGGATTACAGGATTGTTGGAAGATCTGGAAGCTGAAGGAGATGATACCTTTGTGGTGACTTTAGTGCCTCGGTCTGGTGGTGATTCTGTTACCGTTGCTAATGTCAAGATTGACTTTGTCGCTGACTGATCATGGTGATGAGAGGACATATGCTACCATTTTCTTTTCTTTTTTTCCTTTTGCCTGTTCTTGTTTTTTCTCTTTCTATGTTAGTATTCAGTGAGTTTTCTCTTTTTTCTTTCAAGATGCTCAACTAATGGACCGTATTTCAATTTGAATACTACAATGGTTTCTTAGATTTGTTGCCAGAAGTAGATGAACAAAAACAACTAGACCCTTATGGTAAAAAATCAATGTCATTTAGACTTTTTTTAAATCATACATAAACCTAATTAAACAATATGGTTTTAAAAGAAAAAAACTAAATTTTATCATAAACAAACCCATATCAGATCTCAAATAAATGAATTACCAAGTTGACCCTAGATCTTATATAACTAGGTCTGGATTGACAAAAATAACTAGACTCATTCGGTTAAAAAAAAAAGATGTGATGGAGGACTGACCAAAGCTACTTTCTTCCCCTCCGCCTCTGTTCTTTGTGCCCTTCTCCTCTAGTCTTGCTTTTCTTTGCTTGGTTTCTTTTTTTCTTATCTTGTTCTCCCTGTCTCCCTTAGTGTCTACCTGGTATTCTTGTGTTGCTCATCCTGTTCTCTGGTGTTCTTCCTTTCTTTTTAGTGTATGTGTCGTCTTTTAGTCTGCATTTTTTTGTTCCCGTGTTGTTCTATGTGTCACAGTAAATGAGGCTTATATAGCCTAAAATGCAACTCTATTTAGGAAACAAAATCTGGAGATACAATCGCGGGTGGCTTGCAATCAAATAAAGCAAATTAGGAAGCAAAATATTTTGATTTATTCTATGATCTCGGTAATTATTTCCCACATGTAGAATATCAATCATTAGGTGATGGTGTGACTCCCCTATGCGTTCTTCCACAGCTGGCATAGAGGTGTTCAAAGCCGTTACCTTTGGACCGAAGATGAAAAAGCTAGTGGGAATGGTTTGCAGGGTTCGTTGCGTGCAGAATATTGGTTTGTTCTGCATGTAACGTCATTAATTACCCAAGTTAGGGTTACCCTTGACTCGTTTCATATGGGGGTGGGTCGTGACCTAACGGTTATGGGGTGAGCCTCGACCCAATTGCCTTTGGACCCACTCCTTTTGGGGTTGCAGGACCCATTTGTCCTTAGGTCTATCCTCGGCCCCATTGCCTTTAGGGTCGGCCGAGACCCACTCCTTTTAGGGTGATAAGACCCATTTCTACATGGGTTTAGCCTTGGTCCAATTATCTTTGGGGCCGGCTAAGACCCACTCCTTTTAGGGTGACAGGACCCATTTCTCTTTGGGTCGAGCCTCGACCCAATTGCCTTTGGGGCTGGCCAAGACCCACTCTTAATCGTGTGGTAGGACCCATTTATCTTTGGGTCTAGCCTTGACCCAATTGCCTTTGGGGCCGGCCGAGACCCACCCTTTTTGGGGTGGCAGGACCCATTTGTCTTTAGATTGATCCTCAACCCAATTGCCTTTGGGGTCGGCGGAGACCCACTCCTAGAAGGGTGTCAGGACCCTTGTTTTCCTTAGGTCATGTGCGAGCCCAAATTCCTTTAGGGTCGACCGAGACCCACTCTTTTGGGGGTGGCAAGACCCTTTTACTTTTTGGGTGTGGCCACGACTTGGCCCCTTTTTGGGGCTGGTCAGGACCCCTCTCCTCTTAGGTATGGGTTCGGCCACGGTTGGTCCCTTTTTAGGGTCGGCCAGGACCCCTCTCCTCTTCTGTCTGGCCACGGCCACATTTGGCCCCCTTTTGGGGCCGGCTAGGACCCCTCTCCTCTTTGGGTCCGGCCATGGCTTGGCCCTCTTTTGGGGCCAGCCAGGACCCTTTTCCTTTGGGTTCGGCCTTGGTTTTGGTTGTTTTTTGTTTTTAGGCTAAAAATGGGTAACAACAGATGCCCCCTCTTTGCAATGCTTACGAAGCAAAACTTCCTCAATGTTTTGCATAGTAAGCTTGTAAAGAAAACAAAAGGTCCTTCTTGCTTGTTGAGTGATCCACTCATCCAAGGGCTTCAAAAAGTAAATGGTCTCAATATTATGGGTGACTTGCCTAGAAAAATAATGGTCTTATTGTAAAGAGTGACCCACCCAAAGAAAAATGAAAAACGGTCTCATTCTAATGGTTAACCTATCTAGAAAAAGAAAAAAAATGATGGTCTTATTGTGACAAGTGGCCTACCTAGAAAAATGATGGTCTTATTGTGATGGGTGACCTATCCCAGTGGAAAAAGAATGGTCTCGTTGTGTTGGGTGACCTACCTAAATGCAAGATGGTCTCGTTGTGATGGGTGACCTACCCAAAAACATGATGGTCTCATTGTGATGGGTGACCTACCCAGATGGAAGATGATTGTATCATTATGATGGGTGACCTATCCAGATATAAGTGAAAAGGTTTTTAGAAGGGGGTCTCAATATCTAGAGGTTTGACCATTGAAAAGATTTTAGAAAAACTTAATGTTTTTTTAGGAAATGGTCTCAATATCGGATGACCTGCTTGTTTTAATATTTTTAGAAAAACTCCATACTATTTCTATAAAATGGTCTTGATATCAGGTGACTTGCCCATTTTAAACTAAATCATTTTACCTCGAGGAATGAAGTAGTGCTGGTTCATTTTTTTTTCGTAATTCCGTTGACTTGAGATTTTGTACCTTAGCGGTTCCCAAAACCTTGGAACTATTTTTTCTTTCATCATACCTTTCCTGCCAGGTTAGTGTTATGACAATATAGCATGCATGTTTTTGTTGCCTATTTTGGAAACATAGGTCCCCCTTTACATTGTAGACTTCTTCGAGCTCTTGTTTCCATTTGTTTGCCTGATATGTCCTCTTGAACTAGAATATGCTCTCATGCTACATTTCCTATCCTTTTCATGCTTGATGAAGAGATTTCCAGTTCCTTATAGGGCCCTTTCTTGCTCCATTGAATATCGCCTTTTATTATACATTTACCGATGTTTTAATTGTCTTTTCCATTTTTAAGAAATTATTTGAAGAGAAAAACTCAAAAGATTTGGTTTTGTTCATGAAAATTGAAACATGCAATCATCAATTTTGTTTTAAGCAATTCTCATAAAGGTGTTTCAGAGGTTTTTATGATGATACCCCTTAATGTTGGGCTTTGGTTCACTGTGTATCCCTATGTGCACTTCGTGCACTTCTTGCCCAATATATGTCAAGTTTAGATTTGGTTTGGTTCTCTCCAATTTGGGAATTTGATGGAGTCATCTTGAGCATATTATGATTCCTTAGTCATGCGTAAAAAAGTTCTTTTAAGTAAAAGATTTCAAATGCTATGAGATCATGCATTTTATGAAGAAAAGGTTCTTTACAGAGAGAATTCATGGCCAAACTTTATTTTATTGATTGGTAAATTACGAAATAAATCTAACGTAATATTTCTTTATAGAGTCAAAAGTCACAGGTCTAACTAAATCTTCTTCATCCATTCTAGATAATAGCAAAGCTCCTCCTGAGAAGGCTTTCTTCACCACGTAAGGGCCCTCTTAGTTTTGTGCCCATTTACTCTGATCTTCTCTTGATAAAGGCAATATTTTCTTTGGCACAAGGTCTCCTTCATGAAATCCTCGAGGTCGGACCTTCTAGTCATATGATTTGGTCATCCTTCTTTGGTATAGTTGATGATGACAGATTGCAGCTATCCTCTTTTCACTAATCAGATTCAGCTGTTCATATCTAACTTTTTCCCATTCTACGTCTTCTAACTCAGAGTCTACCAATACTCTCAATGAGGGGATTTCCACTTCTAAAGGCATCACTACCTCTATCCCATACACCAACGTGTACGGGGTGGCTCCTGTTGAGGTTCAGACTGCGGTGCGATACGCATGAAGGGCAAATGGCAACATCTCATGCCACTCCTTGTAGGCGACTACCATCTTCTGAATAATTTTCTTGACATTCTTGTTAGCAGTTTCTACCGCACCATTTATTTTTGGCTTATATGGTGAGGAGTTGGAATGCTTGATTTTCCATTTAGCGCAGAGTTCTGTTATCATCTTGCCATTGAAGTTCTGGGCATTATCAATTATAATCTTTTATGGTGGAACATACCGTCAAATCAAATCTCTCTTGATAAAAGTCTTCACCACTTTTTGTGTCATATGAGCTAATGAATTGATTTTTACCCATTTTATAAAGTAGTTGATAGCCACGAGAATAAACCTATGACCATTGCTGGCTTTTGGGTTGATAGGTCTAATCACATCAATCCCCCACATTGCAAAGGGTCATGGAGATGTCAAGTTAAACAAAGGAATTCGAGGGGCGTTGATTTTATCACTGTACACTTGACACTTATGGCATTTTCGGACATAGTTGATGCAGTCCTTTTCTAATATCACCCAGAAGTAACCGACTCTTTGTATCTTTCTAGCCATCACGTGTCCACTAGTATGGGTTGAGCAAATCCCTTCATAGACTTCCCATAATGCGTCCTTGGCCTTAGCTTCATCCAAACATCTCAACAAAGTCCCATCAGATGATTTCTTATACAAAAGCTCCCCATCAAGATGAAAGTCCATTGCCAACCTTCCCAAGTTCTTATCTATTTTGGATGCCCCCATGGGATATGCCTGGTTTTGTAAAGAGTTCTTGATATCATAGTACTAAGGGTTTCCATCGATTTCGATTGAGCAACAATGAGCTGGGTTATTCTTGATATCAATGTGTAACAGTTGTTCCTTGTGCCCAAAGTCTATTCTAGCCGTAGAAGCTAGTGTGGCCAAAACGTCAATAAACTGGTTTCCTTCCCTTCTTAGATGGGTGAACTCAATTTCCTCAAATTCTCTAGCCAGTTTAGACAGGTATTCTTGGTAAGGTCTCAATTGTTCATCCCTAGTTTGCCATTTTCCTTTCACTTGGCAAATAATTAGCATCGAGTCTTTATACACATCTATCTTTGTGATGTTTAGCTCCAATGTAGCCTCTAAACCTAGAATGCAAGCTTCATACTCAGTTGTGTTGTTAGTGCACCCAAACTGCAACTTCACTGAAATCGAATATTGTTTCTTATTAGGAGAGATTATCATTGCACCCATTTCGTTACCACATACATTTACAGCACCATGAAAGTACATAGTCCACCAATCTGATTTCCCTTCCTCGACTGCAAGCACATCTTCATCAAGAAAATCAAAGTTTAACGGCTCATAATCTGCCATAGCATGGTTAGCTAGGTGATCGGCGATGACACTCCCTTCTATGGCTTTCCTTGTCATATTTAGCCAGCAGAACTTGCCATCTTGTAATTTGGCTTGACAGAGAGGGCTTTTCATAGATGTACTTTAATGGGTCTAATTTTGAAATCAACCACGTAGTATGATACAACATATATTGACACAATCTTTTTGCAGCCCATGCTAGTGCGCAACACAGCTTCTCAATCACTGTATACCTAGACTCACATTCCGTGAACTTCTTGCTTAGGTAATAAATGACCCTTTCTTTCCTTCGTGTTTTATCATGTTGTCAAAGTACACTTTCTTAACAAATGAAAGATTGGGTCCCAAGTCATGGTTAATTGGGATATGAACCGGGTAATGTAATTCAATCTTCCTAAGAACCCTCTTATAACCTTCTTAGTCTTGGGAGTTGGCATAGATTGAATAGCCTTTACTTTGTTGGGATCCACTTCTATCCCTTCATCACTCACCACAAATTAAAACAACTTCCTAGATTTCAACCTGAATGAACACTTTGCAGGGTTAGGCCTCAACTTATATTTCCTTAGTCTTTCAAACAATTTCTTCAATATTTGGACATGATTATCTCACTCTCTAAATTTAGCAATCATGTCATCCACGTATACTTCTATCTCTTTGTGCATCACGTAATGAAATAGAGTCACCATGGCCCTTTAATAGGTGGCCTTGACATTCTTTAACCCAAATGGCATAACCTTGTAACAAGGTCCTCCATGATGTTACAAATGTTATCTTTTCCATATCCTCTTGCATCATTTTTATCTGATTGTATCCTAAAAATCCATCCATAAAAGGAATATGTGGAGCTACGTACTGCATTGTCAACCAACATATCCAAGTATGGTAGAGGAAAATTGTATTTAGGACTAGTCTGGTTTAAATCCCTAAAGTCCATATAAACTCTGATTTTATCCTTCTTCTTGGGTACTACCACGATGTTGGACACATATCATGGATTTTTGACTACTTATAGAAAACCAGTATTCCACTACTTTTCAATTTCTGTCTTTACTTTGATTAAGACATCCGGATGAGTTCTTCTCAACTTTTGCTTAATCGGTTTGCATTCTTCTACTTGTGATACCCTATCCATCAGGCATATCTTTATAGGATCAGACAAAAATATCTATATAATCTCGGAATAATGCAATCAACTCTTCTATTACTTTAGGAGTGATCATAATCCCTATCTTCAGTTTTTCTCTTAATTTTTCATTGCCCACATCTATGGTTTCAAGTTCCTCTCTAGCGGGTTTCCAAGCTTGTTCATGTTGTCCTATTAATTTTATGAATTCCCTAATGTTATTTTCATCCCATTCTTCCTCTTCTACACCTATTATGTATTCTTTAAAGTTTGACCATTCATTCTCAATGTTAAATGCAGGTGTTGTTTTGGAAAATTTGCTTTCAGGGTTCCTGAAAGTGGAAAGTGATGTGTAAATGCATAAAGATGAACTTTGAAAATGCATGATCTCATTAAAAGGAAAAGGTTGGCTAAAAAACAAGGATAAAATCCAATTAACATTTGGAGCCTTGATTGTCAAAAAAGTGAAAAAGGCAAACAACACAATATCATGATCAAATAAGCATTGTTGATTACATTTTGAACACCAATGAAGCTTCTTGGGTTTCCCAATTCTGAAACTTCTCTCCCTTGGCGAGCTTTTGAACAAAGGTCTTGAGATTCAAGATGCTTTGAGGTTAGGCTTGTTTTGATTCAAAAAGATATTATGGAGCATACACCCTAAAGATAGGTTTTAGTTCCTTTATGTATGACATAGGGTATGTTTACTACTTGGTCTCTAAAGATGGTCTCTTATTGTCCCAGTGATCACCCTCGTAAAGGCAATATGGGGGCTCAATAGATAATGGGGTGACGCATATACCAATCACTACCAGTCTAAGCACTCAACAAAGAGTTGGGGTTTACACAAACTTAAACCTTCACTCAAGTCATAAGATAAGCTGCTAGTCCCACACCTAACTTAAATTTTAATGTGTGCTCTCAAAAAGACAATAATAATAAAAATGATGCTTAACTAGACACAATAAGATCTTACCCATATCCAATATACCATGTATGATAGGATGTAAAGATGCATGCTAAAGCTTTTAAACAAAGTATCATTCATAGTAAAAAAACAACAACACATAGTATAAACAAAAAATAAAATAAAATTATCAAGCCTAGTCCAAGGGTCCCTAGTGGAGTCGCCATCCGGTCGCACCCTCGCGAGAGAGCAGCGTCGCGGTGACCCTTCTCGAAGCGGGGAATTGATTTCAGGGTCTTTGATTTTGTGAAAAAAGGAGTCGCCACCTACTATTATGTTCACTAGAAAACCTAACTAGTCTTTCAGAGATTCTAAGGTAAGGGACTGGTTGCGTAAACGGAAGGTATTAACATCCCTAGTACGCCCTACCTAAGGTAAGTTGCTTGGTGTTTGGTTTGCCATGCTATGGTGTTGGTGTTCTCTAATCAGTTTTTCTAGGATAGGTTTGCTATTATGAATGGGTTTGGGTTCAAAGTCTAAAAGTAAGAACCCTTGCCCAATATAGATCATACCTTTAGATATGTCTACAGAGTGCCAAGAAGAACCAATATAGATCTCTTAAAATTTATGTTTGATTTGAACTAAATTTATAACCTATGAATTAAAAGATAGCTAAGATAGAAATCTAAAGAGATTCAAAAAGCTCATTTTCCCCTTAGTATTTCAAGTGTTCGAGACACGTAAATCGCAAGGAAGAACCCTTGCCCAATATAGATCATACCTTTAGATATGTCTACAGAGTGCCAAGAAGAACCAATATAGATCTCTTAAAATTTATGTTTGATTTGAACTAAATTTATAACCTATGAATTAAAATATAGCTAAGATAGAAATCTAAAGAGATTCAAAAAGCTCATTTTCCCCTTAGTATTTCAAGTGTTCGCGACACGTAAATCGCAAGGAAGAACCCTTGCCCAATATAGATCATACCTTTAGATATGTCTACAGAGTGCCAAGAAGAACCAATATAGATCTCTTAAAATTTATGTTTGATTTGAACTAAATTTATAACCTATGAATTAAAATATAGCTAAGATAGAAATCTAAAGAGATTCAAAAAGCTCATTTTCCCCTTAGTATTTCAAGTGTTCGCGACACGTAAATCACAAGGAAGAAGAATAAAAATTTTGAAATCTAAGAAAGTTCAGAGTGCTTTAAAAGCCTATTTTTGCCTTAGTGTTTCATACTTTCACAGCTCGTAAACCGTGGAGTCAAAAAATTGAAATGTCCTCAATTATACTCGAGGCTTCTTTCAAGGATGTGTGATGACTTATTATTCCAAGAAAAATATCTTGGATATTAACCACATGGGTTTTTTTATCCAAACATTAACAGTGAATAATAACAAGTTATTCCCAATAATATTTTGGATATTAATCCCTTTGGGATTTCTTTATTCAAATATAAATGGTGAATAAAGTAGAATTCTCTAAAATAAGATTTTTGTATTTTTAGAATATTGGCCAACACCCTTCGAAGTTTTACAAACATGTTGTAAAATCTAGAATGCATGAAAATAATTTTTTGGTGTTTAAGAAACCCATGCTAAAATACATTTTCTT
>Ga0325403_1008030_pt1 | contig 10099 bp, 7 predicted proteins | sample PopdelMetagenome_19_FD_205665 | JGI IMG/M metagenome (GOLD analysis project Ga0325403, IMG submission 205665) | Populus deltoides microbial communities from Bellville, Georgia, United States - Xylem-PdKOR-R4 | ecosystem: Host-associated > Plants > Phyllosphere > Stem > Wood/Secondary xylem...
TCGGAACCGGCTCTCCGTTCCGACACCTCGCGCCAGGGTTCCGACCGGTCGGGACTGCTGCGGCTGCCCCGACGTCGTGCTGGTCGAGCGTCAGGGAACGGGCCAGCCCGCAGCCGCGGACACCGCCCGGGCGACGGCGCGGCGGCCCAGCCCCTCGACGTCGACCACCGCGTCGTCCACGGCCGCCTCCTCGAGGACGGCGTGCAGCTCGCCGCACCGCTCCAGGTGCCAGGCGAGGGACGCCCCGCCGTCGACGTCGTGGGCGTGCCGGCTGCGGAGGCGCTCCCGGAGCCCGGCGGGGTCGGCGCGGAGCCTGACCAGCACGACCGGGCCCCCCAGAGCGCCCTCGAGGCGAGCGCGCTCGTCGGCGGTCTCGACCACCCCGGCCAGGACCAGGCGCTGCGCGCCGGCCGCCCGGTAGGTGGCGCTGACCGCGGCGAGGTTCGCCAGGGCCACCCGCTCGGAGAACCTGTCGTCCGGCGGTGAGGGCCAGACCCGGCGCAGCTCGTCGACGTCGACGACGGCGTGCGGCACCCCCTGCTCGCGCAGGAGCGCACCGAGCCCCTCGGCCGTCGAGGTCTTGCCCACCCCGACGGTCCCGTTGAGGAGCAGAGCCGTGGTCACGACCCGACACGCTACGGCCGGGCACCGTCACCGGAGGCGTGCGGCCCTACCGTGATCAGGTGCAGACCCTGGGCTCCGGCATCGGCCTCGTCGGCCCCGTCCTGCTCCTGCTGTTCTGGGGGCTGGCGGCGTTCGCCCTGTACTGGGTGGTGCGGCTGGCCGTGCGCCACGGGGTCCTCGACGCCCACCGCCGTCGGCAGCCGGCGGCACCCAGCGCGGGGGACGACGACGGGCCGGCGCCCACGACCTGACTCCTCGCGGCGCGGCGGTCTTCCGCGCGGGCGGCGCGCGGTCCTACCCTCCACGGGTGCAGGCCATCGCCGACAACCCGGCGCTGCTGGTCGTCGCCTTCGGCATCCCGCTGCTCGTCGCCGCGGTGGTGCTGTTGGGGCTGTACTGGGTGGTCCGCCTGGCGGTGCGCCACGGCTCCACCGACGCGAGCCGCCGCGCTCCCGGGTCCAGCGCGCTCCCGGAGCCCCCGACCACCTGACCGCCCACCGGGTAGGGCGAGCGCCCGGTCGACCCGGCGGCGCCCGTCCGCGACCATGGACGGGTGATGCCGATGCCCGAGGGCGTTCCCGCGTGGCTGCTCGCCGTCGTGCCCGTCGCCGTCCTCGCCGTCCTGGTGGTCAACCTCGTGGTGCGCAGCCGCCGCGGGGAGTTCGGGCGCGACGCCGGCGGTCGGCGTCGCGCTCCGTGGCTGTGGCCGGTGCTGGTCGCGGTCGGGGCCTTCGCCGTCCTGTCGCTCCTGACCCGCGGCTGACGCCACCGGGCCGGGGTCCGGCCGGGTGCTGGCGGGCGGTCTCGCGCCCCGAGGCCGGTCGACCCCCTCCGCACTCTCCGCGGAGAGTGCGCTCCCGACCCCCGCCTCAGCCGCACTCTCCGCGGAGAGTGCGGTCGAGGCGGCAGGTCCCGGCGTGCGCTCCCGGTGGAGGGTGCGGGCGGGGAGGCGAGCGGGTGCGCACGGGTGGCGCCGCGGACGTATCGTCGTGTGGTGGCGACGAAGCTCCCCTGGCCGATCCCCGTGCGCACCGGCGCTCCGGTGGACGACGTCGACGACGCGCACCTGAGGGTCACGCCGCCGCACCACGCCGCCGCCGGTGCCACGGCGGTCGCCGTCGCCCTGCGGCACGGCGTCGAGCAGATGGGCCCGGTGCGCACCGCCCAGACCCTGCTCAGGCTGAACCAGGTCGACGGCTTCGACTGCCAGGGCTGCGCCTGGCCCGACCCCGACCCCGAGCACCGCCACACCGCGGAGTTCTGCGAGAACGGCGCCAAGGCCGTGGCCGAGGAGGCCACGCGCCGCCGCGTCACCCGCGACTTCTGGGCCGCCCACTCCCTGACCGACCTGGCCGGCCGCACCGACTACTGGCTCGGCCAGCAGGGCCGCCTCACCGAGCCGGTCGTGCGCCGCCCGGGGTCCGACCACTACGAGCCCGTCAGCTACGACGAGGCGTTCACCCTCATCGCCGAGCAGCTCCGCTCCCTGCCGACCCCCGATGCCGCCGCGTTCTACACCTCCGGCCGCACGTCCAACGAGGCGGCGTTCGCGTACCAGCTGTTCGTGCGCGCCTACGGCACCAACAACCTGCCCGACTGCTCCAACATGTGCCACGAGTCGACGTCGGTGGCGCTCGCGCAGACGATCGGCATCGGCAAGGGCAGCGTCCACCTCGAGGACTTCTACGACACCGACCTGATCATCGTGGCGGGGCAGAACCCCGGCACGAACCACCCGCGGATGCTCTCGGCGCTGGAGACGGCGAAGAAGAACGGCGCGAAGATCCTGTCGGTCAACCCGCTGCCCGAGGCCGGGCTGATGGGCTTCAAGAACCCGCAGAAGCCCAAGGGCATGCTCATCGGCGAGCGCCTGTCCGACCTGCACCTGCCGATCCGGTCCAACGGCGACCTGGCCCTGTTCCAGTGGTTCGGGCGCGCCGCCCTCGAGGCCGGCCGCGTCGACGAGGCCTTCGTCGACGAGCGCACCTCGGGGTTCGAGGCGTGGGCCGAGCACGTGCGCCGGCTCGACGTCGCCGACGTGCTCTCGGCCACCGGGCTGACGCGCGCGCAGCTCGACGAGGCCACGGCGCTGGTGGTCGCCTCCCCGCGCTTCATCACCTGCTGGGCGATGGGCATCACCCAGCACAAGAACGCGGTCGGCACCATCAAGGAGATCACCAACCTCCACCTGGCCACCGGCGCCATCGGCGTCCCCGGCGCGGGCCTGTGCCCGGTGCGCGGCCACTCCAACGTCCAGGGCGACCGCACCATGGGCATCTGGGAGCGTCCCCCGCAGCACTTCCTCGACCGGCTGCGCGACGAGTTCGGCTTCGAGCCGCCGCGCGAGCACGGCCACGACGTCGTCGACACCATCCGCGGCATGCGCGACGGGCACGTCCGGTTCTTCATGGGCATGGGCGGCAACTTCCTGCAGGCCGCGCCCGACACCGCCGCCACCGAGCGCGCCCTGGAGAACTGCGCGATGACGGTGCAGGTCTCGACCAAGCTGAACCGCTCCCACGCCGTCGCGGGCGAGACCGCGATCGTGCTGCCGACGCTGGGCCGCACCGAGCGCGACTCGCGCGGCGCCGGGCCCCAGGTCCGCGAGCAGTTCGTCACCGTCGAGGACTCGATGTCGATGGTGCACGCCAGCCGCGGCCGGCTCGCACCCCCGGCCCCCGGGGTGCTTTCGGAGGTCTCCATCGTCTCCGGGATCGCCGCCGCGACCCTGCGCGACCGCAGCGACGCCACCGGCGCCATCGACTGGGCCGGCTTCGCGCAGGACTACTCCACGATCCGGAACCGCATCGCCGCGGTGGTCGCCGGCTGCGACGACTACGACGCCAAGGTCCGCCGCCCCGGCGGCTTCCAGCTGCCGCACCCCCCGCGCGACTCCCGCACCTTCGACCTGCCGGACGGCCGCGCCGTGTTCACGGCGGTGCCGCTGGAGGTGCTGACCGTCGGAGACGACGAGCTGGTGCTGCAGACGCTGCGCAGCCACGACCAGTACAACACCACGATCTACGGCCTGGACGACCGCTACCGCGGCATCCACCAGGGCCGCCGCGTGGTGTTCGTGAACGCCGACGACGCCCGCGACCGCGAGCTCGCCGACGGCGACCTGGTCGACCTCGTGGGGGTCTGGGAGGACGACGCCGAGCGCGTGGCCCCCGCCTTCCGGGTGGTCGTCTACGACACCCCCCGTGGGTGCGCGGCGGCGTACTACCCCGAGACCAACGCCCTGGTGCCGCTGGACTCCCAGGCGGACCACAGCGGGACGCCCACCTCCAAGGGTGTGATCATCACGCTGCGCCGCGCCGCGTCTCCCGGCGACGACCGGCGCCCCTCGGAGGCGTCGGAGGCGTCCAGCGCCGACCCGTCGGGCGACCACCACAAGGACCCGGTGCAGCCCCACCACCTGAGCTGACCAACCAGCGCGATCACGACCGGGGAGCGGCGGTCCCCCCGAGGTCGATGACGGCGTCGCAGCGGTCGACGCCCTCGAGCCGGTGGGTGAGGAGCAGCACGCTGGGCCGCTCCCCGTCGTCGTCGCCGAGCAGGTCGGTCACCAGCGCCAGGGCGGTCGGCTGGTCGAGGCCCTCCGTGGGCTCGTCGAGGACGAGGACGTCGGGCCGCGGCAGCAGCGCGCGGGCCGCCGCGAGCCGGCGCCGCTCACCCCCGCTGACGGTGGAGCCGCCGTCCCCGAGCCAGGTGTCGAGCCCGTCGGGCAGGCGGTCGAGCCAGTCGCCCAGGCGCACCCGGTCTAGCACCGCGACCAGCTCGGCGTCGCTCGCCCCCGGGGAGGCCAGCAGCAGGTTGGCGCGCAGGGTGGTGGCGAAGAGGTGCTCCGTCGCCTCGCTGACCAGACCGACGCGGCGGCGCACGGCGGCGGGGTCGAGGTCGCGGACGTCCACCGCGCCGAGGGTCACCGCTCCGGCACGCGGGTCGAGCAGCCGCGCGACCACGGCGCCGAGCGTCGACTTGCCCGAGCCGGACGGGCCGAGCACCGCGACCCGCTCCCCGGGCGCGAGCCGCAGGTCGAGGCCGTCGAGCGCGGGCGGGCGCCCCGGGTCCCACCCGGCCACCAGGCCGCGGACCTCCAGCGCCGCTCGCACCGGCACGTCGGTGCTCCGGCCGGCCCGCTCGTCGACCGAGGGCAGCTGCTGCGCCACGGCGGCCAGCCGGCGCACGGCCGCCCGGGAGCGCTCGCGCGCGACGGCGGCGTCCACGAGCCCCAGCACGGGCTCCCCCAGCGCCAGCACCACCAGGACGACGACCGCCGCGCCCTCGGCGCCCAGCGCTCCTGCGGAGACGGCGAGCACCGCACCGGCGGCCGCACCGACCACCGCGAGGCCCGTGCCGAGGTGCGCGAGTGCCGTGGCGGTGCCGGACGAGCCCGCGGCGCGGACCTCGGCGGCGGCCAGCTCGCGGCCGCGCGCGCGAGGCACCGCGAGCGCGGTCGCGGATCCGGCCGTGGCTGCGCGGGCCGCGAGCTCGTCCACGGCGTCGACGGTCTCGACCGCGGCGTCGGCGAGGGCGGCGCGCTCGGCGGCCAGGGCCTCGTCGGTGCGGCGGGCGCTCCGGGCTGCCAGCGCGGGGGCGACGAGCACGGCCAGCGCCAGCCCGACCGCGGTGCCGAGCGCCGCCGACGGGTCGACGACCGCCACGACCCCCACGACCACCACCACGGCGACCAGCGCCGCAGCCGCGGGGAGCCGGCCGCGCAGCAGCCCGTCGAGGCGGGCGTCGACGTCGCCGACCAGCCGGGTGAGCAGGTCGCCGCGGCGCAGCAGCCCGGGGCCCGGCACGCGGGGCACGAGGTCGGCGAGCACCTGCGAGCGCCAGCCGGCGAGGCGGCGCAGCGCGACCTCGTGGGAGGCGAGGCGCTCGAGGTAGCGCAGCAGCGGCCGGGCGACGGCGCTCCCGCGGACCGTGACGACGGCGGCCGACAGGGTGAGCACGGGCGGCAGGGTCGAGGCGCGCACCAGGAGCCAGGTGGCCGCGGTGGTCAGCGCTGCGCCGGCCACCCAGGAGGCCGCGCCGAGGACGACGGCGGTGCTGGGACGGCGCCCCAGCGCCCGGAAGCGCCGCCCCCACCACCCCGGCGCACCCCCCACCCCGCCGTGATCATGGGATCCGTGCACGAACCCCTCGTGATCATGGGATCCGTGCACACCGGTGGGCACAGATCCCACGATCACGGTCGGGGAGGTGGGGGGTGCAGCGCCAGGGGCGGGCGGGGGCACGACGGTGACGGCCCTGTCGACAGCGGCCAGCAGGGCCGGCCGGTGCGCGGCCGCGAGGACCGCGCTCCCGGTGTCGGCGGCTGCCCGCAGCGCGGCCACCACCCGGGCCTCGGCGGCGGCGTCGAGGTGCGCCGTCGGCTCGTCGAGCAGCAGCACCACGGGTCGCAGCCGGGCCGCGCGCAGCACCCGCGCGAGCGCCAGGCGCTGGCGCTGCCCCGTCGAGAGCCCCGCGGCGCGCTCCCCCACCGGGGTGTCCATCCCCGCCGGCAGCGCCTCCACCTCGGAGCGCAGCCCGACCAGCTCCAGGGCGCTCAGCAGCTCGGTCTCGGCGGGGCCGGTGGCGACGCGCCCGTCGTCGTCCTGCGACAGCTCTCCGTCGAGCAGGAGCGCGTCGCGCACGGTGCGGGCGTGGGGCAGCAGCGGGTCCTGGGTGAGCAGCAGCACCTCGCCGGTCACGTCCGCGGAGCCGGCGGCGAGGGGCTGCACCCCGGCGAGGGCGCGGAGCAGGGTGGTCTTGCCGGCGCCGGAGGGGCCCTGCAGCGCGACGAGCTCCCCGCCGCGCACGTCCAGGGCGTCGAGCGCCAGGGCGTCGACGGACCGTCCGGGGTGCCGCACCCGCAGCGCGGAGCCGCTCACCGAGGGTGCCGAACCGGTGACTCCGGTGACCGGACGTCCATGATCACGGTCGGTGGGGTCGGTGGGGTCGGTGGGGTCGGTGGGGTCGGTGGGGTCGTTGGGGTCGGCGGGGTCGGCGGTCAGGACGGCGTCGACCTCCTCGACCACGGCGGCGGCGTCGGCCGAGGCGTGGAAGCGCGCCCCCACCTCCCGCAGCGGCCGGTACGCCTCCGGCGCGAGCAGGATGACGAGCAGCGCGGTGGCCAGCGGCATCGTGCCCGCCGCGACGCGCAGCCCCGTCTCGACGGCGACCAGCCCCACCGACAGCGTGCCGACGAGGTCGAGCGCCGTCGACGACAGGAACGCCACCCGCAGCACGCGCAGGGTCGCCTCGCGGTGCCGCTCGGTGGTGGCGGCCACCTCGCCGACCTGCCGCTGCGCGCGCCCGTGCACCCGCAGCAGCGCCAGCCCGCGCACGACGTCGAGGAAGTGACCGGCGAGCCGGGCCCCCTCGAGCACGCGGTCGGCGGCGCGGCGCTGGGTGGCCCAGCCGATCAGGACGGCGAACACCGGCACCAGCGGGAGCGTGACGAGCACCAGCAGCGCCGAGCGCCAGTCGACGGCGAGCAGCACCAGCACGACCACCGGCGGCATCAGCACGCCGACGACGAGGGAGGGCAGGTACCCGGAGAACCAGGGCCGCAGCGCGTCGAGCCCCGCGGCTCCCCCACCGGCGCTGCCCCCGGGGCCGCTCGTCGCCGCCACGAGGGCGCGCAGGCGCCCGGCGCCGTGGGCGGCCACCCACGCCGGGCCGCGCCGCAGCGCCGCCTCGAGCACCGCCGTGCGCAGCTCCTCCACGGCGAGCGACCCGGCCCGCGCCGACAGCACGGACTCGGCCCGCGCCAGCAGCGCCCGCGCGGCGAACGCCGCCGCCAGCACGGCCAGCGGCAGCCCCACCCCGCCGGCCCAGGTGGTCACCCAGGGCGGCAGGCCGTACCCGGCGGGCGACGGCGAGGCCCCGGCGCGCGCAGCCACCACGAGCCCGACGACCACCCCGGTCGCCGCGGTGGCGACCAGCAGCGTGACGAGCACCTGCGCCGCGCCCACGAGCACCAGGCCCGCCACGGGCCGACGGGCGGCGCGCGCGTGGCGCAGCAGCCGCGGGTCGACGGGGCCGCGGGCTGCGGAACGGGGGCGGGGGCGGCTAGCGCCCATGGTCACGGAGGCGGAGCGCGGCGGGCATCACGAGGTGGCGACGCGCTCGCTGGTGACGCGACGGCGGAAGACCCAGTACGACCACACCTGGTAGACCACCACACCCGGCACGGCCACCGCCCCGAAGGCGGTGATCAGCTGCAGCGCGGCGGGCGTCGCGGCGGCCCCCTCGCGGGTGAGCGACGCGGCCGGGTCGAGGGTGCTGGGCAGCACCACGTCACCGTTGGCCAGCAGCACGGCCACGACCACGCCCGCCACCAGCAGCGACGCCACGGTGAAGGCCGAGCCCTCGCGGCCCAGCCGCACCGCCAGGGCGACGATGACGGCGGCGCCGGCCGCGAGCGCCCCGAGCACGACGAGGCCCACGGACACCGCGTCCGCACCGGTCAGGCCGACCACCGCGACGACGGCGCCGAGCCCGACGACGGCGGCCGCGGCTCCCGCGGCGACGCGGTGCGCCCGGACGCGGACCGGTCCGGTGGTGCGCAGCGCCAGGAACGCGGCACCGAGGAGCACCGACAGCACCAGCGCCGCGACCGCGCCGAACGCGGCCTCGGGGGTGAGCAGGGGCGCCACGGTGCGGGACAGCCCGGAGGCGAGGCCGGGCTGCGCGACCACCTCGCCGTCGGCGCCCAGGGCCAGGCCGCGGACGAACACCGACAGCAGCGCACCCCAGAGCGCGACGACGCCGGCCGAGCACAGCGCCAGCACCACCTCGCAGCGGCGCCGCCACGCGGGGTCGGAGTGCTTGGCCCGGAACTCCAGCGCCACGCCGCGCCCCGCGAGGAGCAGCAGCACCCCGACCATCGGCAGGTACGTGCCGCTCAGCAGCGCGGCGTACCAGGCGGGGAAGGCGGCGTAGGTGACGCCGATGGCTGCCACCAGCCAGACCTCGTTGCCGTCCCAGAACGGGCCGATGGTCTTCAGGGCGGCGCCGCGCTCGTGCTCGTCGCGCCCGATGAAGGGGGTGAGCACGCCGACGCCGAAGTCGAAGCCCTCGAGGGTGAAGAACAGCACCCAGCACAGGACGACGAGGGCGAACCAGACGGTGACGAGGTCCACGGGAGTCTCTCCGGGTTGCGGGAGCGGTGACGGTCAGTAGGCGGGGACGGCCGGCTGGGCCCGTCGCCCGCTGACACCACGGTCAGGGGACGGGGTGCTGCCTGCGCTGTCGTCGTCGCCGGGGTGGGGGACGACGGGGCGGGCGGCCGGGTCGGCGAGGTCCTGCGCCACGAGGTGCTTGACCAGCCGCAGCCACACCACGGCGAGCACGCCGTACACGGCGGTGAACGCGGCGAGGCTCAGCCACGCCTCCCCCACCGTCAGGCCGGGTGAGACGCCGTCCCTGGTGAGCGTCAGCCCGAACGCGAGCCACGGCTGGCGGGCGGTCTCGGTGAAGACCCACCCGGCGGTGCCGGCCGCGGCGGGCAGCAGCGGCAGGGTCGGCAGCATCCGCAGCGAGAGCTGCACGAGCGGGCGCGGGAAGAGCCGCTGGCTTATGAAGGGCAGGGCGCTGGCCTTCGGCTCGCGCGGGTCCAGACCCCTGCGGGTCAGCCACAGGTACACGCCGGCGACGAGCGCCGCGAGCAGCCCGATGGTGATCATCGCGCGGAACGACCAGTAGGCCAGCGGGATCACGGGCACGTAGTCGCCCGGGCCGTAGGTGGCCGTGTACTGGGCCTGCAGGTCGTCGATGCCCTGGACGGTGGAGCCGAAGTCACCGGTGGCCAGGAACGAGAGCAGGTAGGGCAGCTCGACGCTGAAGACCGGGCGGGAGCCGTCGAGGTTGCCGATGGTCAGCAGGCTGAAGGGGGCGCCGGTGGTCGTCGCGTAGAGCGCCTCGGCCGCGGCCATCTTCATGGGCTGCACCGACGTCATGACCTTGCCGAGCACGTCACCGGTGAGGGCGGTGGCCAGGCCGCCGGCCACGGTGGTCCAGGCGCCGAGGCGGGCGAGCCCGGCGAAGGCGCGCTGGTCGGGGTCGACGGCGCGGGCCTCGGGCGACCCGGCCGCACCGACCGGGGCGGGGCCGATCCAGCGGCGCCAGGATCCGATCGACAGCAGCAGCGCGCCGCCGAGCATCGCCGCGCCGGCGATGGTGTGGGGGAACGTCGCGAACAGCACGGGGTTGGTCATCAGCTCGGTGAAGCTCGTGAGCTGCGCGCGGCCGGTGACCGGGTCGAGCCCGTAGGCGACCGGGTGCTGCATGAACGAGTTGGCGCCGAGGATGACGTAGGCGCTGATCAGCGTGCCGATCGCCACCACCCAGATCGTGGCGAGGTGCACCAGGCGCGGCAGGCGGTCCCAGCCGAAGAACCACAGGCCCAGGAAGGTCGCCTCGAGGAAGAAGGCGAGCATGCCCTCGATGGCGAGGGTGGGGCCGAAGACGTCGCCGTAGA
>Ga0325403_1008037_pt1 | contig 10094 bp, 6 predicted proteins | sample PopdelMetagenome_19_FD_205665 | JGI IMG/M metagenome (GOLD analysis project Ga0325403, IMG submission 205665) | Populus deltoides microbial communities from Bellville, Georgia, United States - Xylem-PdKOR-R4 | ecosystem: Host-associated > Plants > Phyllosphere > Stem > Wood/Secondary xylem...
TATATTTTTTTCAAATTTTTTTTTAATATATTTTTTCAATAAAAATATATATATATATATATATATATATATATATATATATATATATATATATATATATAAAACATGCATGTATTATTAATGTTTTTTTAGTAATTTTTTTAATTCTTGCTAAGGTTAACTTGACGTAATCTGATTGACTTAATCAGTTAAAAAAATAACATGAATAGCCATAAAGAATATAGTTCGACTTGCAAAAATTTAAGAAAATATCTTTTTAAAAATAAAATATTGGAACAATAATATATTGGATAGATCGAGGACAACTATGGTTAATCTATCAAATCTACAACTCAGATCATGAGACTATGATATTTCATATAAAGAAAATCAAAATAAATTACAAAACTAAACTGAATCAACATGTTAAACTCGTGACTCAGGTCATGAGATTGAAATATCTTTATAGAAAGTAAACATAAAAAATAACTTGAGTTTAGTCCAGGTTGATCTACTAAACTCGCAATCAAGATCATAAAAATTTGATAATTCTATAAAAAACAAATCAAAACAAATAAAACTTAATTTTTAATATATTTATTATTGAATAATAAAATAAATAATATTTTATGAGGTGATGCGATTAAAATCACCATCCTTTTAATTCACTGTTAATAATAATAATAATAATAATAATAATAATAATATATTTGCCTGGAGAAGGAGAGAGAGAGGTGTACATAATAAATACTATAAAATTTATATTCCTGGAATTTATACCATCATCTAGGCCTTTTTTTAAAACAAACCCTTAATACATGGTTTTTTTCTTAAAAAAAAAAAAACTCTGGGTTGGCGACTATACCTGCATAATGGTTAAGTTTATAAATCTTTCAATTTAATTTTTTATATTTGCAAGGAATATCTTCAAACTAATTTATGTGCAAAAAAAAAACTAGATTTTTTTACTATATATTTATTTTTATTTGAGGTTAATGAATATCTTTAACCTAGTTTATGTGCAAAAAAAAAAACTAAGGCATATATTTTTTTATTCTTATGTAATTTTAGACTCGCGGGGAAATACATAACAAATAATAATTAATTATAACTAAAAAGGATAAGTGTTTTACTGTAGCAAGAATTACTATAGATTATGAGTGCTTTCACTATGGATTGCATTGTTATGCACTATAGGGGGGTTACTGTGAACTGTAAGTGCTTTCATTGTGCACTGCACTGTTTGGTTGGGTTATGGTGAGGCTGCAGGCTAGAGGCGCCTAGCTGGAGGCACACCTCCTGAGGTTGCGGACACCTGGTGCGAGGCTACCAGGCCTGGGCATTGGGCAGGCCACGCTCCCCAAGCCACAACCACCTGGCTCTGTGGCTAGCCGAGGCCATGGCATGCAGACGCCTGGCGCAGGGTTTGCCTAGCCTTGGGCACTCCGGGAAGACCCGTGCACCTGGCTGCAGCCTTGCGACCCTAGGGTCTACAAACCCGCGAGGCTGGGTCTGTAAACTCGAGCGCCTAACCTGCAGACCCGTGTGTTGGGTTTAGACATGACCGCCGAGGTCTGTTCTGACTGCCCTTGGGTTTAGAAGCCTACGCTGCTGGATCGGCAGATCTTGTAGAGAAGAAAAATTAAAAAAAAAACATAATAACAATTATTATTATTATTTTTGCTAATGATTTTTTTCTAAAAAAATTCTTTATGTAGAAACTTTGGCCATGCAAGTTTAATATTATTATTAATATAGTAAATAGTATTATTTATATTCTAAATAGTATTATTTTTATTGTAATTAAAAGTATTGATATTAAGAATAGAAAAAATTGAAAAAAAAATATAGTAACAATTATCATCATCATTATTATTGTTAATAATTTTTTTTAGAAAAAAAATTATTATTGTATAAAATTTAAGTTTAATATTATTATTAATATGATAAATATTATTATTTGTATTCTAAATATTGTGATCTTTATTGTAATTAAAAGTATTAATTAATTAGCTGACATTGTCGACACCTGACGCTAAGGCTGACAAGCTAGAGCGTTAGGGCCATCACGCACGCGTGGCCACGACCCCAAGCAGAAAACACCTAGTGCGGGGTTTGCCGAGCCTTGGGCATTGGGGGCAGATCCGCATGCCTGGCTACAGCCCGGGAGGGGGGGCATTCCTCTACTGTGTTTTTTGGCAAGAATTACGACTAAGGGTATTGCTTTTTTTGCGAAAAACTATTGGGGTTGGCTTGGCAGCTGGACCCAACGCTGTTGGGTCTGGCAGCCAAGTCAGGTCCAAAACACTTTCAAAAGGAGCCACCAACGTTGAGTAATGTTGCTTAGCAAGACCCAATAGTTTTAGGTCTGGCTCAAAACTTTTCAAAAAGAGATTTGGTCTGTCTGCCTAGCTAGACTCACCGATCTTAGGTCTGGCTTACAGTGAGACCCAATATCCTAGGATCTTGCAGCGTAGCCATACCCAAGGATATTAATATTTGTATTATAAATATGGCTTACAGTGAGACCCAATATCCTAAGATCTTGCGGTGTAGCCATACCCAAGGATATTAATATCTGTATTATAAATATTTTAAATTTTATTATTATTAATATTAAAAATATTAATATTTGTATGCTAGATTATTAGCAGAGTTTATTCAAATTGTTTTTTTAGTATTTTTTAATTAAAATATATATATATATATATATATATATATATATATATATATATATATATATATATATATATATATAAACATGCATGTATTATTAATGTTTTTTTAGTATTTTTTTAATTCTTGGTAAGGTTAATTTGATATGATCTGATCGACTTGACCAGTTAAAAAAACAACATGAATAGCCATAAAGAATATAGTTCGACTCATAAAAATTCAAGACAATATTTTTTTTTAAAACAAAATATTGAAACAATATATTGGATAGATCGGCGACAACTAGGGTTAACCTATCAAATCTACAATTCAGGTCATGAGACTATGATATTCCATATAAAGAAAATCAAAGTAAATTACAAAACTTAATTCTCAATCAACCTAGTGTTGAAGAATAAAATTGAGAAAAATTAATTAAAAAATCAACCTGAATTAACATGTTAAACATGTGATTCAGGTCATGAGATTGATATATTTTTATAGAAAATAAACATAAAAAATAACTTGAGTTTAGTCCAAGTTGATCTACTAAGCTCGCGATCAAGATCATGAAAATTTGATAATTCTATAAAAAACAAATCATAACAAATAAAACTCAATTTTTTATACATTTATTATTAAATAATAAAATAAATAATATTTTATGAGTGATGCTATTAAAATCACCATCCTTTTAATTCATTGTTAATAATAATAATAATAATATATTTGCCGAGAGTTGTACATAATAAATACTATAAAATTTATATAACCCTTAATACATGGTTTTTTTTCTTAAAAAAAAACTACATTAATTGTTACTAAAAAAATACTTAATAAATAATTTTCATATTAGTCTGATAAGTTTAGAGGAATAGATTCTTTCAAGTGTTGATATTAAAGTTTAAATCCTAAAAATAAAAAGATAAAATATATTTTTAGAGTTAATTATTGACTCTAATCACTATAGGACAGCTAAAAAGCAATTAACTAGGAGTTGGAACTTCAAATCTTAGGTTTTTGTTACATGAAATATGTTTTCTTATGGAAATTGTGTAATTATAAATTTTGCTATTTTTTTACTGTGATGATAGCAAAATTATAATTTTTGAGTTTTTTTTTAAATAATAATTTTTTTATACTTGATATTTTTATTATTTTACACCTAGTCTATTCATCACTATTTTTTTATTTCTTTTTCTTTACATGTTTTTTTTTTGTAAAAACAAATAACATAAAAATGGCACAATTGAAATTTTAGACTAAGGCATATATTTTTTATTCTTCTGTAATTTTAGACTGGCAGGGAAATATATATCAAATAACTATTAACTATAACTAAAAGGGATTGCACTATTCTGTAGCAAGAATTACTGTGGATTGTGAGTGCTTGTACAGTGGATTGTACTATTATGCACTGTAGCGGGGGTTACTATGAACTGTGAGAGCTTTCACTGTGGACTACACTGTTTGGTAGGGGCATGATGAGGCTGAGGGTAGAGGCGCCTAGCTGGAGGCACACCCCCTGAGGCTGCGGACACCTGGTACGAGGGTGTTAGGCCTGGGCATTGGGCAGGCCACACGCCCCAAGCCACAACCACTTGGTGTTGTGACTGGCCGAGGCCATGGCATGCAGACACCTGGCGCAGGGTTTGCCTAGCCTTGGGCGCTCCGAGAAAACCCGCGCGCCTGGCTGCAACCCCAGGGCGAGCAGGTCTGCAGCCCTGCGCAAACCTGCGAGGCAGGGTCTGCAACCTCGAGCGCCTAGCCTGCAGACCCACGTGTTGGGTTCAAACACGATTGCCAAGGTCTGTTCTAACTGCCCTTGGGTTTAGAGGCCAACACTGCTGGATCGGCAGACCTTGTAGAGAAAGGAAAAAAAAACATAATAACAATTATCATTATTATTATTATTGTTAATGATTTTTTTAAAAAAAAATCTTTCTGTAGAAACTTTGACCGTGCAAGTTTAATATTATTATTAATATGGTAAATATTATTATTTGTATTCTAAATATTATTATCTTTATTGTAATTAAAAGTGTTTTTTTTTAATTCTTACTACAGTAAATAGTTATTTAATATATATTAATTAATTATAATTAATTAGCTCAAGCTGTCGACACTTAGCGCTAGAGCTGACAAGCCAGAGCATTGGGGCCACCACGTGCGCCTGGCCAAGACCCCAAGCAACAAATACCTGGCGCGGGGTCTGCCAAGCCTTGGGGCACTGGGGGCAGATCTACGTGCCTAGCTGCAGCCTGGGAGGGGGGCATTCCTTTGCCGTGTTTTTACAGATAAGGGTATTGCTTCCTTTGTGAAAAACTATTGAGGCTAGCTTGGCAGCTAGACCCAACTTTGTTGGGTCTGGCAGCCAAGTTAAGTCCAAAACACTTTCAAAAGGAGTCACCAACGTTGGGTCATGTTGCTCAGCAGGACCCAGTAGTTTTAGGTCTGGCTCAAAACACTTCAAAAAGGGGTTGGGTCTGTCTGCCTAGCCAGACTCATCGATCTTAGGTCTGGCTTACAGTAAGACCCAATATCCTGCTGTCTGACAGAGCAGCCATACCTAAGGATATTAATATTTTTATTATAAATATTTTATTTTTTATTTTTTTATTATAATGAAGAGTATTAATATTAAAAATAGTAATATTTGTGTTCTAAATATTATTATTTTTATTATAATTCTAAATATTCATATAAAAAATACTATTATTTGTGCTACAAATATTCTTAGATTTTTTAATATAATTATTTATGTTATAAATTTTAGTTTCGATAGAACCCTAAAGTCTTTACATTCTTTCTAAAGCTTATTAGTTTCAGTCAATTGATTCACCAAGTTTCTCCAAGTTCATTTAATTTTGATTTTGATTTTGATTTTGATTTTGATTTTTTTTGGAAGTTCAAAAGTTGACTCTGACTTTGTTGGGCAGTTTGACTGGCTTAATAGGCCGAGAAAGATCGAAGAAAGCACTGTAAAGAAAAAAAAAAGCAGAAGAATTCGTTTCATTGTTTGACTGGCTTAATTTTAAATATTTTTTTTAGCTTTAAGTTATTGATTTTTTTTTAATATAAAAAATAAAAAAATATTATTTTATTATATTTTTAAATAAAATATTATTTTAAAAATAATCTCATCTAAAAATATTATTTTAATAAAATTTTATTTAAATCACAATTTGAAAACCCGGAAAAAAGCATCAGGCCCCTCAGTAGAGCGTGGGAAATCATGAATTTTTGTGCCCTAGTTAGATCCACCCTGAAATGGACAAATGAGATCAAGCTGGAGCCAATCTTTTTTTTTGTACCTGGGTACTCTTTTTCGCAATTGCATTTCAGAAATATTAAAATATTATTTTTATTTTTATTTTAAATTAATACTTTTTTATATTTTCAGATTATTTTCACATATACTATGTTAAAAATAAATTTTAAAAAATAAAAAATATTATTTTAATATATTTTAAAATAAAAAATACTTTAAAAAATTACCATTATTATAATGGGTCCTGAGTGGAAAGACAAAAATAATCCTAGGTTATTATATAGATGAAGCTCGTGCTGCTGCTCCATAATCTTCGTGCTGCTGCTCCAGAGATACTTTATTAATAAAGTTTTTGTTCTGCATAACTGGAAATGACCATACCCTTGATTAAACTAATAATTTTCTGCAAATGTTTTACATAAATATTTTACCAATATTTTACAATTAAAAATGATTCATAAATTAATCCATGTAAAGAGAGGTCTTGGTCTTCATGTGATGGAATTAACGAATGCGTATAAAATCAATGCGCATTTAGACTTTTGTGCTCTTGTAACCAATGCCATGGCCAACGTATCCAAAGAAATAGTTGCAGCTTGAAAGCAATTCCTCACTCTAATTGCTATATAAGATCACTGCCCAGATCATGTCCAGCATGCATAACCCAAGCATGGCAGCTTCTCAAAAGCTTTACGTTGCTCTCTTCCATCTTCTCCTTCTTTCCTTGTTTCCCTTGAAGGCCAAATCATCTGCAAGAACACAAGCTGAAGCTCTCCTCCAATGGAAAAGCGCCTTGTCTTTCTCACCTCCTCCTCTTAGTTCATGGTCTCGTTCCAACCTCAACAACCTCTGCAAGTGGACTGCTGTTTCCTGCAGCTCCACCTCTCGAACAGTCTCTCAAATAAACCTCCGCAGCCTAAACATAACTGGAACACTCGCCCATTTCAACTTCACCCCATTTACTGATCTCACCATGTTTGACATCCAGAGTAACAATGTCAACGGAACGATACCATCAGCCATTGGTAGCCTCTCCAACCTCACTCACTTGGACCTCAGTGCCAACTTCTTCGAGGGCAGCATACCTGTGGAGATATCTCAGTTGACAGAGCTTCAGTATCTTAGTCTTTACAACAACAATCTCAACGGTATCATCCCCTTTCAACTTGCCAATCTTCCCAAGGTAAGACACTTGGACCTTGGAGCAAACTACCTGGAAAACCCTGACTGGTCCAACTTTTCCATGCCTTCTTTGGAATATCTTAGTTTTTTTCTCAATGAACTTACTGCAGAATTCCCCCATTTTATAACCAATTGCCGGAACTTGACGTTTCTGGATTTGTCACTCAATAAATTCACAGGCCAAATACCAGAATTGGTCTTTACCAATCTGGGAAAGCTTGAGGCCTTGAATCTCTATAACAATTCATTCCAAGGACCATTGTCATCCAACATTTCGAAGCTTTCCAATCTCAAAAACATCAGTCTACAAAATAACCTGTTGAGTGGTCAAATTCCCGAAAGCATTGGTTCGATATCTGGTCTTCAAATTGTTGAGTTGTTCAGCAATTCTTTCCAAGGAAATATCCCATCTTCTATAGGCCAGCTTAAGCATCTTGAAAAGCTTGATCTCCGGATGAATGCATTGAACTCAACGATCCCTCCTGAGCTTGGTCTTTGCACTAACCTCACCTACTTGGCCTTGGCTGATAATCAGCTAAGTGGGGAATTGCCTTTGTCTTTGTCCAATCTATCTAAAATAGCAGATATGGGTTTATCTGAAAACTCTCTTTCCGGTGAGATCTCACCTACCCTTATATCCAACTGGACTGAATTGATCTCGCTTCAGGTTCAAAACAATTTGTTTTCTGGAAATATTCCTCCAGAAATTGGGAAATTGACAATGCTTCAATACCTTTTTCTGTATAATAACACATTCTCTGGTTCCATTCCCCCGGAGATAGGAAACTTGAAGGAGTTGCTAAGTCTAGACCTTTCAGGAAACCAGCTTTCAGGCCCCCTTCCTCCACCATTATGGAGTCTCACAAATCTTCAAATCCTGAATCTTTTCTCAAATAACATCACCGGTAAAATTCCATCAGAAGTTGGAAATTTGACGATTCTGCAAATTCTTGATCTCAACACCAACCAGCTCCATGGGGAGTTGCCACAGACCATTTCAAATATTACTTCTTTAACTTCCATCAATCTGTTTGGCAATAACCTCTCTGGTAGCATTCCAAGTGATTTTGGGAAGTACATGCCTTCTCTGGCGTATGCTAGCTTTTCAAACAATAGTTTCTCTGGAGAATTGCCGCCTGAATTGTGTAGAGGTCTGAGTCTTCAACAATTTACTGTCAATGAAAACAGTTTTACAGGGTCACTGCCAACCTGCTTGAGGAATTGTTCGAAGCTAACACGGGTTCGGCTTGAAGAGAACCGATTTACTGGAAACATCACTGATGCATTTGGTGTCCTTCCAAATCTTGTTTTTGTTGCCCTCAGTGACAATCAATTTATTGGTGAAATCTCAACAGATTGGGGAGAATGTAAAAACCTCACCAATTTACAGATGGACGGAAACAAAATTTCTGGTGAAATACCTGCCGAGCTTGGGAAGTTGCCCCAGCTGCAAGTTCTAAGTCTGGGCTCCAATGAACTGACTGGGAGGATTCCTGCTGAACTGGGAAATCTGAGCAAGTTATTCATGCTCAATTTGAGCAACAATCAGTTGACAGGGGAGGTACCTCAGAGTCTAACCAGCTTGAAAGGTCTTAATTCGCTCGACTTATCTGATAACAAGCTGACTGGAAACATATCAAAAGAGCTTGGGAGTTATGAGAAGCTATCAAGCTTGGACTTGAGCCACAACAACCTTGCTGGTGAAATACCTTTTGAACTGGGCAACTTAAACTCGTTGCAGTACTTGTTGGATCTTAGCAGCAACTCACTCTCAGGAGCCATACCTCAAAATTTTGAAAAGCTATCGCGGTTGGAGACTCTGAATGTCTCACATAACCATCTCTCAGGAAGAATCCCAGATTCGCTGTCTTCCATGCTTAGCCTGTCTTCTTTTGATTTCTCATACAATGAGTTGACAGGTCCTATACCAACTGGAAGCATTTTCAAAAATGCATCCGCAAGATCTTTTGTTGGAAATTCAGGATTGTGCGGTGAAGGACTATCACAATGTCCAACAACAGACAGTAGCAAGACCTCGAAGGATAACAAAAAGGTTCTTATTGGTGTTATCGTTCCGGTTTGTGGCTTATTAGTAATAGCAACTATCTTTGCTGTTCTGCTATGTTTCCGAAAAACCAAACTGCTTGATGAAGAGACCAAAATAGTAAACAATGGTGAGAGTTCCAAGTCAGTGATATGGGAAAGAGAAAGCAAATTCACATTTGGGGATATTGTCAAGGCCACTGATGACTTCAACGAGAAGTACTGCATTGGAAGAGGAGGATTTGGTAGTGTTTACAAAGCAGTATTGTCTACTGGTCAAGTAGTTGCGGTCAAGAAACTCAACATGTCAGACTCCAGTGACATCCCAGCAACCAATCGCCAGAGTTTCGAGAATGAGATTAAAATGCTGACAGAAGTTAGGCACCGGAACATCATAAAGCTTTATGGGTTTTGCTCCAGGAGGGGCTGCTTGTACCTGGTTTACGAGCATGTTGAAAGAGGAAGTCTGGGAAAAGTGTTGTATGGGATAGAAGGGGAAGTGGAGCTTGGTTGGGGCAGGAGAGTGAATACAGTGCGAGGAGTAGCTCATGCAATTGCCTACCTGCACCGTGACTGTTCTCCGCCCATTGTCCACCGTGACATATCACTGAACAACATTTTGCTAGAGACAGATTTTGAGCCACGTCTTGCGGATTTTGGCACAGCAAGACTCTTGAATACAGATTCCTCCAACTGGACTGCAGTTGCTGGGTCTTATGGCTACATGGCTCCAGGTAAGACAACAATCCTATGTTGTTGATTTTTGTTCTTGTCATTTGAGTATCTGCTCTAAAATTATAAAAGCTATAACATGTGTACAACAAGGAAATGGGAAACATGGCATGATGTTAAAAACTTTCATACTGGATGTTTCAAATGTTCATTTTGATTGCCTGGTGATTTCAGAACTGGCACAAACAATGCGGGTCACAGACAAATGCGATGTGTATAGCTTTGGGGTGGT
>Ga0325403_1008038_pt1 | contig 10094 bp, 4 predicted proteins | sample PopdelMetagenome_19_FD_205665 | JGI IMG/M metagenome (GOLD analysis project Ga0325403, IMG submission 205665) | Populus deltoides microbial communities from Bellville, Georgia, United States - Xylem-PdKOR-R4 | ecosystem: Host-associated > Plants > Phyllosphere > Stem > Wood/Secondary xylem...
ATGAAATTATTATCCCTTTATCAACAATGTTTTGATTTAAATATTATAACATTGAATATGTTTACTTTATAAAATCATGTTTGTTCTCAACAACATAGTTATTGATTATTTGAATATGATTTGAAACTCTTTTAATTTATTTCATCTTGCGCAATGATTTACAATTAATACTATTTGATAACAGATGAAATATTTTTCATAATTCATCTAAGGTGATGAATTCATATAGTTCATGTTATACCCAATATTTACCCATTTGTTACCCTTGATTAGGACAACATATAACATGATCAAAACATAACACTCTTTATATAAGATAATTCAGTGATCTTAAATTTAAGGATCACTTACACAACTGTCACGTGAGCTTTTTCATGGACATAAGTGATATCTATATATGAATTTTTCATGTGAGTCATTTCAGTATGCAAGTCATTCGACAAACACCTACATATTAGTTCTATGTAACTCTCATATCTCAGTTTATGAGAATAATTGCTTTATTTCATAAAAAAAATAATATGTATGAATCTCAACAACTCTAATTAACATCCATTTTTTAATAAAGTATTGACCAAGAACATTTAGAAACAATTATTTGATGTAATAAAAATCCTATAATTATAACAACATTATAATTTCTTTTGCAAAATATTTTTATCCAAAATTTTTTATCTTTACTCTAGATTCATTAATTAAATATTAGATTTATTAATAAAATAACTAATAATTATTAAAAATAAATAAATTTTTATTAATAAATAAAATATATTTATATAAATAAAATTAATGTCATATATTATCAACCAATTCACTACAAAACATATTAACTAACAAGTTCCAAGTATTTCAAAACCTTTTTTTTTTTTTTTTTTTTGTATCTGTGGACTGTTATGCAGAGAAGAAGCACATTAAAGAGGGTTGGTGGCTTTGGTAGTCTTTGGGCTCGAGAATCAAATAGCTTGGCCATGTCCAATAGAGGCATCCTGTGGCCATGAGCCATGAAAGGAAAGAGAAGAACATGTTGCTTGTTAACTTCACTGCTCGTATGGCCTTGTGCCCGAAGGAAGATTCAAGTGAAACTACTGGAATATGTGATGAAATATGAAGACAAGAAGAGGAAGAAAGGTTTGGACTATTTTCTTTTTCTACTTTCTATGATCAGTGTCGCACGGGTGCGGCGTCGCGGCGAATATTCCACTTCAAATGTAAAATATATATATCTATCTGGCAAATATGGGAAGACAAGAAATTCTTGTCGTTTATTGGTAGAAAATGGAATGGGAGTCGCCACCTAGTATTTTGGTCACTAGGAACCCTAACTGGTCTCAAAGATCGGGTACGGGGACTGGTTACATAAAGGGAAGGTATTAGCACCCCAAATACGTCTTACCTAAGGTAAGCTGCATTGTTTGATTGTCTGATAAAAAAACTAAGGTGTTATCCTATTTCAATTGTTGGTCTATTTACGGCTCAAGAAAAGTCCTGCTCAATAAGGAGGTCCTTATCTTATCGGGTAAAATCGTAACCGTTCTAACGTCTATATAAAAACTATATTTTTAATATCAGGAATACGTTTTACGTATAAATTCGTAATTCCCAATACTTAAAGGAAGACAAAAAGATTTTTTTAGAATTTTTAAAATATTGGCCTAGTTCTCGTGATTCTAACAAACTTGTTGTTAAAGCCAAAGTGCATGCTAATATATTTTTTTAAAATTTCTTTTGTTGTATAAAAATATGATGTGATGATTTTTTTTTGTTAATTTTGGAGAGACTAGGCCGTATGCATTAAAACAAAAAAACATCTTTTTATATATATATATATATATATATATTTTTTTTTTTTGCTGTCTTGACGAAAATCGGGTATTTTAATACTGGATTTGTATCTTTACGGTATAAAAATACAACCCAATATTAAGCCATTTTGATAAAAATATGCAGGAAAATCAACGATATTTTTTTTAAGGATTTTTCAGAATTATTGAAAGCAAAACATTTTTTTTTTAAATTTTTTTTTTGATGTTTTGACGAAAACCGAGTGTTTTAATATTGGATTTGTATCTTTACGGTATAAAAATACAAACCAATATTAAGCCATTTTGATAAAAATATGCAGGAAAATCAACAATATTTTTTAAGGATTTTTCAGAATTTTTTTAATTTTTTTTTGATAGATATCTATATATAAATAATATAAAAAGCATTATAATAAATAATATATAATATTAGGTGGGCTGGGCTGGGCCGGCCCAACTAACTGGGCCGGACTCAGCCCCAAAAGGGTTGGGCCAATCTCGGCCCAACAAATCTCTCTTTTTAGTCTGGGCCAGATCCGGCCCAGACATTCGGGATGGGCCAGAATTAGTCTGGCCCACAACACATCAGAGCTGGGCCAGAACCAACCTGGCCCAGCGAAGGAAACGCAGGTAACGAAAGAAATGCAGGGGGGAGAAGAGTTTACTTGGCGCGGAGGAGGCGGTGCCTTGCTGGTCGGACTGCTTCGCTGGCGGTGCTGTGGTGGAGACCGGTGGCTGTGTCGTGGCTCACGGACGGCGACTCCCAGCAGCGGCTACTGTTTCAAACGGCGGTGCTACTGTTTTTCAGTGGTTTCCCTTTATCCTCTCGGTTTTGTTTTAAAAAAAACTTCCCTCCCCGGTTTCAAGCTTCCCCTTACTCTTTCCTTTCTCTCTCTATTTCATTTCTCTCTTTGGCTCGTTCTCTCCTCCTTTCGGTTCGTTCTGTTTTCTCCTGTGTTTTCGTTTTTTTTCTCTACATTTTTTCTTTTTTGTTCTCCCAGCCTCTTTCTTTTTCTCTCCTCTCTCCCCTCTGTTCGTTTCTTTTCCTTTGTTAATTCTCTCTGCCTCACCCCTTTTTTCTCCTTGTCTCCTCTCCCGCGTGCTGGCGTTGTGGTGGAGTATTTATAGGGCAAAAGGGAGCGGGGGCGTCCCTATTGCCACCCTATAGCAGCGCCTGGGGAGCAGGGCTTTGCTGCCCTGCCACAGCACCGGGTTGGCTGGCCAATGGGTGGGGCTGGCAGGGCACGACTCCCTTGGTTTTTTCCATCATGAGGGTGCATGGGGGGTCGGTTTTGGCAGGCATGTGGCTTGAGAGAGAGGCAAAAAAAAAAGCAAAACTTTTCTTTCTTCTCCTGCTGCACGTTCAGGGGAAGAAGAAAGAGGAACAGTGTCGTTCAAAACGACACCGTTCTGGTATTTTTTTTTTAACATGAAACGGCGTCGTTTTGGACAAAACGCGCCGTTTCATTTAAATAAAACAAGGCGCCAAAATGCGTCAAATTTCAAATCAGCCCTCAATTATCTTTTGTTTATTTCAATTGCATCCCTTTCAATTTCTGTCTCCGCCCCTATAGTTGACCGCGTTTTTCACTTCAGTCCTTGGCCTCTGATTTATGCAATTGGACCCTCAATTGATCAATAAACTTTCAATTTCTTCAATTTGGTCCCTGATTTTGTTAATTACAGTCCCTATATTTACGCGTCTTTTCCAATTTGGTCCTTGGTTTCGGATTTTCTTAATTAAGTCCCTAATTGGCCATTAAACTTCAATATTTACGCAATTAAGCCCCTGATTTGACCAAATCAACTTTTAAAAATTATAATTTGACCCCAGAACTTTAATTTCTTCCAATTAAAGCTCAAATTGACTTAAAAATCAATTTTTCTTGCAATCAAACCCTCTATAAATTCAATTAAACCTTCAATAAAATCCAATTAAGTCCATAAACATCCAATTTTGGACTTTTCTCTTCAAATTAAATTTTCTTTTCCCACAAGGCTCTCATCATTCAAGTATATACTGTAAAAAATTTCAATCCTTGTATTTTTGAACCTCCTTAATCAATTTTTCTGATCCTTTTCTGAGCGCTCCAACCTCCTATTATTTTTCTAATTTCTTTTGGCTATATATTTATTTTTATTTTTGTTTTTGTGTGGGGACCCAAAAATGGGTTACAACAATCAGTATGCCAATTTATTGGCACGAGGTGAGGATATATGTAGAATAGAGGCCCGCCGCGAGACAATAAAGATTTGGTTCTTCTTCTTCCTCCTGCGATCACTTCCTGCCTCTTATCTGTCGTTGTTCATTTCTTTGATTTTCAGGTTTTTGTCAAATTCGTTGTTAGGTAAGCTGGGGATATTGAAATTGAGATCATGCACTAACTCTTTAGCTTCATTTAAGTTTAAGCTGTTAGGTAAGGTCTCAGGATATGATTTATATTATTTTCTAACACATCCTCTCAAGTAAAAGCCTTTTAGGCTTGAAACTTGCACAGATCCACATTACATTGTGTTTAATTTTTATCAAATAAATGGAAATGGTGAGATTCGAACTCGTGACCGCTTGGTCATTAAGGCTCTGATACCATGTCAGAGAACCATCTCAACCTAAAAGCTTAAACTGTTAGGTGAGATCCCAGGATATAATCTATATTATTCTCTAACATAAGACAATACAACAACAAGAATTTGCAACAACATTATTAGTTCAGAAATACACATACCCAGAGTTTAAAAACAATCTTCAAAGGAAAATAACAATAACAATCACATCAATCATACGTAGGAATAATGAAACTAAACGAGATAAAATCCTAGAATACCGATTTTACGGAAGTGATAGTCTGTATCAAAGTGAGGATCAGCAGGATAGCTGCTGCAACAGTTGCCGTACCTCTCCAAACATTGGGGAAATATACAAGTTTCAAGGTTGCCTTTCTATGGTTCCAGCGGTTCTTATAGTGGGCATTCATCTTTTTGCAGATATCATCATAAAACGTATAAGTGTCGGTGATTGTTTCGCAAAGCTTATTAATCATATTTGAAACTGCGGCATCGTCACCTAGCCAGTTGAGAATAATTCCATTTTCAGCTAGCAAAGCCACGTCTTCTGCACTGTCGATAAGATGGTCCATAAACTTAATGTAACTGCATACGTAAGCTTCAAACGGGTAGCAGCACTGCTCCAAGGCCATGATATTTCGTACAAGACGTTCGAAGCAGTAATCAACTTCCAAGCGTGGTATTTTCAACACTCCTTCCTCAAATGTTACGTTGACCAAACATTTGTCTTCGGTTACCTGAAACTTCACCCTTTCCTCAAATGTTATGTTGACCAAACATTTGTCTTCGGTTACCTGAAACTTCACCCCTGCCTCGCGAAGCATGACGGCATTATATTTTAGCTTGATAGGATTAAAACTATTACTTCGCTGAATGGCTCCATTCAACATAAAATTCCTTAGTAAATCAGTGAAATGCCTGCTTCCCTCTACATCCCGGTCGGTGTTTTGCAGCCCTTGTGAACACGTGTACTTTCCCAAATAAACGTTAGCAAGATCAAGAAAAGGAAAGCATGTTGCCTGTTTGCTAAAGCCCTTCTCATATATTTCCTTAATAATGAAGAAAGGTAGTTGGTTTTCAAGTAGCATCAAGTCTTCTCGTATGTCAAATATCATCCAGGGCTTAACACTTTCAGAATAATGTTCACTATCATTTGAATCCCCCAAAAACTCAATAATGAAGACTGCATCCAACAGAATCATCTCTATGAACTCACTGCTTGTAATTTCGCTGAAGTTCTCTGAATAACTGGCTCGGATACACGGTTCTTTATCTTGAATGATGATCAAAAGATCCTCGATTTTCTTCTTATCCATCCCATTCCGTTCAGAAAACCCTTTGAAATATCTCAATTTTTGCTCTTCCATGTCCTTTAGTCTTTCATCGCCGCGGTGAAGAGGACCTATTGAAATCAGTTTTGGAGTGTAGGCTTCCGGTCTTACCTTTCGAAACGAATTGGGCACCCTGTAGATACAACACCACTCAGCCCGGTCCTGTTGAGAGGTCAACGATCCCATCTTATTTTGCAGCTGTGTCAAAATATCTCCAGTCATCCCAGTGTTGGGTTTGATGTTTGAAACACATGAGGTACTTGCTATATCTTTTCCTTTGTTTGGAACACTTTCCCTATCATCTTCCATTATCTGATCCACTTGCTTGTTCATTGTTTTTCAAGGATGAAGTTCTTGCAGTAAATTTATCGTTTTCCGGTCTGCATTTTCGGTGAAATATGTTAAAGAATAATATATATCATATCTTAGAACCTCATTTAATAGTTTAAGTTATTGGGTTGAGATGGTTCTTTGACATGGTATCAGAGCCTTGATGACTAAACGGTCACGAGTTCGAATCTTATCCTTCCTGTTTATTTGATAAAAAAAATCAAGCATAAGGTAATGTGAAACTGTGCAAGTTTTAAGTTCAAAGAGCTTTCACTTGAGAGGGTGTGTTAGAGAATAATATAAATCATATCTTGAGACCTCACCTAACAGTTTAAGTTATTAGGTTGAAATAGTTCTTTGACAAAACAAACCAAGAATGAATGGAAGGTGTGTGTGTATGAAAATTGTCCATGTAAATTTTTTAGAGCAATGCTATATGGAAATCATACGAAAAATTCATGTATGAACTATTATAATTACTCTTAATCAATCATTTAATATTTTTGGAACGCATGTACACTCAATATATCGCTTCAGTAGTTATCACTTAACAAATCAATTTATGTGAAAATTTTTATATAATTTGTTAGTATACAAAATATTTAATTTTAAATTTTTTTAATCCTGCCATTTTCCTTCTCGATGAATTGTCATGATCAAGAAAGAACATAATTTAAAACTATGCATAAAATCCTCCTAATTAACTATTAAGTTATGTTATTTGGGTCGATGATTCAGCTCAATCTATTAATTTTCATCTTCTAGATGCATTACTTGAAGATTATTAATTTATTTATCAGAACAAATTAGCATTATAAAGTCGTGTGTAAATTTAAGAATTCTAAATTAAATGATGAAGTATCGAGGGTGCAAAAAAATGATCGAGTTAAATATTAATGATAGGAGCAAGTATGTAAAATTTATGTAATGGGATTTGATAAATTTTAATTAAAATTTACGTAATTTAAAAACATGTATTTTGGTGGGACCAATATTAGGTGTAACTAGATTTTTAGCTCCCAGATAATTTTTTTTTTAATGTATGAAAAAAATATTTAGGCATTGCTAGTATTTTTTCTTATAGAAAAAAATTAAATTAAACCATATAAGGATTATCTTGACATGTTCCATTCAACTTGAAGTTCAAAAGGTAACCCAAATAACCAGTAAAAATATAGTTTGCTTCATAATAAATATTCAAGATCATAATTGTTTTTATAAATACTAAGATAAAAACTTATTAAATTGATTCAGATTAATTTAAGTTAACTTGTCAGTCCACTTGCCAGATCATGAGACCATAGTAACCCTATAAAAAATAAATCAAAACAAATAATGAAACTCAATTTTCAATAAACTTAGTGTTGAATAATAAAATTAAAAAAATCATTTAAAAAAAGACCAGAAAAACTTGACTCGAGTCAACTTGGGTCATAAGACCGAGATAACTCAATATAAAGTAAATTGAAACAAATTATGAAGTTTAATTCTTAATCAATCCAATGTTGAAAGAGAAAATTGAAATAAAATCTGATTAAAAAATATATAAAAAATTACTTGAGTAAACCCGGATTAACAAGCCAAGCTTGTGCCTTGAGTTATGAGATATGGATAATGTTATAGAAAACAAATCAAAACAAATAACGAAACTTAATTCCCAATCACCCCAAAGTTGAGGGATTAATTTGAAAAAAATAAATAATAAGAAAAAAAACAAAAGCTCGACTCAATCGAGTCGATTTGTCAAACCCGCGGTCTAGGTCATAAAACTAGGATAACCTTATCAAAAGTAAATTAATAAAAATTATAAAGTTCAATCTCCCAATAAATCTAATGTTGAAGGATGTAATTAAAAAAAAAAACAAAACACTATTCTAATAAATAGTATTTTACGAGGAGCGGTATAATTTTTTTTTTTAGTTTTTTTTTAAAGAAATAAAGAGAAGATTAAATAATGGTTTGAAAAAAAAAACTTATGAAGATGTTGTTTTTACAAATTCTTATTTAAAATTTGTCAAAATCAGCTATATACAAAGATGAAGATATTTCATTTTCAAAATACAAAGAAAAAAAGAGAAGATGAATAATAACTTATGAATTATTATTTAAAATCAGAAGTCAGATCTCATAAGTCATGTCTTATATACTAATTCTTAATCAATGAACAATTATATTTTAAAAAAACTTTTGTTCCTTTTCTGTAATTATTGCAATAGGGATTTTCTATTGTTAGTGATAGATTAACTAACTAATTGATAAAGAATTATAAGTTTAATCATTGTTAAAATAAAAATTATATGTTTTTTTTTAGGTATTTATAATGTTAACTATAATATTTTTCATTGTCAAAGTTTTTGTATCTTAAAATCCTAAGTTCTAATATATTTTTATTTAAAAATATTTTAAAAACATCATAAAAATCTCAGTAAATCTATTTTTAACTCTAAAACATCTTCTAATCTATTTAAAAACTATAAGTCAATTTGAATAAAAACACTCACAAAGCATGATCTATTTTTTCTGACATATTTACAAGACAAAAGCACCACTATTGATATTAATATAAATTAGGTTGATGACCCAAATCCATCGATTCCTTCACCCTGAAAAAGGATCGGCTAGGGATGGATTTTTTATTATTATTGTATATTCTAGTCCTGGTTGTTGTTTTTGCCTTTTCGAGGCTTTAACTCGGAATTTTAAAAATATTAAAGTTACACCATTTACAATCTAGAGTTTTAAGTTTTTCCTTTCATTTTACAGTCTACTAATGAACTCTCTATCAAACATATAACTCAACTTTCATCTCCCTCTTTACCTATCGATCTCTTTCACTATAACACGCTTTCTCCTTCTCTACTTGTCTTCTTCTGACTCGTTAACAATCTTCCTATATATTCAATTGCTTAATTAAATTGTATTAAAAAACCAGACCGGACCTAGCTTAGTTCTTTAAAAAAAATGAAAAACAAAAAAGGAACTACACACACCATGCCCCTTTATAGGGAAAAGGTAAACTTTATGGGTAGAATGCTTATACATATATTGAACCTTGTAATGTCTGAAGAGCTGAAACCAAATCCAAAACATCGTTCGTAAATTTTCAAAGAACAAAACTAGATAGTGCTGACCTGAGGGAGATCAGTGGACACTCTCTGTAGAGATATGGTCCCAAGCAGCGAGCCTCTTTCCAATAGATTGCAGCTCCCTTCTCTCTCTCTCTCTGTAAGTCTCCTGCCTTGTCTACCCTAATGGTTGCGCGATCTCCAGATATATTGTGGTAGGAAAACGTGCATGAGTACTTTTCTTCTGTGTCATCAGTAAACGAGTAGGTCATTTTCACTTTTATATATTTACAGTCATTACCATATGCATTTATGTTCACATTTATATATATTATAGTCATTGTCATATGCATTTATTAGAAAAACTGTATTAACTTATTTTTTTAGGAATTGTTTTAATATTTCAGTCTTTTTTCTAATTTGAAATAATGTTTTTTATATCTTAGTATTGACATATATTTTGCACTATCATATACAAAAAAAAAAAATATATTCTTATATGAAGTTAAGTCTTTTTAATTTGACATGTATAATTTTTGAAGGAAAGATAATATATTTAATAATTAAAATTTTAATGTTTTCAATACACGTAATGATTAGTAAGGATTTTTATCATATGAAGTATTTTGCTGGAAAAAATCAACACTAGAGCAGTGTTAATAGGGATTAACTTTGCAATCGCGCGCAAGGTTCAAATTTTGTTGTCGGTGGGTCAGTAGGTTGATAGGATTAATTAATTTTAAAAATCATCTTTGGACTTTCCACACTTTTATGAAAAGCATTTTCCACAGGGCAAGTTTGGCACTCAAGTTTTTACCACCAGCCACTGCCCCTCTTCTACAATAATCTGGAATGTTCACTGGCTCACTCGTAAACATCTTTGATGCTCTACGAAGACTACAGGATACTTTGTGCTATACAAATTATTTAATTTTACTGTATTCTTCTACATGGTTGTGATGGTATAATGTGATTTTTCACTCATTTTCATTTTCGCTTAT
>Ga0325403_1008039_pt1 | contig 10094 bp, 9 predicted proteins | sample PopdelMetagenome_19_FD_205665 | JGI IMG/M metagenome (GOLD analysis project Ga0325403, IMG submission 205665) | Populus deltoides microbial communities from Bellville, Georgia, United States - Xylem-PdKOR-R4 | ecosystem: Host-associated > Plants > Phyllosphere > Stem > Wood/Secondary xylem...
AGGAAAATGAAACAAAAAAAGACTTCAATTTCATATATTACTTCAAATAAAATAGATAACAATAAAAAGATTTTGGATCAAATTTGATAGATAAAAAAAATTAAAATATGATGAAATTGAGAAAAAAATGTAATTTCATAAATTATTTCAAATAAAATAAATAAAAATGAAAGGAATGGGAACCAAATATAAATAAAAAATTCAAATAAAAAAGAATAAGAAAAAAAATAAACAACAATAAAAAATAAAAACCAAAGTTGATACAAAAATCAAATTAAATCAAATTCTAAGGGATGAAATTAAAAAAATAATTCAAAATAAAATATATAGTAATAAAAAAATCACTAAATTTGATATAAATAACAAATAATATAACTTCTCAGAACATTTTATATCTTCTAAAAAGTGTATTTCACCTAAAATAAAAGGAAAACACTTTTCTGAAAACCGTGTCAATTTTTTTTGACCGGAAAGATTTTTTTAATTTACTAATTTTTCTAATAGTAAATAAACATGAAATATTTTGGAAGATAATTTTGCAAATAATTACTTTTCATAAAACAAACGGGGCCTTGAATTAAATGCACTGTGGATTGTAACAATAAAATGATGATTTTGCTCTTATCACCAAAAACATTTGGCCTGACTATTGGGAATATTATGATCTTTTTTATATATATAGTTTTTGCATAATAAAATTAATAACTTACCTTTGTAAACAAAAAATATTTAACTGGTATCTATAGGCAACTTAGACTTTATTTTTTTTGAAAGTATTGTAAAATGATTTGATTATCCTTATAATAAAAATTTCTTTAACTAGTATTCATGGGTTTTTTCATCATTTTCATCTTATTTTTTTTGTTATTATCAAATTAAATGAGAAACACTTTTATAATTGAATAAATATAAATATTATTAAAAAAATGACACGCTAGCGTATAAGTTGCATCCGTTCCGCGACGTGTGCATGGTGGTGCAATTGTAAGATTATTAAATAGCTCAATTTTTTATTTTTTTTAATTCTTATGGATTTTTAAATATTTATGAGAGATATTATAAACTATGTGGGGGTGTTTAATGGTCAAGAGTAAAATTGAAACCTCTTAGAAACTGTAGGGATAACATTGAAAAAATTTATACAAAGGAAGAAGTAGAAAATTTATAAGGGCAAAAATAAAATTACCCTTTATTAGATTTAGCTAAGGGAAGTGAACACTGTCGTTCCACCAGGTATCTGTTGTTGGGCTGTCGTTTTACAGGGATGATTATTGACAGCAGGGTGCGTGGACTGGGGTCCAAGAACAAAGTAGGCTGAGAGGCCGATTTATTGTTTTTGAGAGCAGAGAAGGATCGGGAATTAAAAAGGGGCTTGACCGTAGATATGTTTGGGAGTTTTTTTAAAATATATTTTATTTAAAAATATATTAAAATAATATTTTTTTTATTTTTAATATCAGTATAAAAAGATAATCAAACTGCTATTAATAATATATTTTAAAAATTACAGCGAACCAACTTGCCTACCCAGAATAACACGTGAGTGTGAGAAGCACAACATTTATTTACACTTAACCATCCTACTTCTACACCGTTTTTTTAAACAATAAAATTAATAGCAGTTTGATTATCTTTCATTATTATTATTATTATGAACATGCATGGGTAATTACGAATAAATAAAAAAAGGGTCATGCTTACTATAATTGGGGTTTACTAGGGCGGTCCATCTGGCTATCATTGTAGCATTTACCATGCTTGTTGAGAGCTCAATTCATGTGGTACAAAAATTTATTTTATTAGATCCAAGTCTGTAATTACTCATAAAATAAAAATAATTTAAAAATATTATGTTGGTATCAGTAAAATGACACATCATCATTTGTCAATGGAACCATAAAATGTGCATCTTGATTTGTGTGCATATAAGTTCAATCCACTTAGGTCCTTTATTCCACCCCATTCTTGTTGATCGCTTATACTAATATTTTACAACTTGCCTCTAAAATGTGTATGAGACCAGAATTCATGTTCTTATCTATAATACCTGATACTTAAAATCAATGTAGGAATATAGATATTTGTCTTTAACTATTGATTAATAAGTTAAAACAGTTATGGTCATTTGGTCATAATCAAAGAAACAAAATTTTCAAATGAAGATAGTTTTGATGTGGACTATAAATGATTTTCCTGCATACTGGATGGTTTTGGGATTGAGCACATATGTAAAATTAGCCTATCCATATTGCATTAAAAGTAATAAGGCCTTTACCTTAATGAATGGGGGCACAACTTCTTTTTCTTATTGCCACCAGAAATTCTTGTCAAGTCATTATCGATATATATAAAAAAGGACTTCTTGAAAGGGATGTTGCAATGCTGGTATTGTCGAGCAAAGAATTATATGATGTAGTCTTGCAATATGAGGATATTATATTTGATTTTCAATTTGGTAAGAAGAAGTTTCCTAATTTTAGAGTGACCTGTAATTAGAAAAAGCAAAGTATTTTTTGATAGTTTCTTTATTGAAAGAATAATATCATTCATCATAATTTGGATGTCAAGCATATCGAAAATAATATGTTTGAAAACATTTTTAACATGATCATGAGCTTAAAAAAGAAAACAAAAGACAACATGAAAACTATGATAATTTTTTTTTTTGGTGACTGTTAGAATATGAAGTTGCTTGATAATAGGTTACATATCGTAAAGCCCAAAATCAACTTTGCCTAAGATAAAAAAAACATAATTTCTTGTATATTAATAACTTAAAAATTTATGATTTCCTGATGATTATGCTTCAAACATAGCTAGATTGGTGCGTTTGAAGAAATGCATATTGTATGTAATAAAAAATTATGACTACCATGTGTTAATGCAAACATTCGTTCTAATTGTTTATAGGGATTTATTGCAAAAAAGAATATGAGATGCACTCACAAAGATTAGTTACCTTTTTAGAGATGTTTGCTCGACCAAGTTGCGTTCTCAACATATTGAGCAGCTTGAAATGAACATCATCAAGACAATATGTAAAATTAAAATGATTTTCCTTCCTTATTCTTTGACTCAATAAAGATCTACCTATACATTTAGCATATAAAGCAAAAGTTGCAGGGCCTGTGCAATATAAATGGATATATCATTTAGAGAGGTTAGGAATTATATGCATTCTAAGTGTGTAATGTATTTTTTAAACTTTTAGTCATTCAATTTATGTTTACCTTCATGCAAGTACTTGTTCAATCTCAAGAAAAATGTTAAAAACAAGATGCATGTTAAGGTTTTGATATGTGAAGCTTATACTGTTGAAGAGATTTCAATATTTATCTTATATTTTTTTAAGCCTCCTATAAGGAAAAGAATCAGCCACATTCCAGGACATAATGATGATAATCAAATGAGTGAGAATTTGTTAATATTTTCTCATCCTAGTTGACCATTGTCGAAGAATGTAGTTTTGAGAAGATATCTAACAAACATCGAATATAGACAGGTACATAATTATGTGTTATATAATTGCAATGAATTGAGACCTTTTTTTTTTCCTGTCAGTAAGTCAATTTTACATTCTTTAATTATTTTTCTCATATATTCTCATTTAAATAAATTCTCAATAACTTTCTTATAAGCAATATAGTCAATTTTTGTTATTTCAAATTTTTTTATCTTACCGAAGCTCAAAATTTCCAAATATAAGATGAACAACTCGCCATATGATTTAAAACATAATTATGTAATAATTTGTAGCTACAATGGTCTATGGACAATCCCCTTCAATCAATTACATCATTTTGGATTTTTACCTGTACTTGGAAAAAGTCATTGAAGTCATGGTCTTAGCTCAAAAAAATCCTATAAAGTTTAGGATTTTGATTAGGTTTGCCTTGATGCAAAATAAATTATTAGGGAGTTCATATCTTAAGGGCAAGTTTTAATCCATTACATGAGGGGTAGACTTTTACCTAGTCTCAAAAGAGTTTATGATCTGCTCAGTGACCACTTTTCATAAAGGCATTATAAGAGTTTACAAGGAGTGATTAGGGCACAGTGTGCCTACCAAGTATATGTTCAGCTCATAATTGGATATTTCATGAATCTGAACCTTGAATGAAAGTTATGAGGTAGATTGATACTCCTCACCTAATCTAGAATTGAGTTTATTAGAAAATTAAAATGCATAAAGGTATTAATCCATACCCAATGTGTGTATAAGCAGTATGTAAAAAGATTCATGAGCAATACATAAAAATACATGCTAAAATTAAATTATATAGACCAAAAAAATCAAACAAGCAAACAAACAAGGCTCAATTTGGCCAGACAAGTCCCTAGTGGAGTCATTATCTTGTTGTGGCACGACCACGAATAGCGAAGCTACCTTCTGGAATCAAATGATGTTTTTGGTTTAATCATAAAGTTATGATTTAAGAGAGTTGACATCTTGTCGCACCCTTTGATTCTAGGAGGCAGCTTTGCCATTCAACATCGTGCACATCACACGGCAAAGTGTATTACAAAAATCTAGAAAGAGTCACCCTTTGATTCCATGAGACAGCTTTGCCATTCAACATCGTGCACATCATACGACAAAGTGTATCATAAAAATCTAGAAAGAGTCATGTTAAAATTGTTAAAGAGGGTAACAATGAAGTAACTTAGAGAGATGTATTTCAATTAAATGAGTTAGTTGAGCTGTATCAATTTACTTTATCTACCAAGTTAGAAGAAATTTCAAGTTTTCATGTCACTGAGAATACTTATGTTCATATTGATATTGACAAGTAAAATGATATATTAAGTATCAATGGACATACAAAAGTTAATATAGATGAAAATAAAAGGATCGAACAACTTCAGTTCAAAGAAGATGGACATGAAGATGATGAAAATAAAATGATAAAAAATCAGATTAAACATGGGATTTGAACTAATTTTAGATGTAAAACATCGTTGTGAAATTAAGACAGTTCTTGTCAGTATAATGCATTGTATTTTGTATATTGATTAAGTGTTCATTGTTGTGGTTTTAATGAGTTGCTATTGAATAAGTTATGAATGTCGTTGTTGTTGCTGGTGATGCTATTTAATTAGGCTGGATAGGGATTATAATCAATATATATATATTGCAACTTTACTAATGGAATCACTAATGCAAATTAAAAAAATTATTAAATAATTATCGATGAATCTGTCGGTGTGTACAAGATAACCAATAACTCACCGATGGATGCTAAAATAGTTAGAGAATTACAAAGAGTTTGGGGAAGAATTCATGGAATTAGAACCAATCGATGAGTTCACTGATGGAACTACATTCATTGGTGATCTTGTATTGATCGATGGACTCATTAATGGATGCTAAAATAGTCAAACAATTACAAAGAGTTTGGGAAAAAAATTCATAAAATCAGGCATGCCGATGAAAATACTGACAGATTAAAATTCATCAGTGAATTTGAGGGTTTCATGAGATTTTTTGAAATGATCGATGGATTCATCAATAGTTTTAAATTTTTTTGTCGGTGAGTTCGTCAGTGATGTGTTGACGTGGTTAATGACTATTGAACCACCAACATAAAATTTTGTCGTTGAATTTAACTCAGATATGTCAAGACAATCCTTAGCTTTTTCCCATTTCCCTTAAAATTAACTTTTTCCTCCCTCAACTATCCTCTCTCTCTTCTACTAGATGGTTGATGGTCTCTCTCTCTCTCTCTCTCTCTCTCTCTCCAAAATCAATGATGATGAAGCTCTCTCTTTTTTAGATAGCGTCACAACTCTCTCTCTCGCTCTCTACACACACACACACATATCCACTACTTATGATTTGATGTTTACCTTTTTTCCTTAGATACAAATTTACATTTTTACATGTTTGTTTCAAGTTAGAATGCATGTTTTTGTTTGTTTTGAGTTAGAATAAATGTTATTAACACTTTATTTTGTGTAATATGGAGTGTTAATTGAATTCTCTTTCTAGGGTCTAGAGTAATATTTGGAAAAAACGAGTAATTAGTTGTAAATGGTTTAATGGGCATGCAATAATTGTTAATTAGAGTGCAAACATGGAAGAATTAGAATTTAAGCAAAATAAAAAGCTTAATTAATTTAAAAGCTATATTGAGGATTTCATGTCTATTTAATATGTTGATATGAATAATCATGTTTTTGTAAAAGAGTTTCATTTAGATGTGTGAATTTTTATGGTATGCGTGTTAAAGGAAAAAAAAGTTGTAGACTTTAAGTTGTGGGAAAATTTGAATTACTAAATGTGTTAAATTTGACCAAGTATGGATTTTTTTTATATAATTGTTGGATTATGTGGAAATATATTTAAATATTTAATTGATTAAAATAAATGTTGATACTTATGCTTGTTAGTGATGCTTGTGGAAAATGATTTGGTTTATAGTATTTAGTTATCTATATATTTTTTTTAAAAAAACTTTGATAGATCTCATTTAAAGGAGGTGTTACCAAAATCTTGTTATAAATGGATATATGCACTAAAATGAAAAACCATAAACCATATATTTAGAATTTAAGTGAATATGTTTAATTTTTTAGTTATATTGTTTAGATGTTGAGAAAAATATTTAGGGTCGAAACAAAGTGGTTGCGCCTCTTAAAACAGTAGTGTTTTTGAGCATGCAGTGTATTTAGGTGCCTAATCATGAAGAGGACTTGATGCATATGTTAATGACACAGTACAGATCTGGCGTCTCATCTACTAAAGATCCTTATTCTAACAAGTTAATTGTGGAATGGAAGCTGAATTTAAGTACGTAAGAAAATTTATTTTCTCCAAACATAAAATTAAATTAATGGTTACGCATTCATATAGTTTGGAGTTAATTAATTGATTTTAGGTTCACAAATATAAAAGTGACGCGAACAATAACATCAATAACGAAAGCATCTATGGAAATGCCTTTGTTTCAAAAGAGCCACCTTAGAGATCATCAAAAATGGATGCCTATAGTTGAGACTTGGTGGAGAAAGTTTAAGGTTAATACATATATAATCAATACTTTTAGTTAATAAACATTTTTTTAAAAAAATTAGAAACTAATTATTTTATTCAAATGATTACAAGGAAAATTTTTGGTGGGATGTTGCAAAAACTCTAGGATTTCCAAATGAGTCTCAGGAAATCATAGCGCAACTTGGTGAGTTTTAACATGTTATGTTTATAATTTTTAATAAAATTGCAATATTTTTTTTATCATTATATTGTTTTTAGTTTAACTAACTTAAACTAGGTTGTGCGATTTCTAGTACAACTCGTACATTTATGCTAATAAAAGAGTGGAGTTAGATGACTTTAAGTGTTGAAGAATTTTAGACCTCTCCACATCACTAAGAGTAATTGAGAGAGATATCTAGAGTTCTTCATATCAAAGGATTTTAGGAGGCAGTCACAAAGTGGATCCTTAAACAAAAACAATCCATTAACAAGCATAATAGTGGGTTGCTTCCTTTTATTAACCATGCAAAACACATGGTAAGAGCCTATTTTATTTTGCAGGTTACACAGCTTAGACACAAGCCAACTCTAATGGAATTATATATGGAAACAAATATAGAGGGAGGATATACAGAAAGGTGTAGAGGTTTATGGACAATCAAGCCAAGGAGTTCATTGTAAGTAAAATTTGAAACCTTTTGTATATTTTGTTGACATATTTTTGGTGATATCTTTAACTTTTTTTTTATGTGTGTAGGAGCAATATAGCATCGACATGCGTGCCCAACACGGGGAGGGCATTTCAACACATCTAGAACACAATTTAGAGTTGTTGTTGGAGGCTAAAGCAATTGATAGACTCAACAAGAATCGAGTTTATGGTATCTCTATGACTATAGTTCAAGATATGAGGCTGGGTTGTAGTGTCTCAACCATATACACCTTACAATCCAGCTAGAGACAACCATCACCACGGTTAAGGAGTTGCTTGAAAAAAAAATTGATGCTTTGAGGGTTGGAATGAAGGCAAAGTATGAAGAACAAAGTAGGAAGTAATGAGAAGAGATGATGACATACTTGTCCATTCATTATCCTCCTCCTTTTGGACCTCCATGGGATTTTTCTCCCTCTCCACTTGCACCTTCAGCTCATTTTTTATACACACACATTTGCAATTGGTCTTTTTTATAGTTAAATCAATAATATAAAATGTCACCATTCAATTCAATTTAGTTGTTTAATGTGAAATTATTTAATAGTATTTTTAAAAACTACTAAAATACCAACAGACATAACAATTATGTTGGTGCTTTTGTTAGTAATATTGATGTATTTTCCTAGAAGAATTATAGAGAGTTGTGAGCTATTTTGATATTAACCAATAGAACATATTGGTCGGTGTGTCTATCGGTAATCTGTTTGTGACATATGATATACAAATGGATTTGTTTGTTGACATATCCATTAGTAAATATTATTGATGGATGTGCTGACAAACAATGGTTGATGCCTATTTTGCATCACCAATGACAACAAGTTGTCAACCTATCTATTAGTATATAAATCACCGATTGAATTGCTGACAAATATAACATCAATGACAAGACACTTGCTAACGACATGTTTTCATCGATAAGTCCATCAATGATTTTGAGACCAAAAAAAATAAAGCGTCATATTTTGGGTGATAAGAATGATTTTTTTTATTGTTTATGTTTTTTTAGCTCATATTTATCAGTTTAGTTTATTGTGTTGGAATCAAAATTGATGTTTTGTTTTGGATTGTGGTTTTGGGTGATAAACATGATTTTTAAATTTTTTTTTATCTTAGACTTCCTAGTTTAGTTTGTTGTTATGGAATCAAAATTGACGTTATTTTGACATATAAACTAATTTTTTGCTTTTGGTGTTTGCGTGTTGTTTAAGTGGCAACTTTTGTTAGCTCTCGACAAAATTAGGGAGGTGCTATTGTTTCTCTTTTGTTTAGACTGTTTTTTTTTGTTTTGGCAATTGTAGAGTTGTTGCAGATAACGTTTTTAGTTTCCATTTTGTTTTCAAGTTGTTGTCATTTATTTTTGCGAGCTTTCTTTGAACATGATTTGCTCTCTGTAAATGCTTCATCAATTAGGTTTGTCTTCAGGTTTTTTTTGTTCGGTTTCCTATTTTGGATGATCTTTTGTTTTCACATGATTTGCCCCTTTTCTTTTGTCGGTTGCATTTTTTGTTTGTCGTTGTGTTTTCATTTCCAAGACTTGAGCTATATTTCACTGGCGTTTGATTAATCTTTGTGTTTTTATTTTATTCAAATATTTTGCTCTTGCTTTGTCCTTTTTTTCTTTGCCTTCTTTCTACATTTATTAGAGAAGGGGAGCTTGCATGGGTTGTTGTGACCATTGGATGATTGATTCTTGCTTTCTATGCTTTGAGTAGGTTTTTGTATTTTAAACCAAACCTCATGCAAAAAAATCTGTAGTCTCCCATAAATTTGATGCGAGATATGATTAAAAATTGTTAAAAATCCATATCTTAATTGTTAAATATTGGAGCTAAGATATGGTTCATAACAATGATAAGTTGTAAACTAGATTTATCAATGCAATGGAGATAAAGAATCCTGAATGGAAAGGTAAATATCTTTTAAATTTCTTTATGATCGCATTACCAGTTAAAAATAATAATTGTGTTAATTAATTGTTTACAAGGATTGGTTTTTTCTATTTGATTTAATTATGTCAAAAAATCATCTCAACCTAATAGTTTAAACTTTTAGGTGAGGTCTCAGGATATGATTTATATTATTTTCTAACACAACCCCCTCAAGTAAAAACCATTTGGGCTTGAAACTTGCACATGCCCACATTACATTGTGCTTAATGTTTATCAAATAAATAGGGATGGTGAGATTCAAACTCGTGTCCGCTTGGTTATCAAGGCTCTGATATCATGTTAAATAATCATCTCAACCTAATAGTTTAGACTTTTAGGTGAGGTCCTGATTAGTACTTAAAAGTGCATTTTTATCAAGGTTTTATATCATCATTTTGCACTTGAAGTATCAATAACTCCTTAACTAAAGCATGTTTTATAATAACATATCTAATAATATAAGATACCTTTA
>Ga0325403_1008040_pt1 | contig 10093 bp, 5 predicted proteins | sample PopdelMetagenome_19_FD_205665 | JGI IMG/M metagenome (GOLD analysis project Ga0325403, IMG submission 205665) | Populus deltoides microbial communities from Bellville, Georgia, United States - Xylem-PdKOR-R4 | ecosystem: Host-associated > Plants > Phyllosphere > Stem > Wood/Secondary xylem...
AAATGAGATATCAAAGTTGGAGCATAATATGATAGCATCGTGATAGAAGAGACAATAACAAAACCTGTTTAAACAATGTCTTTGAAGTTAACAGAGCATTCAAGGATATCGTCTCGTAAGCCTCTTATCCCTTGAGATCTTGCATAATATTTGTAGATCCGATCGGGCTCAGATCTGTTAAGTTCCGACAATTTTTTATTTATTTATTTTTACTTTTTATGCAAGTTTATCATGTGTGGACTTGTATATTAACATGATGTTTTATTACAATTTCTTGTTCTGAGTTATATTATATCGGTATACCACCCAATTTCTTGTTCTGAGTTTAGAAGTACAGTCACTTTCTTGAAAGAGACGAGAGATGCTCTCACCATTATTTAAGTTCATGATTGTTGAGAGTAGTAAGTGAAGAAGCTAATCGTGATTTCCATGGAAAGTGATGTCCCGTTTAAGGCAGGATTAGGTTTCTGTTCAATCTTCTCCTTTTTCTTTTTCCTGCTTACTTTCCCTTCAACGGCTTAATCATCAAGTCCAACAGGAATGTACAAGCAAATGGTACGATGTCAGTTGGTTGTTTTTTTCAGTTAAGAAACTCAAAGTTTATGCATGCCTGGTTGAACCTGCTGATTCCAGTACATTGCTATCCACAACCAAATTATTCTGAAGAACTAGAACAATACCCGACGGAAACAGGGAAAAAAGAGCAACAATAATATCAGATAGCATAGAATATGATGCTGCATTTGAGCATTTCAGTTCCATAGATTTAAGCCCCAAGGGTGCCAGAGAATTTCGGTGTGAACTGTAAACCTTTTGACTTGCTGTCAATGCTCGCTTGCATGCAACCTGTAGGTCCTACAGAATGTCATGGAACTTGTAATCTCTCAGTAAAGCAAAAGACAGAATCTCTTTTAACATCCCGTTGGGCTGGCTCTCCCGTGGACTATTATACCACCTTCATAATCCATCCTAGAAGAAACAGAACCCGGAAAAGTTTTTGCACCGAGGCCCCAACTTTATTCTTCATACAAAAAGGATATCACACTTCTCCAACTCCTCTAAACAAGAGGGGATAAAATGGAGAATCTAACCCAAAGCAAACGAGAGAAAAGGGAAAAGAAGAGGGGGAACGCGGGGGGCTGCTAAATAGAAACAAAAGGATCCACGGGTGTTGAGTCCGTCCACTACATACAAACATACACATCGGCAGTAACAGCTTGACTCTACTCAGAAAATTGAAAACCGTCAAGCTTTGAGGCAGCTGGCTTGTCCAAAAACCACACCAGCTTCCCTTTTGTTGGCTGTACCAACCGTGCAGGCAATGACAGGTAGTCCGGTCCTACATCATCAATTGCCAAGTGCACAGCCTCTGCTTTGCTCTCACCTGTCACAACCACGGCCACATTGGATGCTGAGTTGATGACAGGCAAAGTGAATGTGATCCTCTCTGGTGGGGGTTTGGGGGAGTCGGTAATAAAAGTTACCCACTCCGATTTCTGGTCAAGCATAGGGTGGTTAGGGAATAGCGAAGCAACATGACCATCAGGACCCATTCCAAGAAGGATGAGGTCAAACTTGGGGCAGTCACTATTATCAGACACATTAATTGTCCGTGTTTTCACTAACTGTCGAATATGAAACTCATAGTCATCAGCAGCCTCCTCTGCTGACACTGAATCGTTGATAGAATTCACATGACTGGGCACCACGGGCACCTGCTAGCATAACATACATACAATGATAAGAACGTAGTGACTGTCAAAGCATAACCACACAATATAGAGACAAACATCAACTTTCTGATCTCATTTTTATTTAATGCTCATATTCATGCAACTCTTATTTCAGATTAGTCCTAGTAGGGTAATTTTCACAACCACCCTTCGCAACAAGGAATGTGAAGCCCGAAAAAGCCTGCAGTGTTCACAAAGAGAACACCTTTAATAAGGCCTTTGTTCTAAAATTTTCAATATTTCTGCCATGTCAACTACATTGAACAGAATCTGTTGAAATACAAGATGAAAGAAGCTGCTTAAGATGGTGGATTGAAATAGACAGAAAGAAGAGTGGCTGGGGTGGAAATGGAAGATGATTGTCAAAGATCTACTCTGGAATGTTGGTCTACATGGTACAAAAGGAAAAAAAATGATCGATTTTAAAAAGCCAGTCCAAAGTAGGTGGCAGTTTCAGCTATATTGAGCTGTGCAGAGCAGAAGTGTATAAAAATAGTCCATTTATAACAAAAGAGAAGATCATGAATGAATGAGCAGATGAACAACAAATACACAGAAACTGCCTTTGACAGAGGTTAGTGCTATGTAGAAACTCAAAATTATCCCATTATTTAAGGTGTTTGTAGTGGAAATGGACAAAAGCATCAGCAATATAGAAGCCCAATTCCTAAGACATCTTTTTTAGCTGCAAAATTCATTGAACTGCAAAAATGTTGATATTGGATGATAGCAGTGGTTTGCCAGAGGTTTTGAAAAGAAGACAGACATTGTAGAAGAATTAAAATAGACTCGAAAATGAAAATGCATGCAACAACACAAAATGGAAACATGAAGCTCATAGTACTCTTTATTCAATGCAATATCACAACACCAGAAGTCTACAGTCAGCTAATCACTAGATGAGGTGGTTTCATGAGAGACTTGGCATCAATTATAAATGCAAATTATCCGCCCAAAACAGGAAAACCTAAGCATTGCATGGAATCAAGACAAGATTTGGGAGGTGGATTTATACTAACAATGGCATCACGTTAAAACCAATGCATTTGCCGATTTAACACGAAAACAGAAGAATTGGTACTTGATTATTTGGTGAACAAAGCAAAGAAATTAAGGTGCAGCAAATGCTTGACCAAGGCAGCCACTTTAAAATACTTCAGTTCAATTTCCTTCCGTCTTTTTGGAAACTGATAAGTGATAACAGCATGCTTGTAGAAAAAGGAAAGTTATATATGTATATATAAGAAACTAACAACGGCACAAACCTTGGACAAAAGACCATCCTTCGCAAGCTTATAATTGCTATCAGCATGAGTTTTCCCCACCACACGTTCATCCGCCCAAAATATATACCATTTAGCCCAGTCTACAGTCTTGTGATAAGGAGCTTCACAAAGTTTCCTGTTATCCACCAGAAATTTAAACAAACACACAAACATCATAAAACCAAAAAATGAGGAAACATGAAATGAAATTGCACAAATACCCCATCAAGCCAATGAGAGAACCACCAGATATGGCAATGGCAAAGACACCCCTCTCCTTCACCGATGCCTCTGATAATTCAGCAATATATTCTGCCAAATCAGTGCCAAGCTCATCCAAATTCTCATGAATCCTCAACTCTCCTCTATCTTTATGAACCCTAGAATGAGCCATCCTACACAACAAGTTTAACAACTCAATCATTAACATATTTAACAAATGAACACCGGGAAACAAATTTATGGTCAAAGGAGCAACAAAACATAAACAACGTAGTGGCAACAATTAAAGAAAAAACAGAGAGAGAACCATAACGTCAAATATCCACCAAGTGTCGCAGTTTATTGGCAACTCATCCAATACAAAATTCATGAAACAGCAAAATTCTCTCATATAAACAGCAAGCAAGAAAAATCACTTGATACATTCAGTCCAAATTGACAAATATAAAATGGAAATCCAACTATAAATGGCACGATCATTATAATTCAAATATCAGTGCCAGAAAAATAAAAGGAAGATACATTAAACAGAGAGATTTCTCAAAAATTAACCAAACCCAGATCAGAAAAACCATTAAAAAAATTATATCATGCCCCATTACACCAATAAACCAAAGCAACACAAACACGCATACGGATTTCTCAAAATAAATGAAAAGGAAAGGAAAAAGAAAAAGACTTTCGCAATAATACATGGAAACAAGTGCTTACAAGGAAGAAGGAGAAAGAGAGAAAGAAAAGAAAATGGAAGATGGTGATGATGAAGGGTATTTATCGACACAAACACGAGATTATTAATATGCATGTCAGCCTCTATTTTCTCTCTGTGTATGCATATATATAATAATAAAAAGAAGAGCTGTAGACGCACAAGAAGAAGTTGTAGCGGAAGTAGAAAAGAACTAGAAGAGAACAAATGTTACCTTGTGGGTTTCCACGTGTATCCAATGATCGTGACAAAACACACGCACACAACGTAAACGGATAAATTTAGACAGAAAAAACAAAAGAAATTCTGTCTGCTACAACCTCTTCTTCCTCCTCTTCTGCGTCTACTATTCTTCTTTATATATTTTATGTAAATGAGAGAATCTCTCAAATGCTTGATCCTCTCCTGTCTCTCCTCTGTACTTCCATTCCATTACATCTAATCTACCCCCAAAATGTTTTTTTTTTAAATAACAAGATTATTAATTACCAATGATACATGTAATATAAAAACCACTGAGTTTTGTTGTCGACACGTACTGATTGGTATTGATTGGTCTATCTTGTTTTTTCTGGAAATAATATAAACAAATGGATAAATCAAGAGGAGCTCACAGAGTTTGTGACAGAAAGAGAGTCTCATCGCACCAAAAACCTGTCCTGATCATTTCATGACAAATGTACCAATAGAGACTTTCGTCTTCTTTCACTGATAGCTAAAACTTACCCCTTTCTTTTTTTCTTCTTTCACCAAGGGATTTTCTTCCTTTCTCTTTTTCTCCTTACTTCTTTCTTCAGTCTCTTTGATCTTTATCATGTACAAGCAATCACTTTTCCTTCCCAGTTCTATGTTAGTTTCCTTTTCTCTTTAGAAAATCCTCTCTTTCCTTTTTATTTTTTTTCGGTTTCTTTTCGCGTCTCCCCAAAAAACCAGCTAATTTTTTAAGTTTTCAAATGTATTTGTGCGTCTGTCTCACACTTGACCTCTCTCAAATTCTTGAACCTTGATCCCCATGTATTCCTCCACCAGCTAGGAGCGTGTAATGTATAATCTTGCACATTGAATCATGATGCACGTACAGTGCTTTTATGCTAGCTATCGATTTACAATGGGCGGCCAGAATGATTTCCAGAATTTAAAATTTTGCACACATTTACAAGCTATGTATATATATACATATAATATAGTGTTAGTGGGTAGCGTGATTATATTATATATTTTATATTACTATAGTAATTTGCAGTCTCCAAAGCAATGTATTTATAATTTTTTTCTTATCGTAGTTGGAAGTGTTTTAACTATGCCATCATAATCTTTTGTAGCAATTATTTATTTGGCATAAACAAACTTTATGTCATCTTTCATGGTGTTTGTATTAAAGATATATCATGTCAGCCATCATTTTCTTTAGTTTCTCCAACTTCCTCCACCACCATAGAATAAAAGAGAGGGAAGAAATTAATGATGAACATATCAAGAGAAGTTTGGAATCTCATGCTATCAATATCAAGCAATAGTTGCAGAACGGAGAGAAAGGGAAGGGGTCTTGGAAGTAAAAGTTCTTTTCATAAAAAAAGCACCAACAAATCAAAACCCCGCATGATGACAAATCAAGAATTGGTTAATATGAGGAGCCCAGTTTCAGGAATCTATAGCATTATTAAAAGGGACTACATCCTGATGGAGTCATTACATTGTTTACCCCTTTTAGGCAGTAGCAGAGGAACCATGAAATGATGTCTTGTTGCCAGATATCTTACCCTTTCGATTACAACCTTGACCAATAAAATAAACACCTCCGACCATGCCCTGTCAACTGGCTACCTTCTTCGAGGAGAACTTCTCATCTTTAGCACTTGTTTTTTCACAGGAGAAAGAAAATGGCAAGAAGGAAAATACAAATTTTTTTTTTATACAATTCAAAGATAATGATGATAATAAAAAATGAAAAAAAAAAAACTATGCTAGCTGTGGTGATTTGGGGGGGGGGGGGGGTGATTATCCTCATATTATAATGCGAACACTAGTTCACATTTTTATTTTTGAATCTTCTTCTCACCTGGTCTTGGCTAGAATCTAAATTTGTTTCCCTCTTAATAACAAGCACTTCAAATTTTATTACATTTTGAATTCACTCAAGGGAAAAGTTAGGAGGTTCCATGTTATTGTTCATCATGGTTGCGAAGAGAGGAAGCCAGGGGCTGATTGGTTGGAAAATTTGAGTTTAGAGATTAGAATTCATTGAGGTGTCATGACCCCATTAACAAGCAAAGGAACCATTGTTTTTATATTCTTTTAAAACCAATCTAGAATTTGCTTCTGAAGACAAATCTAGTCAAGTTTGGAGCGAGATTTCGTGCCTCCCAACTTCCCAACATGTATATGATATGCGCCTGGTAACTGCTAAAATCCTATTCCCTTTATTCCAAAAAATAGTTTTTTTTCTTAATTAGATACCTTAAAATATATATGTTTTATCAAAAGATTTGAGTATAAATTTTTACTACCATATCTTTTTTTTAAAATAATTAAGTTCCTATATTTTTCTGCTCAAAGAACAATGTGTGGGAGTTGATATAATATCCAATATAAGATTTCTGGGATCTTTTTCCCCGACTTGGGCCGTTTGTCATCCCTGATCAACCATTCTCATTATCCAAAGCACCTTACATTAAGAGAATTTTATTTTTTTAATTTTTAATTTTTAATCAATCTATCTATTCTACTGGGATAGAGAGATATCTCAATTTAATCTGATTATTATTACATTTTACCTTAACGTAATTATTTGCATAGAAATGCATAATAATATATATAAAAATGGTAACAGATGCTTTTCATCAAGAAGTAACGGCAGGCTTAGCTGATGTAGAGAAGAAGACCATACTGTCTTTCCAAGCATGAGAGGAATGGAGATTTTGGGCGAGTAATGGAAAGAATAAAAACTTCAGCAGTGAAAGTAACCTCTGATCCACTCTATATCCTGGAGGACCATCGGTAACTGTCAATCATTAATTCCATGGTGGTTTGGTGGCATGTTTAGTGGCCTCATACAATTATGACTGTGATTAAAAAGCAGGAAATTATCATCTTGCTCAACAGAATAAACACTGTGTAATTGTTTCTGGCGATAATTCTCTGTTCCATTTCCCAGCAGCTCCTTCTCGAGTTATTATTGATAATATTTACGAGGGTAGTTCTATAAGTGTCCTGGGAAATAATGTTCATATAAAACAAAAACAAAACCATACTTTGAAATGCTATTTTCTTAAAAGATATCCAGCACCAGCAGTAACAATTCAAACCGGTTTCACAGTTATCCGCTCATCATTTTCAACAAAAAGTTTGAATTCAAAGCGTCGTTGCTGTTTCTAGAACTAAATGATTTTATCGTCAAAAGCATTGATTGAAAAACTTGTTCTCTTATTAATGGAAGCCAACAAGGATTGGTCAAGGGATAATTTACGGCTGAAAACAACATTAAACGTAAGAATGAGTATCAGTACTCACCATTGATGAGCACTTCCGATGCGTCCATTAGGAATAATTAAAGTTAAAGCAAGACAAGCATATTGGGATCTAACTTCAGCTAAATTCTACACTTTCAACTGCTAAAGTAAGTTTTCAAAATCAAACACGATGCCTTTGACACATAAACTAATCCACTCAGTCATCATCACTAAAGTTAGAACGAACGTAGATTAGACAAGTTTACGCTAATTTCTTCCTGGACAAAGTAGAGATTCTTTCTTCAAGTTGTTTCCATTCCGTATACTCCAAATTTATACATACTCACCCGCCGTATTCTTACCTACCCCTAGCTAGTTTTATGGCATTGTACATAGAAATACAGTATATAATTGCTCCAAAGTGTGGTTGGTATACACGCTCAATTAAATTAGGTGAAGCGAGAAAAGAAAATGGAGGATAAATTAAAGATTGCCAAGTTAATGGATCTTGAAAAGTAATCTCTTCTTAAAGTCCAATCTAGCTAGCGAGGAGCTTGTCTTGGAAATAGATTGATTAGTATAAAGCACTAATTAAACAATTTATTTATTAATTAGTGATTAATTAGATGTTTCTGAAAATGATGACGGCTCCATGATCCATAAAAAATTATATAATTCGCGTTGCTGTTGAAGGCTTCGACTGTATGTTGCTGTGTCTGCCGTCACACTAATTAAGCATATTAGCTTGCCCACAATTATACATTTTGTATATTAATCTGAGTTATTCATCCTTGTCAGCTCCAGCTCATTAACTACAAGGAGAACCACCTCTCAAAAACCCAATCAAAACAGCATTCTACTATACATTTTTTTTTTGGATTCGAGAAAACCACATTCTCCAGAAAACGTATTTTATGGGTCCAGATGAGCGAGTAAAACCCCGGCTGTCCCAGGTTTTTACAAGAGATGCACGCCCTGACTCGAACTTAAGACCTGCTGTGCAGATCTCAAGCCCTTTGTCATCACGCTATGTCCATTTGGGACCATTCTACTATACATGCTCATGTGTGTGAGATATATATCTTTACATACATATATTTTTTTACGTAGCTTGATTAATCTCATAATTTCTTAAATTAACAATTATATAATATCACTTTTTGTTTTAAGCATCCTTATAATTTGCATCTTATATTTTAAAAAATTATATTTTTCATTCTAAGGTTAATAGAGATAATTTTTCATCTATTTTTTTTAAAAAAAAAACCAAAAACACTAATGTTTCAAAAGAAGATATAGGCAAATATTGCACTCTTATTTTATAAATTAGATACCTTTTTTAAACAAAAAAAACATTTTAAAAAATAATCCATGTCATTTAATCATCAATGTTTTAATTTTTTGTAATAAATCATGAAATAAAAACGAAGAACATGCTTAGTTACGAATGGAAGAAACACGTTTTGCTTGATTTGTTCTACTGATCACATTTGAAGTCGAATGGGGTTAAGTGATTCGAATGAATCTGAACCTTTTTGCATTAATTTTGCTTTTATCTCTTTCATGCATCTATCATCGATCCTTTCAATAGTTATTTGACCATTTTATAGCATTTTCATCAAAAGTCAACTCAATTTCACGAGAAAAAATAGAAGGTAGAAAGTGCAAAGTTTTCAAAAGAGAGAGTGCAGAGCATAATGATTCTAGAATAGAGGGTGGTGAAGGGAATTAATTAACTCATAAAAAAATTTATGTATGGAAAAATATCAATTATGAAAAATTAAGCTACCTTCAACTTCTTAAAGAAAACACATAAAGGTATACGTTTTTTTTTTTATTATTGTACATGTAATATTCACTATCTTACATTTTATTACAGACTTGTGGTTTAATTTTTTTTATTTTGATCCTTTTTGTTATACGACTGCATCCTTTCTATGCCAAGTCAAAAAACAACTAAGTCAAATTTATTGACCGATATCAAAATTAAAAGACAAGGAACCACAGTGAAAAAGACATCATAAATGAGCAAAGGTTTCAAAGTTCTTACAAAAAGTTTAATTTAGTTTTCAGACTTTATATAGAATATACATATTCGGTCTCTCGATATTTTTCCAATTCGAGTTTGGTATAAAAGTCTATTTTGTTATTTTTTAGTTCTTAATGTGAGAGAGAAAAGAGAGATCACTAGATTCCAATGTTAAATAGAAAAAACAATCATTAACATTGATTTCGACCACAAAAAACATTTGATATTTGTGTCAAATGATTTCATTTAATAAGATAAGTTCAACTTAAGTGTTTTTTTTTTTTTTACCTTGAAAGTACCTAAAAAGCATATATGAGTTCGATAAGATTTTTTATTTTGAATTGATCTCCGGTTTTGGGTGTTTTTCTTATTTGTTTTTTTAGACCATGAATGTATTTATCAATATACCTAGAGTATATACATTGAAAATGGTGTTCGGATAAAATATATATATACATACATACACACCATCTTACTGAAGGCAACGTAACCGGCCTAAAGTTTGTTTTATTTTATATCGTCTTTTTGGGGCAACAATATTATTCAGTATTCTTGTTATATACACTACAAACAATATCACTCGTGTCCTGTATTGTTTATGCACTAAGATTAAATTCTTCTCAAGTCATTTACATTTATACTCCAAAAAAAAATTATTTAACTAAAAAATAATAATTCCATGTCAA
>Ga0325403_1008043_pt1 | contig 10091 bp, 2 predicted proteins | sample PopdelMetagenome_19_FD_205665 | JGI IMG/M metagenome (GOLD analysis project Ga0325403, IMG submission 205665) | Populus deltoides microbial communities from Bellville, Georgia, United States - Xylem-PdKOR-R4 | ecosystem: Host-associated > Plants > Phyllosphere > Stem > Wood/Secondary xylem...
GAATATCCAAAATATTATTGGGAATAATTTGTTATTATTCACTGTTAATATTTGGATAAAGAAACCCGGAGTGGTAAATATCCAAAATAATTTTCTAGGAATAATAAATCCGCACACATCCTTGAAAAAAGCCTTGATTATAATTGAGGACATTTCAACTTTTGACTCCACGATTTACGAGCCGTGAGAGTATGAAACACTAAGGCAAAAAGAGTCTTTTAAAGCGCTCTGAATTTCCTTAGATTTCTAAATCTTTATCCTCCCTACTTGCGATTTACGAGTCGCAAACTCTTGAAATAGTAAGGGAAAAATGAGCTTTTAAAGCACATGGAATCTCCTTGGATTTCTACCTTAATAAATTTAGTTTGAATCAAACCTAGAAAAACTGATGGGATTAGAAAACACAAACACCATAGCAATTATAAGGCAAACCAAACACCAAGCAGCTTACCTTAGGTAGGGTGTACTAGGGATGCTAATACCTTCCCTTTACGCAACCAGTCCCTTGCCTTAGAATCTCTAAAAAACCAGTTAGGTTTCCTAGTGACCATAATACTAGGTGGCGACTCCCTTATCCATGAAACAAAACGACCCCGAAATCAATTGAGGATCGCCGCGACACCGTGCTCCGCCGCGAGGGTGCAACAATAGGAATGTCGAGATATGAATTACAAGATTAGCTTCGGCTAATGGCATCCGTGATAGGATTACCGGGATATGAATTACAAGATTAGACTTGGCAAGGTCACCCAGTCCAGGCAAGTAAATAAGAGTATTCAAATTAAGGATATAAAAAATGAGTGTTAATTAGGTTTAAAAGACTTACAAGCAAAATATAAGTTCTCTGTTAGAATTCTTATGGGTCCGCTAGAAAGTTAATACTTCATTCGTATTCATTACATGAGCATATATATTCTTTATCAACATAATGATATGTTTATTTATGTAACAGGTCCATCAAATATCCAGGAAGATCATTAGTTTCAGACTTACTTTGTGAAGCTTATGTAAATATTTAACTTAAACAAAAGGGAATTAGTGCATTTATGTAGTATACTTTTGTGTAAACCTTGATATATTTATAAAAGTTCAGCTTAGCATGTAGTATTTTAGTTATCTTGTAATTAACCCTTTTGAAATGTTGAAGAACACTTATTATGTTGTAAATGCTTTCTTTGCATGTTAGTATTCCTTTTCTTTAAAATTTTATGATATGAAATGTGGACTATGTTCATATTGAACTTACTCGTAGGATATATATATTGTGTGGATTGTATGAGGTGTTGAATTATGATGTTTGATATAAGGTTCAGAATTATGGGACCTTGTGATGATGGGTTGATTGAGTAAATTGATAGTAGTTGATAACTTGGGATGTCCTAAATACAAATGAAACTCTACCGAATTTTTGGTGAATTAAAAAAAAAATTACCCTCAAATTAAGAGGATATGTTGGGATCTTTTAACATTGATCAAGTCGTACAGTCGGACTGTTACAGCTGGTATCAGAGCCAAACCTCACTGCTGTCTGGTTGTGCCAATGGGGCGTTGAGCTAGTTAAGTGGGCTGGATTTTCATATCCCACATCGGCGAGTGAGGGATTGGTAGTTGTTCTTATTAAGAGTGCTGGTTACAACTTGTCATACACGTTTTGGGGCGTCGGGCTCAGATGTGGGCTCGCGTCACCACGAACAAAACCGTGAGGGCGTTAAGGCCTAAAGCGGACAATATATGGCAAGTTGGGTCGGGCTGTTACAAAAGTACTTTGAAATCAACCCTAACCTCTATTTTTCTCACCTTCCCACTCTATAAACCCAAATAACAAAACCAAATGCCACTACTCACCCTCTATTTCTACTGTTTGCGACCCCTCTCTCTCAAAAGCATCGATAGAATAATCACTAAACAAAATTTCTAAGTATCACCTAAAGAGATATTGTACCCTTCATGAGAGCATGACATCGCCATAACCCTTCCCGGATAGGTCAGTAGGTCTTTGGTTAGATAAGGAGTCGCCACCTAGTATCATGTTTATTAGGAACCCTAACTAGTCTTTTAAATATTCTAGGCAAGGTATTGTGTAACACCCCCACAACCGAGATGAAATAACAATCTCATGTAACTAGAAAATAGAGTAAATTATATATATATATATATATATATATATATATATATATATATATGGTATTCATATGAAGACTACCGAAATTTGAATTGTTATTATCTAAGTCTTGAACCGTTACTGTCTTACGGTTATTGTCTAACATATCTCACCTTTGATGTCTCACTCTCAAAGTTATATAATCAAAGTAATAATTATTATATAAATCTAATTTTCTATAGAAAATTCGGTAGAGTTTCCTTTGTTTTTTGATGTTACCAAGTTATCAACTAGACTTCATTCAATCACAATCCTAAATCTTCCACTTCGATCCAACCATCGTGGATCATATCCCATCTCATGATACAATATTTCACATAGCAATACTTCGTTGTGCTTTCTCAACCTTACATCATCAATAAATAAAACATGGTAATTATATTCTCTTAAAATAAAACATTAACTACATACAGATAAAAACTCAAAGGATTCATATTGAACTAATTATTACTTTAACATGCATCCATCTTTTAAACATGCATAATTATAATTACTAAGTTTCTTCATGAATAGTTTAGTAATATTAGTTCCTTACTTATACTTTTTAAATGTATAAATATCAAAAGCAAATATCTTTATGACACATATTAAAATATACATATAATACAAATTATATATAAAGCAAAAGATATTACATAAAAAAACAGATTTAAACACAAAGCTCATGTTTAATGCTCCGCATCACCTCGTGAAATACCTGTATATATAACATTAATAAGAAAATAAGGAAGATAACACATTAAAAATGATAAAACTATTATGTTCAAAATTCTTCAAAATATATCAATTTGTCTTTCATCACTAACTACATATCAACATCAATAACCCATTCATAATTTATCAATCCAATACTTATAGGACCTCAGCAACCAATACTTATAGGACCTCAGCAACCAATACTCATTGCTTAATTTTCAATTTAGTAATTCACAATTTACCTCAAATCCAGCTAAACCTCCTCGATAGCCAACAATCAAACCGGTAATTCCATACGAATTACCCAACACTCTATTAATAGTCAGTCTAACCGGTAATTCCATATGAATTACCCAACATCCGGCTATTCTCTATTAATAGTCAATCTCCATATGAATTATCCAACATTCGACTATTCTCTATTAATAGCCAATCTAACTAGTAATTCCATACGAATTACCCAACACTCTATTAATAACCAATCTAACTGGTAATTCAATATGAATTAGCCAACATCCGGCTATTCTCTATTAATAGCCAATCAAACCGGTAATTCCATACGAATTACCCAACATTCGGCTATTCTCTTTTAATAGCCAATCAAACCGGTAATTCCATACGAATTACCCAACACTCTATTAATAGCCAATCTAACCGGTAATTCAATACGAATTACCCAACATCTAGCTATTCTCTTTTAATAACCAATCTAACAGGTAATTCCATACGAATTACCCAACATCTGGCTATTGCTATTAATAGCCAATCTAATCGGTAATTCCATATGAATTACCCAACATCCGACTATTCTCTTTCAATAGCCAATCAAACTGGTAATTTCATACGAATTACCCAACACTTTATTAATAGCAAATCTAACAAGTAATTCTATACGAATTACCTAACATCCCTATTATAATACAAACAAGTTTCTTCTTCTACTTTTTCCATATCATTATGTCATAAAACAACTCATAACTAATAATGAAACTTTGAATTTTAAAAGAAAGTTATGAATCACTTACCATTTGCTCGTGATGGCCCGACTCCTTCTACATGATGCCCTGCTCTCGAAACAACTCCCGAATCAATCAAATTGCACTATATTATTAATCCATTAATATTTCTCCTACGTGCCTAAATTTGAAGCATATAATATCTTTTATTTAATTGGGTTTTGTACCAAAATTTTCATTCATTTGTCACCTCATTTTCAACATATAGTTTTAATCAATTTTCTTCTTTTAATTCACTTAAAGAATTCTTCCATGAACTACTCCTATCATTTATTTATTTCTTATTTTCACATTCTTATGATGTTTCTTCACTTGTTTATAATTTGAATACTTCAAATAAGATAAGGAACATCATTTCTCGAACATAAAACAATCAAAACCTCATCCATTTATTTCCTCATCCTTAGTTACAAGTTCATTTCTTCAAACTTATTCAATTTCTTTCTTAATTACTACTTACATTCACTATTTCTAAGAACCCTAATTTAAAGAGTCAAGAATATAAGAAATTAAATCAAATTTAATTGTTATTTTTTGATAACTTGCTCAAAAACACTTCATTCAAGTAAGAATCTTAATTTTTCATGCTTACCAATCTAAGTTCTCTCAACTTCTCTTCTCCTCCTAGTGTGGCTGGCCCTCCTCTCCCTTCTTCTATCCTCCTTCACTTGATTCTTCCTTAATTTAATTTTCTAAGTCTTTCAATCTTACAAGTTTCAAAGCTCTCCCTCACTTTTTCTTGTTTTTCTCTTAATTTATAATGTTTTTCTCTTGCTTTTTTTTCCTTTTCCCTTTCTTTCTCTCTTATGGCCAAGCACTTCCCTTGTTAATAACTTATAAATGGTAACAATTTAATTAATTCCATTCATGTCCCTCAATAGTAAATTTTCATGTTTTTGGCATAAAATTCTCGAGTACCGATACAGGTTAGACCACCTTTTTACCCAATTTATTTTGATTTTCTTTAATTTACATCCCAGTAAATTTATTTCATCATAATCTATTTCCGTCTGGTCTTTATTCACATTTCTATATTTTCTATTTTTCAGCTATTTTTTAAATTTTATTTAATTTTTATTTTTATTTATTATTTATTATTTATTCATTTATTTCCATTAAGGTAATCATTCAAGATAACTACTTATCTTAACATTTATTTTAGTGTCCCATAATTTTTTTTTTATCGAGGGCTTACATACTGGTTGTATAAAGAGAAGGTATTAACATCCCTAATACGTCTTACCTGAGGTAAGCTGCATTATTTTTATTTTGTTTGTGTTTGCTATGGTCTGATGGTGTTTCTATTTCTATCAGCCTATTATACCGGGTTTACTACGATGAACAAAATATGGTTTTCTAGGTCAAGAACTCAGTTTGAAAGGTTGAAATGTCCTTCAATATCATTGAGGCTTCTTTTGGGAAAAAAATTAGAATTTTTAGCTACCGCGTTGTTGTTACTCAATTTTGGACCCCACGTGCTGGAAACGGTGTATACCCCTTTTGAACCGAGTGTAGGAGTGTAGCTCATGTTTGTTGGAAAATTGACAAAAGCAAAGGAGAAAGAAATATTTTTTTTTCGAACCTTGTTTGAGTTGTTTTCTACTCTTTTTATCCTCCCCCTTTGCTGCCAAAATTGTCAGGTTTCTTAGACTGATTAGGGATCTTCATAATGCTAAATTTGTTCCTTTGTTATCTTATTTTTAAGGTTTGATAAATCCCTTAGAATTTGCACTAAAAAAACTGATTCTGCTGCTGTCGCAATTTTTTGTTCGAACTTAGGCTCTGATTCTGATATAGTTTCGTACGATATCTGACCATCCTAGCTATATTCTGTCACTCATGACATGTTGAAGAATTGATCTACACCTTTATTGGGTCCAAGGGGTCACTGTTCTTAGGGCAGAATCTCAGTCAAATTTGGATGCTCGGCATTGTCAGATCAAGAAAACCTTTTTTGACTAACCAGATCCCTACCAGATTCTGTTATCTAAATGATTTTATCTCACTTTGAATCCTTCATCAAAGTTGTATTCCGGGACACGTAGATGAATTTGGGCTTTTGAATTGCTTGATTTCGATATCAGAAGCTCAAGATATTCTTGTTTGAAATCTAGTGTTAAAACATAGAATCCTGCCGCAAGAAGGATTCCAGCCGAGTTTGGTTGCAATTATGTTATTCAAAACAAATTTTTATCATTTTTTATCCTTCATGAAAGTTGTAGCTCTACAAGTGTAGATGAATTTTGGACTTTTGAATCGCTTGATTTCGATATCAAAAGCTCATAATATTCCTGTTTGAATATCTAACATGAAAGTAGAGAATTCTGCCGCGAGAAGGATCCTGACCCGAGTTTTGCACGAAAAACTCTATTTCCATCACAAATGTTGTTGATTTGTTCTTAGGTCATACTCTTAGTCATATCAGGATTCTCGGCATTGTCAGTTTTTGAATTAGATCAGGAGACCCTTATTGATCAACCAGATTACTGCCATATTTTGTTCTGTAAAACAATTTTATCTCACTTCGACTCCTTCATCAAAGTTATAGTCTTGGACACGTGGATAAATTTGGGCTCAACTCCTTCATCAAAGTTATAGTCTTGGACTCGTAGATAAATTTGGGCTTTTTAATTGCTTGATTTCAATATCAGAAGCTCAAGATATTACCATTTGAATATCTAGTGTGAAAGCAGGGATTCCTGCCGCGAGAAGGATTTTTGCCTGAGTTTGCAGGGACACAATTGCAAGATGCTTAAAGTTTGAAGATCAATTGCAGGCCAATTTGAAGCTCGTTTTTGGACTAAGGACCAAATGGGAAAGGTGTTAAAATAAAGAAGTTGAGTGAAGATAAAATTAGAAGGAATTTTGCTGGAGGAAGAAATTGAAGAACCACGTTTTCATCTGCACAGCTAGCCCGGTTTTTATTTCCTTTTATCTACAATTTCCTGTTTGGTTTCCAGTTTCTCTCGCTTGAATATAGAAGGAAAGAAAGCTGCAGACCACGTTTTTATTGCTTCATTTCAAAGGGAGCAGCTGGCTTCATGGTCCCAGGCTATAGAAAGAAAGAAAGGAGCCACATCATCCTCTAAAAAACTGGAAAGAAACCAGATATGATCACAAAATCAGAATCAAAACATTTTGGTTTCCTATTTCTGCTCACTCGAGATTACACCCTAGAGTTAATGTAATATTTGTTTCCTAAATAGAGTTGCGTTTTAGGTTATAAGCCCCTCTAATGACCTAGGAAGGGGATAGAAAAAAAAGAAGGGAAGCTATCAGAAAAGAGAAAGAAAAAGGGGGAAAAACAGAAAAAGAAAGACAAGAAAAAATGTAGGAGAGGATAGTGCAGATAACAGGGGAACATAGGTTTTCTTTCCTTGATCCTTTCATCATTGTGAAAGAAAGGAAAAGGGAAAACTGAAAGGAAGGAGGCGGAGAGTAGAAAGTAGAGAAAACAAATGGAAAAGATGCCAAAACAAGCAGGGACTACCTTTCGGTCTCTGCTTCATTCCCTGCAACAAGATCTGCAAAAAAAGAAAAGAATCGAAGCAAAAACCAGTAGAGAGAAAGGGATGAAGACACAGAGTTGAACGCAAGAGACCGACGCAAGCAGAGAACAAAGGGAAAAGAGCTGGAACAGACGAACACGGGCAAACCAGCCAGCACACCTTCAACATCGCTGCAACTCCTTCGTTTTTCTCCAGGTCTGTTATTCAATTCTGCAAGCATTTCTTGGTTGTATGTGTTACTGTTCAAGTGAAATTTAATTCAATTAAACAGTAACTCGCCAGCTTTCATTAAGTTGTAACTGCACCCTTAAGATGTAACTGTACCCTTTTGTGTCCAGTCAAGTCATTTGCTTGGGCAAGTGACCGACCGGACCTATTTTTTAAAACAAAAAAGAAAGATAAAGAGAATTATTTTCTGGCATATTTATTTCAAGGCCTGGGTTTTTTTATGTTGTAAAAAAATATCAATCTCGTATTTAGAATACCCGGTTTTCGACGCAATGTGACAAATATACATATATATCAAAAAATTATTTTCTTATGTGTTGCATACGACCAATATCCTAACATGTTTTGAACGCTCTTTTTTATACAAAAAAATATTGGAAGATTTGAAAATGTGTTTTTGCATGGATTTCTTAAACACAACAAAAATTATTTTCTTGCATTTTTGGATTTTACAACATGTTTATAAAACTCCAAAGGGTATTGGGCAATATTCCAAAAAATAAAAAATCTTATTTTTGAAGGAATTCATCTATTATTCGCCATAATGTTTGGATAAAGAAATCCTAAAAGAATGAATATCCAAAATATTAATGGGAACAACTTGTTATTATTCACTGTTAATATTTAGATAAAGAAACCTTAAGTGGTAAATATCCAAAATAATTTTCTAGGGATAATAAGTCATCACACATCCTTGAAAGAAGCCTTGATTATAATCGAGGACATATCAATTTTTTACTCCAAGGTTTACGAGCTGTGAGAGTATGAAACACTAAGGCAAAAATAGGCTTTTAAAGCGCCCTAGATTTCTAAATTTTTATCCCTCCTTCTTGCGATTTACGAGTCGCAAACTCTTGAAATACTAAGGGAAAAATAAGCTTTTAAAGCACATGGAATCTCCTTAGATTTCTATCTTAATAAATTTAGTTTGAATCAAACATAGGAAAACTGATAGGATTAGAAAACACCAACACCATAGCAATTATAAAGCAAATCCAACACCAAGCAGCTAACTTTAGGTAGGGCGTACTAGGGGTGCTAATAACTTCCCTTGACGCAACCAGTCCCTTGCCTTAGAATCTCTAAAAAACTAGTTAGGGTTCCTAGTGATCAAAATACTAGGTGGCGACTCCTTTTACACAATAAACAAAAAAAAACCGAAATCAATCGAGGGTCGCCGCTCCTCCGCGAAGGTGCGACACGCGTCATTCCAAATAATATTCCAGATAAAATTCCTTACAGTTTTTTATTTTTATATTAGAAATGCATAAATTGTATTACTACCAATAATATTTTTTGATATTGACCTTATACAGGCTTTTTATCCTTATATTAAAGGTAAGTAATAGGTAAATTACTATCCCTAATAATATTTTTGGTATTAACTCTTTTGTAGGTTTTTTTATCCTTTATATCAAAAGTGAATAATATATGTTTTTTTTCCTCAAATAAGTTTTTAATATTTTTGAAATTAAGGCTAAAATCCTTTGAGATTTTACAAACTTGTGAAATCCATGCAATAGTTTTTAAAACATTTCAAAGTATTTAATTTGTTTTATTAAAAGAATGCTCAATTAATTTTTGAGGATTTTTGGCTATATACCCAAAAACTTCATATATTTTTTTAAAATCAAAATATTATTTTTTAGATGATTTGTTTGGCAAAACCCCCTCTTTTTATTCATGTAAAACTACCAAAATAGGCTTAAGGGCCTGTTTTCCTAACACACCCTTAAGCCAAAAATTCTTTTATAAAAAATGTTGAAAACCAAACAGGGCCATATACATCTAACTTGAATTTGACCAAATCGGGTTAATCCAAAATCTTTAGTTCGACCATAAATCGAACCGAAGATCACTAGTTTGACCCGAAAAAACAAACCAAAACCAAAACTCAAGACAAATTAAACCTGCAAAAAACATAGAAACACAATTTTTTTTATCAAAAACGAGCTAAAACCCAGCAAACTCAAGAACAAGATGAACATTCAAAGTAAACACAACAATGTGAATTTCAAATCTTACAAGATACAACGAAATCAAAGGCATAGGCATGATGAGAATCATTCACCGAATCATAATCAAGCTTCCAACATCAACGATTATCACTTAATAATCACGATTTGGTCAAAATAGGTGTCGGTGCAGAAACGGAACTCTAGGATTAAAACTAAAAAAAAACAGTAATTGAAGCAAACCAACCTAGATTATTGATTAATCAAGTCTCCCGAAGTGTCTAGTGCAAAGAAAGGACCAAAACTTATTTTAGAATACTTGGACAACTTGAATTTGATATTGAAGGTTGAATTAGTAGTTTTAATTGAAGTTATTCATAGAGCAGACTATTTGTGCGGGTTTTGTTCAATTTTATACATGGTGTTTATTTTCAAGTTGTCAAGTTCACCAATTATTACACGATAAATGAATACAATGATAGTCGTTTCAAAAAAGTATAGTTTATTTATTTAAATTTAAGATATT
>Ga0325403_1008044_pt1 | contig 10091 bp, 5 predicted proteins | sample PopdelMetagenome_19_FD_205665 | JGI IMG/M metagenome (GOLD analysis project Ga0325403, IMG submission 205665) | Populus deltoides microbial communities from Bellville, Georgia, United States - Xylem-PdKOR-R4 | ecosystem: Host-associated > Plants > Phyllosphere > Stem > Wood/Secondary xylem...
GATTTCATCACAACTCGTAGAGTTTTGGTAATTATTATTTTCATAATAACAAGTAAATTTTTGAAATAATAAAAACATATTTAGTTTATTTATATTATTTCAAAAGTTTGACGAGAACAATAACTTACCAATCAAATTTCTCAAAAGTTTAGTTGTGATTTATCTAAGAAAAATACATTGGGAATAAAAATAAATTTATAAAATAATGTTGACGTGTAGACGCAACTTGCCTTGGTTAAAGAAGAAAAATGCCTTCTCTGATGACATTTTTCACGTAGTATCATAGAATTCAATAATTTTACATATCTGGGGAAATTTCTTCTCTCTCTTATTTTTAACCACGAAAAACCAATTCCATTCTCGACAGGGAAAAAGACAAGCAGGTGACGGCGTATCAAGCATGGCCATTTTATCAGCACCTGAAAACAACAGAGCGCAAAGGGGGGGATGTTAAGCATGAATCACAGCAAGCAAGGCTCTTTCATAAACTTCAGCAATGGATTTTTTTTCATTTACGTTAGGGCATAGGAGAGGTCAAGATGCACAACCCTCAATTGCATCTAAAATCTAACATGTGACTTGGAAAGTACTGAAGACTTGGACTGCTCTAACTGTACAAAAAGATGTCCTCTCTAATGTTAGATGGGCATATGATTAAGACGACAACCTTTGTCTGTGAACACCTGCCAAAGCTGTCATCAATCATCACCATCAAATGAGGCATCCGAATGCTATATCGGCATCCTAATCAATGACAAAATTGCAAACATGGCCTGTGAAGAGAACATCCAAGTTCTGCAAGAAAACTCCCATCACGTTTATCCATGGCCGCCATCCACAAAATGCCATCTTTCTATCGCCAAAAAGTGTATGCCAATCGGAATCAACTAGCCTGATTTGACAAAATTATCACCTCAGGTGCACCGCATGAATTACCATCACCTGAGGCACAGTGCAGGCCAACACCAGGAGCAGAGCTTGAATTGCATAAAGGTTCAGAGGCGCACTGTGTCAAATTAGCAGGCTCGACCTCAGAAACAGAACTGGGGTGCTCTGAAGATTTGGTATTAATCCGAGGCCCATCAGAAATTAAACCTCCATCAGGAGAAAGCGCATCACTTTGAACTGTGTCCGACACTTCTTCAAGGTCATGGATGCCATCCGCATCAACTCCACAGGGGCTCGCTATGAGCTCTGTGGCAATACAAGATCCATTACTTCTGCAAGATTGCAGATCTGCTTTTGCAGTGACATCAGAATCTACAGAATTGGAATCAGCAGCAGCCAGGACAACCATTTCCTTCGCATTAGGCCCCTTGCCCTGACAAGAAGTGCTAATATTTTGGTCGACAGGCAATGCCCCACAATGACCATAAACAGCATCTTGCACTTTCTGGGGAACTGTTGTGGTTGTTGATTGAACTATATCACTGGAAATATTGCAGGTAGTGGACTCGTAGTGAACAGCATTGATATCTGAAACTTTAAGTTCGTGCCCAAAAGCAAAGTACTGGAGTTGACTTGCTATGATTTTTGAAGTGGGCATACAATCATCATCAAGCGAATGGAGGTTCTGTCTATCGCTGCTATCTTCACCTTTCACTTCACAAGGAACAGTCTCAGTAACCTCCCTGGAAGCGCACTGACACTTCCCTTGAGAGTCAGCCGCTTCAGACCCAATAAAAGATACGTCAAACAGCTTGCTTTCGACCTTGGAAACATCATTCTGGTCCTTATGTGTATCCCCTTTCAGCTTCCTCTCACAATCAGAGGTAGCAATGGAACCAGAAACAGCACTCTGATGTTCAGCCACCTCTCTAGTTTGTTCATTGGCATCACACAAAGAAATAGAAACCGCACTCAATTGATCAACAGCTTTGTCCTTGGGACAAGCAGGTAGATTAGTATTTTCACTTGTAACATCGGAAATATCATTCAGGCAATCAGGAAGGGAACCAGATTCAACTGCAGCAGCTTGATCATTTATGTTGCCAGTATGAGGTATACTAATTTCACTAGAACCTTTTAAATCAAATCTCACTGACGAACATTTCTCATCAGAATTACATGATATCTCATCTATGGTATATTGTTCCTTGAGTTCCAAGGATGTCAAACCTGCATGTATATGTGGTTTAAAAAAAATTATCAGCGAGATGAGAAACCCAAAAAGTTGCATATGTTAAATCAATTAAAGATTTAAAATGGCAGATACCTTCAGTGGGAACCGTATATGCTTCAGCAAACTGATGATCCTTCAACAAAGGTTTTTGTAACATATCAACGCCAGGGAATGCCACCATTTTCATGTACCTCATTTTTTGCTTGCTCAATCCTTCAAGTTGTTTAAAACCAAAAACAGAAGTCCAGGTTTCCCTTAGCTCAGAGATTGCAGGTATGACTAATTTCTCGACATTTAGAGAGCAGAGAGCCTAATGACAGTTTCAGAAAAGACAAACAAAAATAAACAGAAAGTAAAATCAGTAAAAAGGGAGACTACAGATTGTGTTATATAAATGAAATTCCAAAAAGCTAGTGACAATAAATGTCAGACATTAAGACATGAATTCAGAAAAGTAGGAAAGGTAACTGATACCAAACATACAGTTTCAATTGCACTTAGAAGCCGGCGGCACATTCCTTGCCGCCTGTACATGTGGCGGGTCCCAATGAATGGCATCTCTGCTAACTGGTTCCCATGGATCCTATTTCACCAAGTATTGATTAATGTGATTGTGACTTTTTACATTGTCATAAACTGCTTCTTGCACATGCATGGACATGTCGATTAGAAGAAAGTAGAAGGAAGACAGAAATTTAGCATCAACATTCAGCACAACTGGCATTATTCCAATTTAAAGAGGAAGAGAACAAATGGGAAAGTAGATGCAACAGGAATACATACATTTCAAGAAAGATACTAATGCAAGTACTCTGGAAAATGCAAAAAAGGAACACGAGCACAAGTGCTGAAGTCATTAAGAGCAACAATCTGACTACATTTGTACTCCAATAGTTCAAAAATGAGTCGCAAACTCTATTCCGCTGTATTGGCACCAGATCCACTTGCTATATGGTGGTAAGTATTGAAGTGACAAAAAAAAATGGTTGCAGCTGGTGGAACTTCAGAAGTAGAAAATAAGAAAAGAGGCAAGTTCACATGTATTTAGTTTTGCTGTGTTTTCTATAGTATCCAATTTTATTTTATTTTTCTGTTCTCAGAAACAATATAAAAGACTCCAAAGTGGATGTTACTGGCAAAACAAAGATGTTGATCACTCACAAAATGATAGGAAAAGGTAAAAAATGATTCATGCAGATGGTTACTAATGTCTTAAATTACAACACATCCAATCATGTGTATAGGCAGTGCTTAGAAAAAGGAATAGTCAGGTAGAAAACCGTCAGTACATAATCCCAGAAAACATTCATAACAGAAATGATTCTGTGTCCATATGCATTCTTTTCCAACTATAATTTCCAATAATTTTGTTATACGTACTGGCAGAACTAACCATTGATAAAAAAATCACAAAGCAGTGGCAATCACAGGGCAAATTTGGGCTGAGATATACCTGATGGATGCAGCAGAGATTACTTCATCCCCTCGCTCTAGAATTGCAGTCAGAAAACCACAGTAGTTCAGTCGATTGAAGTTTGACCTGAAAAGGAATATTGCAACTCGTTAAGAAAACAAATTGCTTACAATTTTTTGACAACGACATAAAAGCAATCACAGTGAAGTAGATAATCCTTATCAGCATATAACAGGAAAGGTGAGGACAATAAGTAAAAGAGAGTAACACAGCCTTTTCATATTCAAAAGCACACTTTCAAATAAAATACTATCAAGTTAAACTGTAAACTAAGTATTGACAGGCCAAAGATATGAAAGAAAATACCACATACATCCACAATAGCATAGTACAACACAACAGGATACTACTTTTTGGGCTCTCCACCATTAGAATAATTGCATACTACTTGGTAGAATGGTAGGGAAATTAAATAAAGTTGTATGCGGCGACAATTCCCATCATTTTATGATCTGTTCTTCCTCAACCAGTTCCATAATATACTTTACAGGTGGTAATCAATCGGGAAAAACAGAAAGGGCACCTCTTGCCTAGGCTTGTGAGTTGTGATTCCACCACTAAAAATATGAACATCAAAATAAAATGCTTCTCCCAAAGTTGGAACACACCAACAAATGTGATGTATCCACAAAGAACTAACAACACCCCCCCCCCAGCACGCGCACACACCAAAAAGATATTGAAAAATAAAAGAAAGATCAGCAATGTTGGTTTTTTCAGCTTAATGATGACAATTTCAAACTTGTGAATATACTTGTGCTTACCCAAAATTATATACAATATTACGAATCAGGTTAACCCCACTTCTATGGTCAGGCATGGGCAAAAAGCACTCATCCATTATGTGCAACGCAACAGCTACCTTGGAATTGCATTCAACTTTCCGATGCATTCCACTGAGTGTAATATCAGAGCCAACATCAAATCGGCGAACAACAGTCCATGCAAAGCCCTCTTCCATTTCATGTTTAACCCCAAGAAGCGCCTGTAGTTTATCATGTAACTGACAGAAACAAAACCATTTAAGTGAATTCTGATGCACATAATAGAGTTCATTTTCAAGTTGTCTTAGAACCTGTTTAAATTAAACCAATTAAATAGAAGCACTCCACTTTATTGAGGACTCAGGAGAAACAAACCACTGCTACTGATATCAGAGTATTTATCAAGTACATGAATAATCTCCAAGTATAGAAAATATTAAGGGTCACAACGAAGTCAAAAAATCAATTATTTATATTCCAGACTCCTGTTGCCAAATCCCACTTCACATATGACGTGGCCCATAGCAGATTTTAGGGACTGATAGAATTGTGTAGAATGGATGACACAAAATAGCAGTGATCCATGAATCAAGGTCTTAACATTACCCCAGAGTGATGTCCGTGTTTCTCTAAAGTCTAACCACTCACACATTGAATTTGCAGGTAGAAATTAGTTTTGCATCGTCAATCAAAAGTGGGTTTATAAAACCCAGGGTTTACAAGCCAACAGAACACCTGAAAATTTGCTGCAAAAACAAAAATGGTTTCATGTCTTATTAGGACCAAATTACAACCACGTTCAGATCTAAATGAGATGAGATTGTAGAATAGCTTAATAACTTCCAAAAGTAGGCAACTCTTCAACTTCAAACTCAGTTGTGACATAGAACACACATTGGCAATCAAATTTCCATGAAGTTCACACAAAAGGTTTTTGAGTATCAGTGAATGTGTTTTATAAAATCAAGCAATACGCTACAAGCTGCCAAGGTTTCTTGTCACTTGAAAATATGGAGTAAGATATAAAGCAAAGAAATGCCAATAACGACAAAATTTTGATTTGCAAGTCCAACAGAACATCCAAGATTATAGTTTATAACAATACAATGGTAACTAAAATAATACCTCTTGGCATTTCTTCCCGCAGAAGGATAGACTGCTGTGATAATCATTTATAGTGTCCTCAGCAGGAATACAGGAGTGGTGATCTGCAGCAGAAGATCTATTAAATGTACATCAATTAAATAACAATAAATAGTAGACAATTTAGCATGGTGGAAAAGGAAAGAACAAAAATACATTAAATCACTGAGAAGATTGAGTCAATACATTTCTCCTCACACAAACAACATGTCAGTAATGCAGGTCGGGCAGCAGCATCATTCTCATCCATCTGACATGCATCCCCACCAGCCATCCCACAAAATTTGCATGAACAATATGTGCAATTCCAGACCCCTGAAGGGAGCTTCTGCCACAAGAAAAAACAACAACAATATATTAATGACATGATGGCATTTAAAGAAAACCAAACTTAATTCTATGAGTAACAGCAAAAAAGCTGATCTTATTTCATAAAAAAAATGCTATGGGCAATATGTGCAATACCAGATTCCAGAGGGAAATTCTGCTGCAAGAAAACAATCTATAATACGATAGCATTTACAGTGAATGAAGCTCAATTCTACAAGCAGCAGCAGAAAGGATGATCTTAAGCTTTACACAAATAAGTTAATATGGAAAGGCAGCTTCACCAGAAATTTTTCCACCATTCATTTCTTAATATCTAATAACAAAACTCTATTTTGAGATTTTATTTCCTTAAGGTATTCCATAACCCGGAGAAAATTTTTTACTACAAGTAATCTGGAGAACCTTGAAGGCAAGATTTCAGGACTGACCCAAGAATAGCATAATGACACGTGCATGGGCAGAATGTGATCTTCTAAATATAGCGACAATAATAGGAATGCAAAAGTAAATGCGTACCTTTATCTCTAGGCAGCTTTGATGAAATGTTGATGGGCAACTATCACAGCAAATAAGGTTTCCACCATCTCCACAGATCCCACATGTATCATCGTTTGGATCTTGACCATCAATATCAACAAAATGGAACCCTTTACGATCAGATTCATCTTGTCTATGCCATGACTCTAGCTGGCAGTGCAAGAGTGAAGGTCCATTCTCTAAGAATATGTTTTTGAGTGGCTGGCAGGATTTGCTGCCTGCATGAACCTCGAAGTCCGAGATTGCAAAAGTTTCACCACAACAATCACACTGAATGCCATCTGTTGTGATTTTACCCTTCAGGACTGTTCGTGTCTTCCTGCGTTTCAAGTACTGCACCTTTCCAGCCAATGGAACAGTGCCCATGTCAATCATCCAGGCGAGTACAGTTCGCTTCCCATTATAAAGCACATAGCCACCACCATCTGAACCTGCACCCTCCTTGGAGTTGCGAATCATTAGAGCACACCGCTTTCTATTATGTGTTTTGAGTTGCTTATAATCCCTGACTGTTGTTCCGTCATCTGACATACCCGCACAGTCATCCTGTTCGCAGAGAGAAGATTTCCGTTTTGTACTGTCCTTCAACTTCTTACGTCCAGGAATTGCCACAGCATCCTGTTTTCTCTTGTGCAGTTTTCCTTTCTTATTTTTCTCTTTTGCAACTCCTTCACCTGTTTTCCCATCCTTCACTTGCTTCCATTTCTTTTTCTTTTTATTTTTATCACTCCTTTCCTTGCCTATTACTTTTGCTAGTATGCTGAGTTCTTCATCTGGTAGAGGAGTAAACTTGAAACCAGTCCTACAAGTATTTGAATCACCACCACCACCTTCATAATGCTGCTTAAGCACCCGGTAAGCCAAGGTAACAGACCAATGAGTCCTTCCTTCAGGATTAACATACACAGCATCACAGTACTCTCTACCATTCCTAGGCCTACGCTCAATTGTCCAGCCTGCACCCAAAAGAAGTTCTATAATTTTTTCTCTCACTACTGCCTTCTGTTTACTTCTCCCCTCTTCCTTTTCATCATTGCTGCATTTGTTCTTCCTAGCTGTGGCTAACTTTGTTGCATTAGATTTTTTCCCAAGTTTCTTTCCAGATACTGCACTTCTAGCTCCCACATTGTGGTTCTTATTATGTCTTGTCATTTCCCCCCCCTGTCTTTTCCTCAGCCCACCCACCTTTACACCCTTGTTCAACTTGCTGGGTCTCCCACGCTTAGGCTTCCGCTTCTTCCCCACTTTACCATAAGATTCATCACTCTCTTGACCAGAAGATTCTGCAGAGTCACCATCAACCACCTCAATACTTTTCTTCCCAGACTCATCACTCTCCTTAGCCTTGGGGGGTCTCCCACGCTTAGGCTTTAATTTTTCACTCATCTCATTACCTGACAGTTCACTCTCTTCACCAGCAGATTGATGGCTGCCTTCTTTACCCACCTTGACTCTTTTCTTCTCGGATCCATCACTCTTCTGCCCCTTGTGGCACATTCCATGTTTATGCTTTGATCTTTTCCTTGCCCCACTATGTGCTCGATCACTCTCTTCGCCAGCAGATTGATCACTCTCTTCCCTTTTCACCTCAACCCTTTTCTTCTCAGACACATCATTCTTCTGAACCTTGGGGGGTGTCCCGCACTTGGGCTTTAACTTTTCCCTTGCCTCATTATCTGCCTGTTCAATCTCTGTACCAGCAGATTGATGACTTTCTTCATTTACCACCTCAATGCTTTTCTTCTCAGGCCCATCACTCTTCTGAGCCTTGGGGGGCCTCCCACGCTTGTGCTTTAACATTCTCCCTGCATCGTTATCTGACTGGTCAGGATCTTCACCATCAGAATGATCACTATCTTTCTTTTTCACCTCAGCCAATCTCTTCTCAGTCCTGTCACTCTTCTGGTCCTTGGGTGAGCTACCATGATTTTGCTTTGATTTATCCCTGGCCTCATTATCTAATTTCCCACTGCCTTCACCATCAGAATGATCCCTCTCTTCTATTTTTACCTCAACCCTTTTCCTCTCAGAGCCATCACTCCCTCCGGTCTGCTGCCCTCTATCAACCTCCTTCCTACTCTTAGTTTTTGTCACAGACCTTGACCGCAGAACCCTGACGACAACCACATTTTCACCATCCGCACCCTCCTTTAGCTTCTTCTTTTCAACACCACCATCCTCAATCTCTCCCTCACCATCAACCATTCTTCTTTTCCTTCTATTTGTACTACCCTCAACAGCATTACACTCCCTCAAACCATTCCCTCCTTCACATTCTTCGATTTTAAGCCTATCTCTCTGATCCACTTCCATTTCTTCTTTTAACGCCTCTTCTTGATTCAATTTCGGGTTCTCCTCGTCAGTGAATTCATAATCTCCTTGTTTCAAACCACCAACTTTCTCAGTAACCGTTTCCTTGCTCGGAGAAACCTCATTTTTCTCCATTTTCGCCAATAAATTGACACTAGATCTCAACCCTTCTCTCATCCTCTATCAAAAAGAGATCCCTAGAAAATTCACTTTCCTCAATAAAACTCACAAGTAAATAACCTCCATTGATCTTATTCAGCTATTAAAGTAATTCGATGATCAAAGAACCGCGAGCTGGATCTACGAAAGATTTTTAAAAAAACCTTTGATCAAAACCTGACATTCAAGAAAATAAATTAAAATATGTACGAATAATCTGCCAAAAAAAATGAGAGTGGTGAGGGAGAGAAGGAAAAAAGAACTTACTAATGCAGTAAACGAGACAGGATTATAGGATGCTACGGAGTCGCGTGACAGCGCGGGCCTGACCAGGCAAGGACTAGGCGAGTCGGAGGTTGTTGTGCCGGGATTGGGTTTAGATAGAGAAAAGAGAAAGCCAGGGGGTTTTAAGAGAGAAGGATCGGGACACTCGGCCATTTTATTATCGGGTCCTTTTGAGTTTCGGGGGGTTTTACGTTAATTAACATAACATCGAGCATGGTTTCGCCGTCCAATAAAACATTAAGGCATGTGCAGGATGGTCATTTTGTATGGACTATGGTTTTCATTTTCCCTCCATCAAACATATGCGCCCTTGAAAAGAAATAATTCCAGCCAATTTTTGAAGGTGACGAATTCATAAATGGTTTGAGAACATTTACTTCAGTTGTCTACTCAACATCTCTCTCTTGCTTTGCATTTTATAAAAAAAAATAAAAAAAAAAAATCCACCCGGGCAATTATATCTTAATATTTAGAAGATTTAGACTGGATTTACCTAGCATTAGCATTAATAAGGATATGACATGTTTTATCGATAGAGTTTGATAATCAAACTCTTTGTTAATTTATGATCATCTAAGACTTTTTGCATCCATAAAAAATACAAAATTTTTAAGTATTTAAGAATATAACAGTGTTGCTTTTCAAATTATTTTTTATTTAGAAATGAATTAAGATATTTTTATTTTTATTTTTAAAATTTATTTTTAACATCAATACACATTAAAATAATAAAAAAAAAACAAATTTTCATAAAAAAAATAAATTGGACTGCATACCGAAACAAACACTTTACGGTAAACATGGGTAAGTGTTGATATTATATTAATTACTGTGTTAAATTTACTTTGGAGAAATAATTAAATACCAGTGGTGGAGAAAAAATAAAATCTACCACTCATAAAAAATAATAAGAATAACTTAATCTAAAAATTTTCTCTTCTACTTATTTTTATTTCTTCAAAAAAAA
>Ga0325403_1008050_pt1 | contig 10086 bp, 9 predicted proteins | sample PopdelMetagenome_19_FD_205665 | JGI IMG/M metagenome (GOLD analysis project Ga0325403, IMG submission 205665) | Populus deltoides microbial communities from Bellville, Georgia, United States - Xylem-PdKOR-R4 | ecosystem: Host-associated > Plants > Phyllosphere > Stem > Wood/Secondary xylem...
ACTCCAGCTTCTCAGTGGTCGGAGAAGCAACAACAGCACCATTGCCAGACTCAAGAGTCACAGTAACGACAGTGAGAGTGTCTTTTCTTGGGGTTGAAAGCATAAGAAAATGAAGAGGTAGGAGAAAGATGGGAGTGTAATTTGAGTGGAGAAAAAAGAGTGCAGAACAAGAAGATTGAAGAGTAAAGAGTGAAGAAGTAGATGTAGGAGAGAATGCCATTGTTAGTTTTGTTCAACTTGAAAGATAAAAGAACAAAAAGTTAAACGTCTTTTCTTTTTGGTTTTGGTTGAGGTTTCTTAGCTGTTACATGATCTTTTGTAGATATCTCTCTTCCCTTTGTTGATCATGTCTTGTAATCTTCTGCTCTCTGTCTCTCTCTCTCTTGGCACTTCTTGTGGTGTGTTATGGATGACTTTCATTCCTTTATTTACTTATTATTCATTTATTTTCACAATAAAATGGCTCATCTGGGCTGGCTGGGTCAGGGCAGTTCATATAAAAATCAGAATGGCAGAATTGGGGTAGCTCCATCGCTTTTCACCGCTTGTTATATATTAGACTATTAGTATTTGATTTTCTTTTAATGTGCTAGTTACTGGAGTCTTTGTTATTGATGCATTTCAGTCACTGATTGCAATGCTTAGTTTGAGCATATGACTTCTCAGTTCTTTTGCTTCCATAGAGAAGAATGGCTGAGATGTTCCTTCAAGGTTTGTCTAACAAGTGGGAACTGCAATCGGTGAGGTGACGGTATAGATGTGGTCAGATAACATTAGCTCCGGGAAGGTTGAAAGGAACAAATTGCACACACAAACACAAAAAAAGACCTGGTATGAGTACCAGCATCTTCTACTTTCTTCCAGCTCTGGGTGGAGACTGGGAAGGTTGAGAAGTTCACAACAACAGTGCCTTGCCCGTATTGCAACAAAACAATCACAAATGGCGAACGATATATCTGGGGCGGAACCAAGGGAATTACTTTGCAATTGTCGTTCTTGCAACCCCACAAGAGGAGGAAACAGGCACGTGAACCACCGCACCACAATGCTGCATAACAAATGAAATTATCATACTAATTTTCTCCAATTGCACCTATGTGAGATACAGATAACTCAACACTCAACAAGATGAAATCCCAAGTGGCTGCTGAATATCTGAAATAAAAATTATTGCAACCTCCACGAAATTAACTGTTGCACTTTGTTGACAAGCAATCCACACACACAACTATACATACACCTTGACATTCTACCATATTTACAACGTGTTCCATGCATGCCAAATTGTGTGCATATCCACATAAATACATGCAAGTTAGTGTTCCACTGTTCCATACAAATTGAATCCACTTGTTGATATGAATTGAAGGTGATCGAAACAAATATGCACACATGAATTACATTTGACTATACTGATGTGATATTTACACAAGTTTCAATGGTTAACAACTACTTTTCAATAGAAAATCAATCTGACAAAAAAGGAAGAGGTTAAAAATCCAAATACTGAACCGCCACCACAACTCACTAGGTTATAGAACCCCCACAAAACCCGTTGCTAGCAATTCCAAGTCTCAAGCCCTCCTGATTAACCTAATCTTGCTAGCTATTGGGACAGGAAAAAATCTTCATTAAAAAAGAAAAATGCCATCAGACCTGGTAAAAAGATGCTCCTACGCTTCCCAAGCACAAACTGATTGAATTCCATCCTGACATGGGGCAATCTTCATACAGATTGAATGCTGTTAGAGAAACTACCTCCTCAAATAAACTCCTTATTTTTAGTTTCAAAGAATCTTCTGGTTGTATTTTATAATCTTCTTCCATGAATTTCAACATTAGAAGATTTACAAGTAACTCCGAACCTGAAATAATTCTAGCCTCTACTGTTACTGTCTCACCAGTTAAATGATTGACTGTGGATCTAATCTACACTTGTTTCACTGTCATCTTACAATTCAGTTGATGCCATGAATGATTGTGGTTGCATCTTGATGGAGTCTAAAAAGGATCCATCAATGGGTGATTCAGGGTGAGCGTTGTTAAGCTATCCTTTGCACCATCCGGTCCTAATGAAGCCAACTCAGTTTCTATCAAATCCACACCAACCTTGTCGGAAGAGAGCAGTGCCGCATCATGAGAAGTTACATTAGCATCATCTCCTGATTTAATCGTGTTCTACTTGACCATATGATTTTCATTAGATGATGTTATTAAATCTGGTTTCAAATTCTCATTAGAAGTTTGAATTGCGTCAGAATTCTCCGTCACATTATCAAGTGCATGCCCATTTTCAGCTCCCAACTTAGACTTGGACGCAAAACTCTGATTCGAAACCAGACCAGTACCTAATTGCCCCTCCACATGAACAGACTCGTCAACAGGATGTAAACCTGAATGATCCTCCTCTAGATGTAGGATACTATCCGTCCCTTCCTTGGGGAAATTAATCTCAACATCATTTTGTACCTCACCTATTTCAAACTCATGGCTTGTGGCTGCTGCATGCGGGCAGATAGGAGGGGTCTTCTCAAGGCACATATGGCACCTAAAACCAATAAGTTTATTTATGTTCTCCGCATCAAGTCCAAAAGCATCTCCATGAAACCATTCTGCATAACAAATGTTAGAATGAAAACATCACTATGAAAAATAAAAAAATAAAAACAAAAATAAAAAAGCAGAAGGAAACCTAATGTATCAGCATATATCATACTCTTCATTAGTTTTCAATAATTCAATTACCTAAATGGAAATGGGCATAAAGAATAATAAACATAGTTACCTCCACACATCTCACAAGAAATATAATTCGAAATGGATGTAGATCCTGCTTCACAGCAAAGATGGCATTTGGGTTGATCATCAATAACACTATCTGATTGGGCAATATACCTTTTCTCCCTAAAATGTGCCACTCGTTCATCATCTGGCTTTCTAGACAACAGAAGACCATTAAGCCAGTAACTATAATAAGTATCTGTTCTCTTCCTATGCAACGAAGTACCCTTCTTTGGTTTCTTATTTGCCCCCTTTTTGGATTTGGCTGGTCTTCCTCTCTTGCATCCTAGAGCCTTCTTGTTCTGCAATGCTTTCTGTTTAGCTTTCCTAGCCGAACGACGTAGTGGCACAACTGTAACCTTCTTATTGTTTCTTGATAGTATTGGTCGAGAACCCTTTAAGGCTTTTTTACTGTTCTTCAGTCGCACCAAATTTCTGTCTACAGTGGCCTTTTTTAATTTTTGCTCCTGAACTTTTGTGATCTTGCTATTTTTTCCTCTTTTATTGTCAATATTCACTGTTTTTGCATTTGTCTTCTTCACATTCTTTCCATAGTGGCACCGGTGGCATGTATATGTACATTTGGCCATGATGGCACCAGCAGACTTCCTTGCATGCCTTTTGTGGAAAGATCCTGTAAATTGTATCATATTTGTAAGATACAAAATACAATGGAAAAGGAGTGAATGCCGATATCAGATTTTAATCATGTAATTATGTGACAATAAGGAAGAACTGCTCACCCTTGCAAAGCTGACAGCACACAGCCTCCCTGTCAAGTGGTTAAACATCATAAAAAAGGAAATTAATATTTGCATGAAACAAATATTAAAAAGAACAAAAACAACCCACACACATCCACAAAAGAGTATAAAAGTAGCTGCCATGCCATCAAATTTTAACAACATACAACAAAAGAAAGAATTGAACATCTTAAGATTAAGTTACCTGATTAGAACATCTTTCTTACAATGCCCACACTGATGGTACTCCGATCTTTCTGCTCTTGCAAACAGATATGAAAACCCTCTTTTCTTCAAGGGCTTATTCACTGCTGCACAAGCATCAGAGAGTTTCCCAGAACTTATCTTACTAGATCTGCGAGCAATTTTTTTCTCTTCAAAACTTTTCAAGAGATGCAAGGGGACATAAGATTCGTTTAGCCAATACTTCTTCCTTTCACTGGAGGATTCTTCAATCATAAACCCATTTTTTGAAACAACTTCAGGAATACATCTCCTCTTGCCAAAATCAAGAAGATACTTAGCCCCTTCTTCTTCTACACACTTCCTGCGGATAATTACCTTCTTGAACAGCCTGAATGATTTTCTAAGTTCCTTGTCCAACATAGAAAACGGATGAGTGTTCTCAATTTCATCCCACCTAATATTCGAATCAAACTCTCTAACCTGGAAAGGTCATGCAATTAAAATAAATAGATGGAACCAGTTAAAAGGAAGCTGAATACAGACACTGTAATAAAAAAGCTGATTTTTGCAATTAAATGTCCTTGCCCCCACGTAGGTGAGATAGAGAGAACATAGCAGGAAAAAGAAAACCATGATCAAGAAAAGTTGAAAGGAAATGAAAAATGAGCACCATACCTGCAAAGCTAGTTGTTCTGCAGTCGTTGATGACCCAACAGCAGCTTGCCAGGCAACATGTTTGCTTCTCTTCGCAAAATCTGAATTCTCAGGATATAATATGCCTGGTATCTTCATACAACCAGCTGCAGAATTTCAAACTTTGAACATATTCAGAATAATACTCAGTTTCCTAAAATGAAAAAACTACCACCCCCAAAAAATAGATAGAAGACATAGAAGAAGAAATTCAGACCTTGTCTGGCAGCCTTGGAAATCAAGGAGCAAGGTAAAACCTTCCAACTGAACAGCCGACGAGAAAGCCTACCACCCCTCCACCAAAACATACTCAATCCACTGGCAGAATTTGCACAGGGTTTTGACTCAAATTCTGTGGACCTAGCCCTTTTCCTGCCAATCCCATTCTTTGAAGATGCACGTGAAGAAGTAATCACAACATGAGAAGAAGATCCCATTGTGACACCAGAGTCCACGTATTTCACCCAGTCTGCTGAAAGTGCAAGACGCCGCACATTTGCCTCTAACTGCACAAAACCCATAACAAGATGAATTTAAAGCAAATAGATCAAGGGATAACCATTGTAAATATTATTACAGCTTGCACCAACTTGGACCCTTCTGGACCAAGGAGACAAAGACTACCAACACAACTTGTATAAGAAATCCTGGTTTCAAGACAACTGCCAAAAATCACTAGATAAATTCAATAAACAACTATAAGAAATCAGGGTTTCAAGACAACATTGACTGTTCTAAATCAACTTATCGCACACAAGACCACTAATAGGATGCTTCAGATTTGTTTGCAGCTGGGACTTCAGGTAATCCAACTGCACTAGATAAACAACTTATGCCAACAAAATTCATCAAAAATTATTGTAAAAACCCAGATGAAGGTAAAATAGAAGTTTGAATAACATTTTAAAATCAAGTGAGCATGGTTTAAAAGCTATCACGCAAGATAGGCTCTAAATGTCAGTTTGAACCTTGAAATGAATCTGAGTTTGAATGAAAGAAATCTTGAAGAAATGAAAAGCAATAATAATTCTGCTCAGTGCTGACCAAGTTGAAAGAGGATCCTTACTTTTAGCAGTAAATGTTTAACAGACGCAATATCAGATGCCTTAAGAATGCTTTTACGCCAAAGCTTGGTATAATGCGGATTCAGCCATGGACCCAGTAGCAGCCCCTGAAGTCGATGTTCAATCAAGAGAATATGATATATTAAATCTATTAGATAGCCTTTCCTGATTCTTTTTGATTGAAGACCAATCGCCTCACTTTCAGAACCTTCCTGAATAGGACCCAAACTTGTATTAAACAAGCAATCTGGCTCATCAGTGGTCGCTCTGCAAGAGAAGCACCATCCACATTTTCCTTTCTGGACTTCAGCATTTAGACAGGGAATGCTTGACCAACGGAACTTGTTGGATTTCTTCAAAATGACCTTCATCTGAGCTAAAGCCATTTCCTCATCTGATTTTATGGAGTTTTCAGTGGTCTTCTCTGATGGTTTAGACAATAACACATCTGCAATTGAAGCAGATGTATGGCCAAAACAGTAATAGTTCATGTACTCAGTTCCAGGCTGCACCTGTAATGTGACCTCAGCTTTTGCATTTCCAGCAGATGAAGGACATCTGGTAGGAGGAGGACATGGATTCTTTTCTCGTTTAATATCCAAACTGTTGGATGTCATAGAATTGTCTCCCATGAGAGGGGACTTTCCTGGAACATCGGATTCGTTTGAGAAGCCAGCAAATCTGTTAGAGCAGTCAGGCCCTTCTTTCTGAAAATTCTGGTTCCCCGAACTGATTTGGATGGTTTCAGCTGATCCTTCAGAACTCATACATGTCAGGCTCGCAGACTTTGAAAACTCAACATCAAGATGACCACAGCATCCATTAACAAACTTTCCAAGGTTTTGTCCATCAGCAGCCTTGATTTTAGTTGCACATGTATCTAAAGATGCTGAGGGACATGGGGGTATGAACATGTCTAAGCTTGTTGTATGCTTTAGGGAACTCAAACTGCTACTTGCTCCATATAAATGCATGTCCCAGTGCTTGTGGATAGCCTCCAAAATGCCACCATAAATCATCTCTGAAGACTTTAGCACTTCGATAACAAGACTAAGATGGTCCCTTTGGTAGTAATTGAATGAGCATTCAGTGTCACACGAATCTGACCTGCAAGATCAACAATACATGAAAAAAATATGCAAGTAATAAAGCAAGCTCACAGGCAGATGGGTCATAAAAATAACTGCAGCTCAAATACTACGACCACAATCACAAGCTTGTATCCCTAGATAATGGAAGAAACCATATCAAGTAAATAGTTATAGCTATTGCTAATGACATGCTAGACAATGACATCAGCAAGTGAAAAGATGTCTCGTGGCTTCTACCACTTAAACAGTCTCAGAAATTTGTTTCCTTGAGATATTGATGGTCTTAAATTTTAAAACCTAAATAAGAAAATACCAACTAAGCAAAACTTCATAACAAATATTTCACTTGCTCTATATTATTTTTGTTAAATACTGTGGACTGTATTCTACATACCACACCCAGCTACTCATAAACAATAATAATAAGCAACATTAGGAAAAACTTACACCAACAAGTAACCACAGCTGCTAAAATATAGCCGGTTGTAAGGATCAACTCCCAATAGCTCTGCTCCTCGAAGCAACTTTCGAGGTTTCATCCAAGGTTTCTGCCAGTCAATCGCACACTCGGGACAATACCAGTCACCCTCAGGCAAATAGTTATTGGCAACACCCACACACTTTGCATGATATGCGGCAGGACAACCATCACAGCATATTAAATTTCCATCCATCTTACAAAGGCAGCACTCATCACTATTCCAGTCATTAGTGTCATCAGCAGCGTCCTCCGTTAGGCATGAGTTACCTGAGACATCCATCGCAGTCTTCCTTTTCTTGTAACCCCCAAGATTCACATTTCGATCAAAGTCCATGTCAGGGTCAGTTCCTGAAGATCTCCTATTAAGCTCCGACCTGATGGTTTCCGCCTCAATCATGTCATCACAAAGACACTTTAATACCTCCACTTTCACAGATACAGGTTGTTTGTGGTAGTCACTTCTGAACAGCTTCAATCTACTAAGATCAAATCCAGGTTTCAACCCTGAACCATGGATCAAGAGGTACTCAACCATGAAAACAGGCCACGTAATCAAGTCCAACAAACCCCAATCAAGGCTCCTAAATTGATAGTCAATTAAAAATAGTAAATATCAATAAACCTAAGTTTCAAATGAAAAGAAAATCAACTTCAACAAAAATAAAAAGTAAGGAGCAAAAGGAATACCTCAGGCAATTAGAAGCAGATTCAGAACCTTCATTTGAAAGGTTCTCCAAATGCTTTCTTAGAGTTTGCAGAATTGAAACATGAATACAGTCAAATAGTGAACTTGGAGAGTTACCCTTCACTGCGGCCACAAATTCCTCCAACCCAAATGGACTTAAAAACAACAAAGTGCTAAATGATCTTAAACAGGCATAAACTGAGAATAGGTCAAGTACAGGAATGCCACTCAAATCTAAACTCTGCGAAGAAGGAGGTAGTTGCAACTTAGGAGGAAGAACCACGGGCTCTTCAGGCCATTCATGATGTGATTTAAAAGGTTTTTCCTCCATTAATGCACTAACTACAGGAGACATTGATATATCATTTGACATGTCGTTTTTAGTTGACCCTCTACGAGCACTTCTTCTCAAAACGGTTGTTTCTTGCGTAGAATTCCCATTACCCAAAGGTTTTTTCCTCTTTCTAGCACTACCACTGACCTCTTTACATGAACTTCCAACATCACCTAAGTTCCCATCAACTCCCATTGTACAAACATCCCCACCTGCATTAGCATCTGAGAGAACTATTGTTTCTAGAGTAGAATTCAAATTATCTGCAAGCTTTCTCCTCCTCCCGCGCCTCCTACTACCACTCTCCACCAAATATTCATCCCTAACAGCATTAGTATCCAAGAGAATAGTCACATCTGGAATAGAATTCAAATTATCTGCAAACTTTCTTCTGCTCCTCCCCCTCCTCTGACTCACACTCTCCTCTTTATAACCATTTGTTAAATCAATCACCTCAGGACAATCCTCCTTGACATCCTTAACATCCATCACTCCAACAGAATCACAAGCCCTAAAATCTTCACCAGAAACCATATTCAACTCCTCAATCCTTCCACCCAACTCTACACACGAATCATTAATAACATGAACTTCTTCCAACTTCCCATTAGGAATTGCACTTTCAATATGACTTTTCTCAACTTCCCCCATCCTTGGAATCTCAAAATTTGGAGCCTCATCCACTTGCCCTTCAAAACCATCATCCGTCCCATCCTTAATTTCCTCATCAATCCCTAAATTCAAATCAAACCCACATTCCCTCTTTTGGGTCTCCGCAGCTTGACACTCCAAATCAAACTCCTTAATATTCTCATCCACATCACCACTCACATCCAAATTCAAGTCGATGCACTCCCTCTTCTTCCCTTCAAAATCAACACTTAAATTATTATTATTACTATTATTACTATGATTATGATTATGAATATGAATATGGCTATTATTATTATTATTATTATTACCCTCCTCTCCCTCCTCGTTTAAATCAAAATTAAACCCAGCATTCAAATCAAAAACCCCCTCTGTCAAATTCTCCACAATCCCACTTCCTTTTTCTAGGGTTTCATTCAAATCGACATTAATATCAACATTTTCCCTCAAATCCCCACTAAACCCATCATTCAGATCAACATTTCTATTCATATCCAAATTCCCATTAGCCTCAACAACCCTAGAATTACCTGACTCTCCTCCGCTCTCGGGCTTCTTAGGGTCAGCACGGCGACGCTTCTTGGGCTTCCGGCCCAAACGAGGCTTATGGTCAACAGGCCCGACAACAGCAGCGGCAGCAGCAGCAACGGCCGCTTCTTTATCCTCTCCTACCAAAGAAGCAACATCAGAGAAACCAAGCTTCTCGAAATCGCCGTCCTCGTACTTGACCTCGAAGAAACCAGACGACGGGTCGTAGGATTTGACTGTTCCTTTGAAAACGCCAAACCCTTTAAATTTCTTCTTGACTGATTTACCAACAAATTCCATTCTTTTATTTTCTTGTTCCGTACTTCGATCTCTGTTTTGACAAAAACATTGAGAAACTTGAATTAAGAAAGAATGGGAAATGCCGGGTTTTCTTTCTCTCTCTTAAAAAAATAATCTTGGAGAATTTTTTATTTTTTTTAGAGAGTTACGAGAGAGAAAGAGGGAGGAGCTTTGATTTGAGTCTCTCTTTCTAAAAGTGGTTTAAACGTTCATAGAGAGAGGGGGGGATGGGGAGGTGACTTTTCTCTTGTAGGAGAAACGGGTCAAAAGTGGGTAGTTTGGACTTTGAAAAGAATCTGTATCTTCTTATGACTACTTTTTACTGGTACGAGTACTGTTAGGGTTTTTATTATTGTTAACGAGGGATAATTATAATCTAAGACAGCCAAAATGCAAGTTCCTCAGTGTTCGCTCACATCACAAGTATTACAAATAACTGCCATGTCTGGAAAAAGATAAATGATGCAGAGAATTCTCATAGATAAAGGTAACCATATCAGGAAATTTTTTTTTAAAAAAAACTAAAAGTTCTAGGTGAATTACTGTAGT
>Ga0325403_1008053_pt1 | contig 10084 bp, 9 predicted proteins | sample PopdelMetagenome_19_FD_205665 | JGI IMG/M metagenome (GOLD analysis project Ga0325403, IMG submission 205665) | Populus deltoides microbial communities from Bellville, Georgia, United States - Xylem-PdKOR-R4 | ecosystem: Host-associated > Plants > Phyllosphere > Stem > Wood/Secondary xylem...
GGTGCAGTTATATGGTTTAGAATGCTTAATAGTACACAAATTCAGTTTACTAACAAGGGTGGTACTACAAACATTAACACAGCTTCCACTATCTGTAATTAAACCACGCACCTTGCTTTGTACATAATTAACGCGTATGGAAGATGTTCTCACTTTGTTGATTAATTTCATCTTTCTTTACCTGATGAACCTGAAGTGTTCGTCTTATAACCAAGGGCTCCCCAACCGGTAATGCTAACTCATCCCCATCACTATCCTCTAATGGTGGCATACCTTCACAATCAGATCTGTCACTTTTAGATTCCATATCACCATTATCTCTAATCATCATGATTCTCTTGTTTGGACACTCTGAAGCATAATGTCCATGTCCTTGACACCTGAAACATTTAACATAACGGGTATGTTTAGGTTGAGTTTCAGATTTACCTTTGGCATCAGTAGGAACATCAACTTTAGCCTTTGGTGGTTCAGTTCTAGAAGGAACAAAGGATCTTAGTAGGATAGTACCCTCTCTCTTTAGATTCTGCTTCCAAGATGATGAAGAGCCCGAATTAAACGCTAGCTGTCTCTCCACCTTCGTAGCCATGTAAACCATGTCCTCTAGCTCCAAATAGTGCTGTAGCTCAATCACATTGGCAATGTCCTGATTCAACCCATTAAGAAATCTAGCCATGGTGACTTCTCTATCCTCAACAACAGTTGCCCGAATCATTGCTATCTCCATCTCTTTGTGATATTCATCTACTGTCTTATAACCTTGATTCAGACCTTGGGGCTTTATATATAAGTCTCTGTAATAGTAGTTTGGCACAAATCGTCTCCTCATTAAGACTTTCATCTCCCCTCAAGTCTGAACAGGTCGCTCCTCATTCCTCCTCCTATTGATTACAATTTGATCCCACCAAATCAATGCATACTCCGTAAACTCAATTATCACCAATTTCACCTTTTTTTGTTCAGAATAGCTATGGCAATCAAAAATCCAATCTACCTTTTTCTCTCATTCCAAATAAGCCTTGGGATTGTTTTTACCTTGAAAGTTAGGAATTTTCAATTTAATGGCGTCCAAGTCCCCATCCATATCTTCATACGTGCCCATGCCATGGAAATTCACATTCCTCCTAGCCCTGTTTGGTCCAGACATGATTCCTTGGCCAGCAAATGCAAAATCATAGTCATCTTCACCTACATCTGCATTTTCGTCAACAAACTCTTTAAAATTAGATCTGACATTTTGTACGACCATACAGACCGAATTTCCTTGGCGATCAGCCCCACTATTCTGTTGCTTTATTAAATTCACCTCACCTTTCAGATTATTGTACGTTCTAGACAACAGCTCAAGTTGCTGGCCTATGGCGAGAAATTGGAAAGCTAAGTCAGCTTTTTGTGTAGCTGATTCTTGTTTTCAGACATTCTTTGAATCTGCAAAATTTGGTTAGTAGCACAAAATATATCCTCACACCTCTCGTGTATCACACAAAAAACAATCAAGGCTTTTCACTCTAATATAAGCTCACTACGCCTTTTACCTCACAACTTGCTTTCTTTTAGTTCTTTAGGAACTGAAATCAACAAATCAAAGTTAGTAGCCTTCGCAAGGCACTCTAATTATAATTTTCAGACTCAAGAATCAATAAATATACTGAAAACAAAGCAAAACAAAACTACAATTACGATTTTGCAAGTAGCAATGCAAATTCGTATGAATTGTGGACGAAACGAAGACACGAAATAAAACATAAGTGAATATAGTTACTTGACTCCTAGATATCCCAAATATAATAGAAAAAAAAAGATTTGGACAAAACTAAACAGTAAGGATCACGTTTTGAAACTTGACGCAAATCTAACCTGTTACGCACTTTTTACATAACAGAATTGAAACCCATGCCAAACGATATCAAAATGATCTCAAATTAAATATTTAGAATTATAATACTAAACAAACAACAAAAATCAATTTATAGGTCGTTCGTTCATATCTAGGTACCCAAACCCCTTGTATGATCAGTTTGCGACAGAATTGAACCACCAATTAAAACCTTCAGAAGCCATATCAAAATAAACTGAAATTTCATATATGGTGCGATCTCATCCCCAATACACAGAATATGAAGTTTCAATTTATTCTAAGGTGTTTTGCTTATGGTTCACAAAGAGTAGTGTTTCTGCTGCAGAATTGAGCCTTGAATTAGAACCCCAAGCAAACAATATCAGAATAAGCCCAAATTTGACATATGATGCGCTCTTACCCCCAATAGACTGAATATAAAGTTTATTCCAAGGTGGTGTGCTTATGGTTCACCAAGAGTTGTGTTTCTGCGGAAAAAATTGAATGATCCTTCAAATTTCAACTAATCCCTATCTCTCTTTCTTTTTAATATACTGATATGATTAGAGACAATAATAAGATGAAATATAACCCTCTTTTTTTTTTTTTTACTTAGATGACATAGACACGAAGAACAAGAATATGGATGCAAATACTGAAAAACTTAAAGGAACACAAAAAAAATGAAAATAATAGAAGAATATGACCTTGTTTCAGAGCCTAGCTCTGATACCAACTAATGCGAACCTTGTGATCACGTGGTCACACAACCCACAATCAAGATTGAGATCTGATCTCGGAAAGACGAAATAGGTCTGATAGGAGTGTGACACAATGGAAACCTGCCCTAAGGCACCAACACTATTGGATTGAGTAGAATGACGCCACAAAGCCAGTTAATCTTCAATAAGTCAGATTCGGTTTGTTCAAGAACTGAAGAATGCAAGAATCACTGTCACATATTAAAACTGAAAAATTCAGAAGTAATTATTATCAAAACTGCCAAAATTTTGGCTTACATGAGTTTAAATAGTTCTTGAAAAGTTAACCCTAATGGACCCCTTATGTGGACTTAAATGAGGTCCACTCAAAACTGACCCAAAACCCTAAACTGAAAAGCCCATAAGTTAATCTAAACAAGCCTTGGATCCTAACCGTAAACAAAGTATTAATTAAGCCCAGACAAGCCTTGGGCTTTAGCTAACAAAATAAAATAAAGCCCATAATATTAAATCCATGTTCTATCATGAGAAGAAGAGAAGGAAGTAAAATATTATAGAACTGATTTAAGGCTTATTTATAGTCTTCCACGCGGCCCTTTAATCCTAGAAACTAAAGGAGAAGGTAGCGACCCATGTTGTTTCCAAGTTGTAGAAGGATTCTTTTGTTTCCTTTGATGTTCTCACCTCATGGCCCAAATAAGGTTGTGTTGGACCCTCTTGCACATGGATAAGATGTACTAGGGTCTCATCTTGATACTCTAATAGACCTTTCAATTCTCACTTGGTTGAAACATTCAAAACCAATGCATTCAATGCCTCTTTCAATGCCTTTGTCTTGGACCGAGTCATTGGACCATTTCGAACAAGTAATAGGTCCTTGCTGGTTGATCGATTCTCCAAAATGTCTCATTTCATTCCTTGCAACAAAACTGACGATGCAGTACATGTTGCTGATTTGTTCTTTCAAGAGATTGTTCGTTTACATGGAATTCCTAAAAGCATTGTCTCTGATCGTGATACAAAGTTCTTGAGCCACTTTTGGAAGACTCTTTAGAGGAAGCTTGGAACGAAGTTACTTTTCAGTACGGCATGTCATCGACAAACTGATGGATAAACTGAGGTAGTGAACCAAACTTTATCTTCTTTGTTACGAGTTGTTATACATAAGAATTTGAAAAGTTAGGATACTTGTTTGCCTATTGTGGAGTTTGCATATAATCTTAGTGTGCATGAGGCTATAAAATTTTCACCATTTGAGGTTGTGTATGGCTTTAATCCTTGTGTTCCTAATGATCTTGTTCATATTCCAATTGATGAGAGGACATCTATGGATGGAATTAGAAAGGCAGAATTGATGAAGAAACTACATGAGCAGGTTCGATTACATATTGAGGAGAAAATGAAAAAGTACACTAAATAAGCTAATAAGGGGCGGAAAATGGTTAGGTTTGAACCTAGAGATCTTGTTTGGATTCATATTAGCAAGGGAAGATTCCCAAGCAAACATAAGTCCAAGTTGATGCTATGAGCTGATGGTCCATTTTGGATTATAGAGAAGGTGAATGACAATGCGTATAAGGTAGATCTTCCTGGTGATTATAACGTATCAATTACTTTTAATGTGAAAGACTTGACTCCATATTTGAGAACAAATCATTTTCAACCTAGGGCTAATGATGTGCTGCATCATGGGAATTATAATCCATCTTGTAAAGCTAAATCTAATATGCAAGAGGATTCAAATGGTTGAATGACAAGAGCGAGAGTGAAACACGACTAAAAATTAGCAAGAGGATTATAATCCATCTACAAAGGGCCTTGACAAGTCAAATTGGAATGATTGAAGTTGCGTTGGAGTTAAAAATTAGCAATCAGTTTGAAATTGGTTCAAGGATGTTTATTTGCCTACAATTGGTACTCGGAGATCGGAAAAGCCCTTAATGGTTCTTTTGATGCTGGGCTACTTAAATTTGGATTGATATGCAAATAAGTGAAGGAATTGATGCTGTTTATGGTTAGAACAGCAAATGAATTTAAACTCGAATTTGAAGTCATCCATTGCATATGAAAACACGACTAATCTAGGTGGGTTTCAAGTTCAGAACGTGTTCTTTCTAGATTGTCCAACCATGATTGCATTGGACTTTTGTGTAAGAAGTTATAGTTGTTTTAAATTTGGTTTGTTTATGTTAGAAAGGTAAAAAAACGTGTGTTAGTTAATTTGTCTAGGTTAGTTTGTCAAAGTCTGTTTTTTAGGCTTGATTTCTGCCATGTTGAATTTTTCCTAACTTTGGAAGGATGTTCCAATTATAAATACAGTATCAGAATATGTAATAAAGGACTTTTGGCCAAGATTTCAAACTTAATTCACAGAATTAAGAGTTGTTCATCCAAATTAATTTTGTGAAGAACCATACCTGACTTATCACTCTTCAATCACAAAGAGTGTGGCGTCGAAATCCTAGATTGATCTTTGTGGCATCCAGATCGATTTATCAAAGTATCATTCTAGTCTATCCTCCATCTTATTTACCTTGAAATCACTATAATCCAGCTTAAACACCAAAAGAAAGACAACTAACCAGACCCATCCTTCATCCATTTTCATCAGATTCATTGTTGCCGATTTTTCAAATCATTCACGGCACATCACCCAAGAAAGCTGAAAATCAGGTTTGAGAAGTGTGACACAATGGAAACCTGTTTCAATAAACCAACACTATTGGAATTGAATAGAATGACGTCATAAGGTTAGTTATACCTTGATAAGTCAAAATTGATCTTTGTCACAGAAAAGATAATGTGTTGCATCATTCAAAACCCAAGTTTATTTCATAAATACATGGTTGCTTGCTTTTCAGCATATAAAACACTTAAATAATGCTTCAAATAACCCTAATGGGTCCCCATATGTGGGCTAATTTGATCTCACTTACAAAATTGATCGAAATAAGTAATAATAAACCAAAGACTAAGAAGAAAATAATAAAAATTCGAAATTAATATTCTACGTATGCTAGGATCAGATTTTCCACCTCCAAGTTCTAAATAGACTAGGAAATCTTATCTGAATGTGGAATTAATTCTGAAGTCTTTTTGCCTTGTTGTGCTTGGTTTTCTTCTTCTACATGGCAATTAATGAAGAAAAACTCTCGTTTTTACACCTGCTAATTTAGTTTCCTTCCTAGACTGGAAAATCATTAATTAATCCTTCATGGCCTAGGAAATTAGATCTAATAGCCCACCTAGCATCCTTTGTTGACTAGAAAACTTCCTTATTTTTTTGATAAATAATAGAGAAAATAATGAAAGAAATTTCCTTAGATTTTAGGAGAACATTTTGTTGATTTTAAGTCCTTGTAGAAATAGGAAATGAACCCCAAACAAATCTGATCTGATCCCAACATCTTAATTAACCCAAGCCAATTTGGTTTTTATCGTGCCTTTTGATGAGGTGTGTGTCTTGGGAAGGAAGAGGTTTTTGGTTTCATCATAAAAATATGATTAAGGTTTAGGAGTCGCCACCTAATATTATGGTTACTAGGAACCTATGGTCTGCAAGAGTCTTGATAAAGGATTGGTTGTGCAATAGGAAGACGCATCACCCATAGTGAACCCTACCTAAAGTAAGCTACATTGTTATTTGGTTATTTTTGTAGATCGAGTTTCTATTCATTGGTCTCATCTACAATTCAAGGTAAATCTCTCTTAATGAGAGAATGTTTATCTTATCGCGTTAAATCCTAACCGCTAAAAAGTTAAAATTTAGTATCTCATTTATTTTATGCCTTGTATCTTTTACACCTGAGGATATACTTCATCATGTAATTTTACACTCTACAAATATTAAAGTATATATTTGGACCTTAAAAAAAGATTGGAAAAAGGTTTTTGATATTTTGATCAAACACAAATGGATGATTATAAACTGGTTATGATATCTATTTTTCCTTGAATTTTCAAAACATTAGAAAGATGTGATTTTTTTTATATGAAAATATGCTTGGAAAAAATTTTAAAATTTGGCCATATGCATGGAAACAAAATATTATTTTGTTTTTATGAAAGTGTAAATTAATTTTAATATTTTTTTTGAAATCTTTTGAATTTTTTTGAAAAATTCTAGAAAGGTTTCAGAGGAAACCAAGTATTTTCATACCAGATCTATATCTTACAATAAAAGTATAAAATCTGATATTAAGCAAAACTGATAGAAAAACACGTAAGAAAATCACAAATTTTTTAAAAGAATTTTTGAAAAAATTTGGATTTTTTTTGTTTTTTAATAATATATAATATTATATTATATTGATTAAATATTATTAAATATATGGGTCGGCCCAGCTAAGTTGGGTGGGTCGATTTCGGCCCAACAAATCCTTTTTGCTATTTGTTTTTCAGGGTGGGCCACAACCGGCCTGTCCAACATCCACTACATGAACAATGGACGTGAATTATAATTCACGTCTAGTGTTCACGTTGTGAACAGGGTGAAGAAGAAGAAGAATTAGGGTACCTGGCGCAAAGGTGGTCTGGCCGTGGAGGATGATATGGTGCTAGCGATGGCAATGGTGGAGAGTTTGGCCGCCAGAGTTGTTGTTGCTATCATGGTTGGTGTTGGAGTTGCTCACGGTTGGAGTGGCTGGGGAGAGAGTCGTCGCCCCTGCTATTGTTGATAAGGTCACTGGAAGTGGTGGTTGCTACTGCTGCTGCAAGTGTTGAGGTCGTAGTGGCAAAGAAGAAGAGTTTTACAGAGGAGAGAGAGAGAGAGAGGTTCTGCGACCACCACGTGAGGTGGTTAGGCGACTGCTTGTGGTGGATATCATGGTGGACAAGATAGTGGTGGGAGTAGTGGTGGCCAAAGGCCACGGTGGAGAGAGAAAAAAAGAAGAAAAGGAGTTGGGAACCAAAAACCGAGGGAGAAAATGATTTTTTCATGACTTTGGACCTGAATTTCTTTATACTTGGGACATAAAATCCAACCCTATTTATAGGAGATGGAAGAATGTCTTCACTGGGGAAAAATTTCAGCCCTTGATTTTTCTAGAAAAGATCTCAACTATTAGTTCAAAGTAGGCATGAACTGTCAAATCTGATAGTTCAAGGCAGCCTGAGTTTGCAATTTTAGGCCGGCATCGCGGCCTCTATGGTGTCAATTTGCCTGAAAAAACTCCATGGGGTTGTAGAGCAATGTCAGTTGACCATTTGCGTGCAAGTTTCGTCAAATTTAGTGGATAAATGAAGCATTAAATGCACCTTCAAAAGCAGCCACCCAGATAGCTTTTCGGCTAAAAATTAGGGAAAATAATGAACAGCAGCCAGACGACACGTCATCTGTTTTGTTTTTTTAAAAATGCAAAACACGGTTAAATTAGGGATTTTTGACTAACTTCAATTTAGTCCTTCAGCTTGCAATTTTGGTCTCCTAATTGACCATAAACTTTTGAATTAATGCAATTTATCCCTTGCCGAACTTCAATTGGAACCCCAGATTTACACGCATTTTGCAATTTGGTCTTTAGTCTTAGATTTATACAATTTGACCATGAATTGACCACTAAACTTTCAATTTCACCCTCGGTTTTTGTCAATTAAATCTTTATAGTTTGGCTCATTTTGTAGATTTATCTTTGGCTGTGAATTTCTTCAATTAAACCCCCTAATTGACCCCAAAACTTTGATTTTCTTGTAATTTTGCATTTGATTTCAATCAATTAACTTGGTAAAAATTAAATTTGGTATTTTAAAATTTCAATCTTCTCAATTAAGCCCAAATTGAGCTCTCAAAATTAAGTTTTCACTAATTAAGCCCCTAGTAAAATTAATTTGACCCATTTAAAGTGTAATTAAGTCCTTGCACTTAGTTAAATCCTTTAATTGGACCCAAATTAATTCTTAAACATAATTAAAATTCAATTTGTCCCATGATTAAATCAAATTGGCCTATTAAAAATTTAATTATATCATTGGACTTAATTTTTATGTAAATTCATTTAATAATCATTTAATCTGACCTTGAATTTGCATTGTTTCTCCATTTATAGGCATAATGGGGTACAATTAGGCCTTGAATTTCCTTCAAAATTGCATTTGTATTCTCCGACCTGCTTTCTTCACGTTACTAACTTTTATTTTATTTTTTTAAAAAAATTAATTTTAGGGAATAACCCAGAATGAGATTATGACAATTGCCTCCATCTTTACAATGCTTAAGATAAAAAATCTCGTAAGAGATTTTAGATTGTAAGTGTAGTAAAGAAGAAGAAAAAAAGAGGGAGATAATGAACTCACCATATCAAGAAATGATGAATCCTTCTGGAAGTATTTAAAGTGAGGGCTATTAAGCGCACTCAGAGGAAAAACAGAAAGGGTTTTCAAAGATTTTGAAATGGTTAAATTGTCAGTGGTTGATCTGCCTAGGAAAAAATAAAAAGGATTTTTCAAGGCGATGAAAAATGCAAAGAGTTTTCAAAGTGGTGTTGTTATAATGGGTGACGTGTCCAGGTGGAAAGTGAAAAGAGTTTACAAAGTGGTGAAAAATGCATAGATTTTTCAAAGCGGTCTTATTGTAATGGGCGACCTTCCCAAGTAAAAAATGCGAATGATTTTTCAAATTAGCCTTTTCAAGAACCAGGATTTTTTAAAGAGGTGAAAAATGCGAAGATTTTTCAAAGTGGTGAAAAATACGAATATTTTTTTAAAAGTGGTCTTATTGTAATAGGCGACTGACCTAGATGGAAGATTTTGAAGGTGGTGAGTGATACGATCCAAGAAAGGTCAAATTCGGATTTTGACGTAAAAATTACACCTATCCAGTTTTACGGCAATAGTCACAATTCTCAATCTGACCGTTGGATCAAGCTATAATTTTACATGGTGTCTCCTGACATGTGTGTCTACCTTGTTTTAAAATTTCAAGTCAATCAGAGTTTGGGAATGCATCGAAACACTGGTCAACAGAGGCTGTACGAATTTTGTTATTTACTTCCTTTTGACTTGTGAATTTTCTATTTGGCTAGGATTCTTTTCCTAAAAGGATGTGGCAGCTTACTTTAGAAATCTCCTAATTCTTTAATGGGCTGCAACATAGTTTTCATGTGTGGCAAGGATTCAGAAATGTTCAGAATTCTTTTCTTACAAGGATTCCTTATTCATCCTAGCTACAAAAAGGAAAGAAGAGTTCAGAATAAATTTTATCTTCAGATCATATTTCTTAGTCTATTTGGGACTTCTTAATGGTGACAAATCTGATTTTAGCATATTTAGGATGGTAATTTTTGGATTTTTATTATTTTTATTATTTTCTTATTAGTCTTAGGGTTATTATTACTTATTTGGGTCAATTGTAAGTGGGCTTAATATAAGTCCACCTAAGGGGGTCCATTAGGGTTTATTAAAGTCTCAAAGATAGAGAGGTCTAGTTGTCCAGGTACATCCCCTACTCTTGGATAAAGAAATGGTGACTTTATTTGCTAAAATGCTCAAGGCGCCTATCAAACCTGATTTACTTGGCTTTCCAGGAATT
>Ga0325403_1008055_pt1 | contig 10082 bp, 7 predicted proteins | sample PopdelMetagenome_19_FD_205665 | JGI IMG/M metagenome (GOLD analysis project Ga0325403, IMG submission 205665) | Populus deltoides microbial communities from Bellville, Georgia, United States - Xylem-PdKOR-R4 | ecosystem: Host-associated > Plants > Phyllosphere > Stem > Wood/Secondary xylem...
AAAAAAAACCACCGTACGTACGTCGATACCTTCAAGAATTCATTCCTCAGTGGCGCATTTGCCTTACACTTAAGAAAACAATATCATCGCAGCTTTATGCACTCGCTTTCACCAATAGAACTATCTTGTTTTATAACCTTACATCACAGGTAGTGAGTTTAGTATAATTAAGCAACGAATAGGATTAAAAATCATGTCGACGGTGCAGGTACGTCCACGTCATCCAAAAGAGGCCAAAAACGCGTAAAGCGTGACAATCCGGAATCTCGATACGGTCACCTTTGGGTGAGGGCAGTTTCTATCGGGTTCTCAACACGTGGCAACCTAACAATCGATACGGTTAGATATTAAGAACCTCGTGGCCCCTACCCTCCTCCACTCACACATAAAATTTCATTTGCATTTGCATTTGCATTTGCATTTGCATTTGAATTTGAATTTGCATCTGCATTTGCATCTGCATTTCATTTTCCTTAGAGGGAAACATAAAAAATAAATGAAAAAAAGTAAAGTAAAAAAATATAGGAGGAGCCATAGAAGAAGCAGAGGGTGGTTTCAAAGACTCAGACCTTTTGACCTTAACAAAAGCCCCATTAAAAGAGAGAAGCCAAAAGGTCTCTCTTTCCTTCTTTATTGAGGTTTTTTTGCTTTGTGAAGTTTAATAAAAGGAGAGAGAGGTTAATTAACTTGAAAAAAAAAACCCAGAACAAAGCAGCTCAGGGTTTAGTTCAGTTCTTACTTTCAAGCTCTCATATTCTTACATTTGAAGCCAAGGTATGTATTTTATCATGTTTGTTAGGATTTGATGATGGGTTTTGTTTGCCTTGGTGGGTTTTTGACAATACTAGGTTTGTTAGAAAATGTAGGTAAAGAGTGGGATTCGAGTTGTGGGGGTGTTTAGTTTGATATTTATTGAAATTATGCTAGAAACAATTTTTGAATTGTTTTCTATTATTAGAAACCAGGAAGGAGGGAGTGTTAGATGGTGCTGTTGTTTTTGTTTGGATTTTAACTAATTTCTCTCTGTTTTTTTTTTCCGCTTCTTGAAATTTTTCTTTTATGATTGTTACTGTTTTTATTTGATGGCTCAAAAATTTCAGAAATGTTTTTGTTTGGATTTTAACTAATTTCTCTCTGTTTTTTTTTTCCTCTTCTTGAAATTTTTATTTTATGATTGTTACTGTTTTTATTTGATGGCTCAAAAATCTCAGAAATGATTTTTTAATGGATGTTTTGTTTATAATTTGGTGGAATTTATTTCTTACCGAAATTTTCTGTCACTTGTTGTCTCTCTCCCTCTCCTTGTGTGTAATGGAAAACAACCTAAAAACCTGTGCTTGTAAATGTTTTTGAAGGCTTTATTTGTTTACAATTCTGTAGAAAAGAGAGACTTTGTGGAGGCTCTAAAGAGAGAGACTTTTCGATGTGCAGTGGTTCAAAGAGGAAACCAACACATACTGGTTTCAACATGGAGAATGAATTTCAAAAGCAAGATGGGGTTTGCTATGATTTCTCTCTTTTGCTCGAGTTGTCTGCCTCGAATGATTTGACCGGGTTTAAGAGAGCAATTGAAGTGGAGGGACATGATATTGATGAGCCAGGTTTGTGGTATGGAAGGAGAATTGGCTCGAAAAAGATGGGGTTTGAGGAGAGGACACCCCTCATGATTGCTGCCTTGTACGGAAGCAAAGATGTGTTGAATTATATCTTGGAAACAGGTCATGTAGATGTCAACAGAGGTTATGGTTCTGATGGGGCCACAGCGCTTCACTGTGCTGCTGCCGGTGGCTCTTCTTCTGCACATGAGGTTGCCAGGCTCTTGCTTGATGCCTCTGCTGATCCTAATTCCGTTGATGCCAATGGAAATCACCCTGGTGACTTGATTGCCCCTGTTGTTGAGTCTGGTTCTAATTCAACGAGAAAGACCCTGGAGATCATGTTAAAGGGTGGCATTAGTGGTGAAGAATCATGTGTTTTGGCTTATCAAATTGTAAACGAGATGGATGGGCTGGAACAGCAAGAAATTTCAACGCCAAGGGTTTCAAAAGATGGGCACGAGAAGAAAGAGTATCCTATTGATCTGACACTTCCTGATATTAAGAATGGGATATATGGGACTGACGAGTTTAGAATGTATACATTTAAGGTCAAGCCTTGCTCAAGGGCTTACTCTCATGACTGGACAGAGTGCCCATTTGTGCACCCTGGAGAGAATGCTAGGCGTCGTGACCCCAGGAAATACCACTATAGCTGTGTTCCATGTCCTGAGTTTCGAAAGGGGTCTTGCAGGCAGGGTGATGCCTGTGAATATGCACATGGTATATTTGAGTGCTGGCTTCATCCTGCCCAGTATAGAACTCGTCTCTGTAAAGATGAGACAGGTTGCGCTAGGAGGGTGTGTTTCTTTGCTCACAAGCCTGAAGAGCTTCGCCCCCTGTATGCCTCTACAGGTTCGGCAGTGCCTTCTCCTAGATCCTACTCAGCAAATTGTTCAAATTTGGACATGAGTTCTATAAGCCCACTTTCACTTGGTTCTCCATCTGTCTTGATACCATCCACATCAAGCCCACCAACTCCCTCCGGGTCCTCTTCACCTATCGGTGGATGGACAAACCATTCTAATGTGGTGCCCCCTTCATTGCAGCTTCCTGGTAGCAGGTTGAAATCTGCATTGTGTGCTCGAGATATGGATTTAGACATGGAATTGCTTGGGCTTGAAAGTCACCGTCGAAGGCAGCAGTTTATGGATGAGATTTCTGGTCTTTCATCTCCCTCCAGCTGGAACAATGGTCTGTCCACTGCCTCAGCTTTTGCTGCCTCTGGTGATCGAACTGGGGAGTTGAATAGGCTTGGAGGAGTGAGGCCAACTAACCTTGAAGATATTTTTGGATCCCTTGATCCTTCAATTTTGCCTCAGATGCAGGGACTCTCACTGGATGCTGCAGTAGCTCAATTGCAGCCTCCAACAGGGATGCAGATGCGCCAGAACATCAACCAGCAGCTTCGGTCCAGCTATCCCACCAGCTTCTCATCATCTCCTGTGAGAAGATCACCATCTTTTGGAGTTGATCATTCTGGAGGGGCAGCAGCAGCAGCTTTGAGTTCAAGATCTGCTGCCTTTGCAAAGCGTAGCCAGAGCTTTGTGGAACGAAGTGCTGTGAATCGTCATACTGGGTTTTCTTCACCATCATCTTCAGCAAACGTAATGCCTTCTAACCTTTCTGACTGGGGCTCTCCTGATGGAAAATTAGATTGGGGTATCCAGGGAGAAGAGCTCAATAAGCTCCGGAAGTCCGCTTCTTTTGGTTTTCGAAGCAATGGCAGCAGTTTTGCTGCAGCTGGGGCCACAGTGCCAGCAACTGTTGATGAGCCGGATGTTTCATGGGTACAGTCCCTGGTGAAGGATACTCCTGCAAAATCTGGGCCATTGGGTTTTGAGGAGCAGCAGCAATGTCATCTTAACATTGGAGGTTCAGAGACCCTCCCAGCTTGGGTGGAGCAGCTGTACATGGAGCAGAAGCCATTGGTGGCTTAGAAGCAAATATCAGCCCCAATTTGGCCCATAATTCATCATTTAACTACTTATTTATTTTGCAATTTTTTGAATTTTTATTAGTTTCGATCACATCTAGGAGTAAGAAACTGGAGAAAGGACAAAAGGAAAAAAATAGAAATTAAAACCGAGGAAGAGAACAAAGATATCCGGGCATGGCTAAATGTTTCTGCTCATGGATTTCTTATATTCGTAAGAAACAATAGATTCTTTTTCACTCGCATATAGAAGTGGGAAGCATCATCTTCTGCTGGTGGGGAGTAGAGGCGGTGGCCTCGGGATTTCATTTTTAGCTCTTGGTGGGTTGTATACATCATATGTACTAAAAACTGTTACAGTAATTACTTAATAAAACGTGTATCAGAATTCAATGGATCCTTTATCTTTCTGCTTGTTGTATCCGCCTGCATCTCATCTTGTCTCTGTACACTGATATGTTAATGAGCTCTTCTTATCCTTGATGTGCCATGAATCAACCTCACTGTTCAGTAGACGAGAAGCCTTATTCGCCCAAGTTGTACTGGAGGTCTCTATCTATGGCCCTATTGCAGGAGAAGAAACTAGATGCTGGTAGCCAACGACTCTAAATCAAACTAGAGGTTGAAAAGAACGAAAACGGACGTTAAAATCCAGGACTGTATCTACGGATGATGCTAGCTCCCAGTAGTGATGCCATTTCTTTCTTCATTCTTTCATCTTTTGTCAATGTTGTCCCACCTATCACTCTTTTTTGAGTACTACATTTCACTTTCGGCATGGAAATGGTGGGATTCATTGATTCCATAATTCTCAAGTTGGGGAGATTGTTGAGCACTGATGAAAAGGCAGTCTAGTTATCATTACTCGCTTTGTATCTTCAAAACACCTTTTAAAGTAGTGGTGCACTAGAAGAGAGAAAAAGAAGAGAGGATGCTTTGGTGCTCCAAGCCTACCTCTTCATTTCATATCCTTCTCGCGCAAGAAGCCAAAATCCTACTGCTGCACACTGGAACCTACATCTCCCTCTAGTGACGCTGCCTAAATTGCTCGCCTCATGAGAATAATTTACTTGCTCAACTTATTTTATTGGGATTTGATATATTTTAATTCGAGAGACAAAACATTCTTCCTTGTTTGCTGCTGGGGTAAAGCATGACTTCACCATGCATTGTTTCTCGAGAGAAAAAAAAAAATTGCTTGGAATGGACCAAGTCAAGTGGATTTAGCATTGATTGCAATTAAGATATTGCTCTGCTACAAACTAATAAAACAGGTGAAGACAGAGAGATAAGCTTCGGGGGGTGACAACGTGCATGCAAAGTCTTGAAACACACATCATTAGCTTGTAATCCAAGTCATCGTTTTGGATTCTTTTGAGTAAAGAAAAAAGAAAAGCCAAATCTCGGAATCTTAATTAGGCAGTAGAAAGCATCAAATAATAAATCGGGTATAGCCACTGGGCATGCTGTGCCTCTACAACCTACCTAGTACAGGTGGTATTCGCACTCTGTCCATAATTTGATCCCTCAATTATCATCAGATTGTTATTTGGATTCCAGAGAAGAAAAAAAAAAAAATCTTGGCTGGACCCCACATTATACTGTACCCACTTTACTCCCATGGTCTAAAATTAATCTATAACAAAAAAAAAAAAAGGATTGAAATCTTCAACCAAATCAATACATGAATATTTTAAGGTGAGATTTTAAAAAAATAAAATTAAGATATGAATTTTCATTTATAGTTTTTATTTGATAGGTGTTTCGTGCTATATTGTGGATTAGATCCAAATTAAATGAGAATGAAATAGCCTAATAAAAATAAAAATAAAAGAAATACAAAGTTCAATTACCAGCAGAGCAAACGTTGAAAGATGAATTAAAAATAATAATTTTTAAATAGAAAAAAAACAAATTGACTTAATTCAGCATGCCAAACCTGCAAGTTCATCGTGAGATGGAGATAACCATGCCCAAAAGAAATTGAATAAAATAATAGAGGTCAACTCTTAAGTAAATTAAATGATGAAACTAAAAAACAAACATAAAAAAACATGAGTTAACCCAAGTTAACTCGACTAACTCGATACCCGAGATTTGAGATAGAGATAACCCCATAAAAAGAAAATAAAAAAAAATCATGAAACTCAAGGCCCAGTAACCCAATGTCTAATGATAAATTAAAAAAATATCTAAAAAGACCAAAGTTAAATTAAGTTAATCCTCAAAACGCGTGACTTGAGTTATGAGACCGGGATCACCCTGTAGAAGGCAAACATGAAAAAATCATGAAGTGAAATTCATAATCATGAAAAAAAAATAGTAATCAAAACAAAGATTAAATTTGGTATAAAAACTAAATGAAAGAAAAATAACAAGGGACTACATTGAAAAAAAATCAAGAAAAGAATAAAAAGCATGAAAATAACAATAAAAAGAATAAGAATACAAAAATTAAATGAAATAAAATGTTTAAGGATGAAATTAAAAAACAAAATAAATCAAGAAAATAAAAATAAAAAGATAATAAAAAATAAGGATCAAATTCGATACAAAAATAAAATGCTTAAAAATAAAATTAAAAAAAATTAAAAAAATATAAATAATAATTAAAATAATTATGAATAAAATTAATACAAATACAATCTCAGAGGACACACTTACTTTTTACAAGGGTTATGATGAAATTCAATGTAAGGAGAGACAAAAAAAAAAAAAAAGGAAAAGAAAACAAATTTATTGGAGCCCAATCTCTTCACACACGCATTGACCATTGTGAAGAGAACGACGTGACACTTCAAACATTATTGTTCGCCAGTGTTTGATCGAAGGGAGGTGTAGCACATGCCAATCTTTTTTATTTTTATTTTAATTATATTTATAATTTTTAATAAACTAAATTACCTCCATCCAAATTGACTAAAAATAAGAAAACATGATGAAAATACTAGGATGCCCTTGAATGCTAGTTTTAATTTTTTTTCTTTAAATAACAACGTAGTTATTTCACTATGCAACCAAATGATAAAGGACCCAAAAGCCGTTCAACCTAATTTTATTTATATTTTCTTTTTAAGAATATTTAAATTATTTCACTATACATCTAAAATATAAAAAGACTGATTTGTCCATGTTTAATATTATAATGGTATATAGATCCTATGAAAAGAAAAATTGTTTTGCTTCCATTAACTAGTTAAATGACTCTGCTTGATAATTGACAAAACACTCATTTTATTGCTACAATTTACAATAACATATGTCTTGATGCATAGTTAAATATTGAGCTCTATTAGTATTTTTTTTTAATTAAACACTAGTATTATATTTTAAAATTATTTGAATTATAATAATTGAAGAAATGACTTAATAGATGGGAAAACAGTTAGAATTCATATATATATATATATATATATATAAAGATCATGATCTGTACCATCCAAGTAATTGATGATTAAAGCCCAGGTACCTACTTAATTGAGTCAATGTAAGCTTTTTACTAGTGATTTTGTTGACCGAGTTAAGTAGATTTTACATAGGCAACGATATATGAACTTTGACTCGTTGACCCTGTTTGTTATTTTTTTTTCTTTCTAATTTTTATTACAGAAAGCATTTATTGAAATTACCAAAAAAAAAAAACTTCGAGATTTTGTCGAGAGTATTTAACAAATTAATTTAGTATCGAGATCCAATTAACACTTGCTTGGAATACATGGGACAATATTTATCATTAACCCATAAAAGTTCTCTCTTTCGAAGGACTAACATCATTCTAAAGTAAAATAAAATAAAATGAATAACAAATATTAATAATTGTTTTTGAAAAAAATCATTTATTTTTTGAAACTATAATTTCATACCAATTAAAACTAAAAAATGAGTATTTTATAATGTTTAAACTGAAATTTGTGACAAAAACAACATGCTATGGTTTAAATGTTCTTCCTAAAGAGTATCAGACCTGAGGGTTAATTGAGTAACGTTTGATACTTGAGGGATCTAAATAAGAAAATGCTTAGTCTGGTGACCTAATATTCAAAATTGGATGATTGTTGGGGACAATTTGTCCGTTGTCCTTAATTTGCAGGAACATGGTGCTTTATGCTCGGCTGGCTGCCCACACATGAGCTAAAGGGCATTTTGATATTTTAGTTTAGACTGTTTTTTAATGTAATTTTTATTTTAAAATATATTAAAATATTATATATTTTTTTATTTTTTAAAATTTATTTTTAATATTAACACTAAAAAAGTTTAATTTGAAACATAAAAAAATTCAAATTTTAAAACATAAAAAAATTGTTCAAACAAAGACCAAAGTGTTTAACAAGACAGCAGACAAAAAGAAAAAAAGACAACTCTTTTCCTGTAACAAATTATTTACTAGTATCAAAGTAGTCCAACATCTTTGGGGAGTTTGAATTTAAATTCTGCTGCTGAGAGACTCGAAAGCAAGAGATTAGATTCTGAGTTTCTTGTGATAATATAATTTACAAAAAGTATAATCTTACTGGTTCATTTTTTTTTTTCATGGCAAGAGTCAAGCAAGTTGATCTACAAGCTCCTGTAACAACTGATCCAAGATTTGCAACCCAAAATCTGCCCTGATTGCTTCAAAATCTTCTTCGAATTTACACATATTTTTGTATGCATTCAAATTTGTCTCGACCACTTGAGTTTCTGTCAGCTTGCAAACTTCATCCCACATGTTTAAGGAGTCATGATTATGGCAAACTTTCTTCCTTGACCCTGGACAAGGTTCTTCAGTTTTATTGGAATTTCGGTTGTCGAAGATCAAGTTACCATCACTGCGTTGTGACAAGTGTTTCTGATTTTGATTCTCAAGTTGGGGGGATAATTTCCTCCTCGAATTAGACTCCCCTGACTTTGTATCTTCCTCTGTTACATCAACAAAAAGAAGCAACATTTTTAGAACACAATACACACAACTCTTGACATGAAAAGAAGAAAGGAAAATGAAACCATCTACTAATTGTGCCTGAAGGTGTTAAAATTTGAGATGAACTGAGGAGAATGACACCTGATTTAGTAACGTCTGGATCAACGATGAATTGATCAAAATCAAGAACAGAAACAGGGCTGGAATCCTGTGAGCTGAACTCTGCTTCCTCATTTTTGAATGCACGTCCTTTTGTTTTCTTGTTTCTCCTCCTTAATTCTGCTCCAATGCCAGAGACTTCCTTATGATACAACCATTTGTTTTCCAAGGGAACTATTTCACTGCCCTTTAGACTCATGTGAGCGGGTGAATCCTCAATTTTGCCACCATTGCCAACTTCTTGAGCAGGCTTCTGATCTTCTAATATTCTGTTACTCAACTCTGACTCCTTTAAAACTTTCAAAACCATCTTGTTGATTCTCTCTTCACTTTCTCTCTTCTCTGATTCTACTGCTTTCTCTCTTCTGTTTTCCTTCCTTTTACATTTTTCTCTTCTTTTCTCCTTCAATTCTCCAGAACCCACTTCACATTTCCTCTCTTTAGATCTAACTTTCTTGCTTTCACTTCCAATATTCTCAAAGCTAAGAACAAAGTATTCCTTATTTTCTACCTCAAGAAAAGTTGGCATCTCCCGAAACGACAATGTACTCTTAACCCTTCTATGCTGCCCTTGCATTTGATCGCTTTCACCTCTAAACTCCACAGAATTCATCGACCGACTTCTCGATATCGAGTTAGCACTGACTTTCATTTCAACTGAACTAGTTTCTGGGAAAGACTCCAATCCCATTAGCCTAGCCACAACACCAGGAGTAGCAGCAGTGGTCTCAAGTTTCTCATTTGACTTGATGAGTTCTTGGTGTCTACCATCATAAAGTATTGAACTTGTTTCAGTGATTTGGTCAGATGGGTGTGTAGGGAGGCTGCGAGAACATAGAATTCGACGTAGAAGACCTGTAAGGCAACTAGCAGTGGCACTTTTTGAAGTGCACATATTTGTATCAAAAGAAGAAGTGGAGGAAGATGAGATAGAAGGAGACGGTAACAGTTTCATCTTCCCCCCAAAAAAGGTAGTTGTAAAAATCAAGAAACCAAGTATATTTTGAAGTTGTGTTTTAAGAGTGAGAATTGGTTATGGGGTTTGTGGGATTTCAACTTTGCCAAAAGGAAAACTGGAGTTTAACAAAGAAAAAGGGCGGAGTTGAAAAGAAAAGGAGAGGTTTGAATATATTTCTTTTTTAGATAGAGAAAAGAAAGAAACATGGAAACGAAGAGAAGGAAAGCAGGGACAGGGACAGGGACAGGAGGCGGGCTTTAGATTTGAACGTGAACAGTTTGGGGTCTTTTGTAATTCTAAAACGGTCAAATAAAAATTTTGAAAAAAATAACATAAATTAAAAAAATATTTAAAAAACAACAAAATTTAAGCACTATCACAATGGTAATAGCAATTAAAAACTACCGCTATTGTATATAAACCATCGTTATTGAGAATAATAATTATTTTAAAAGTTATTTTTTATTTAAATTAATTGATTTTATCAATCTAATTTTTTATAAAAATTCAAAAGTGATAAATAAGATCTAA
>Ga0325403_1008058_pt1 | contig 10080 bp, 14 predicted proteins | sample PopdelMetagenome_19_FD_205665 | JGI IMG/M metagenome (GOLD analysis project Ga0325403, IMG submission 205665) | Populus deltoides microbial communities from Bellville, Georgia, United States - Xylem-PdKOR-R4 | ecosystem: Host-associated > Plants > Phyllosphere > Stem > Wood/Secondary xylem...
ATGATTTTTGTAATGGGCGAACCCATGCTTCTTGTCTATCTGTTTACTAAATGGCTTCACCACTTAACTATAGTTGGATCTCCTGAGCTTTAGAGACCGGGTTAGGTTATTAAGTTTATAGATATTTTAATATATTTTTTAATAAAAAATATTTTAAAAAAACAACTGCTATTATATTGTTAAAAACCTCTAAAAAAATAAATTTCAAGAAAATTAATCCGTATGATATAATTTTAGATAGTTTTGAGGGTAAAATAACCTGATATTCTTTTCTTCTCGAGATTAATCGTTTATGTTGAAGAAAATAACAAGAAAAATTTGAACGAAGGAAGTTTCATCCTCCAATGAGTGAATGAATTAATAGTTTTTTGGTCTGATCACCGCTCTATACCAGATCTAGTGAAAAATGGTCATTAAATTTACAAGTTGTACATTCTTTGATGGAATTAATCACATGGGACCATCACGGAAATTGATCATATATAAAACAATCCACTTCAACTCAACGAGCGTTTGTAGTCCAACGGTTAGGATAATTGCCTTCCAAGCAATAGACCCGGGTTCGACTCCCGGCAGACGCAGTCTTTTACGTATGTGTTTTACTTATTTTGCTTTAATTAAAATCCCGGCAAGAAAGAAAAGAAAATCACAAAATTGCTGGCTGTGGGGTTCGAACCCACGCGTGCTTATGCACAGAAGATCTTAAGTCTTCCCCCTTAACCTCTCGGGCAAACCAGCAACATTTAGCTTCATCACCGAGTAAAACATTCTTTAATTAAGCCCACTTGTGATATTTCCTCCGAAACATCTAGAATATTGAAGATAAACGCTACGGTCAAAAACTCAAAATCCCTAACGCCACGCAGCAGTATTTCTCCTCTGACAGAAAAATAAGAAAACGCAAACAAAACAACCAGAACTGAATTCATTAAGAAAGAAGCACACACGGAGAGAGAATTTCCGGCGAATCAATGGCGGAGCACTTGGCGTCGATATTCGGAACAGAGAAAGACAGAGTGAACTGTCCGTTTTACTTCAAGATCGGAGCTTGTAGACACGGTGATCGATGCTCTCGTCTCCACACCAAACCAAGCGTCAGCCCTACGCTTCTTTTATCAAACATGTACCAGCGCCCTGATATGATTACTCCTGGAGTTGACGCCCAGGGTAACCCTATCGATCCTCGCAGGATCCAGCAACACTTCGAGGTAATTACGAATCCTTTAATTTATTTATTTTGTACTCGAGTTTCGAGGAACTCAGTGTTTGAAATAAAATCAAGAATTTGAAAGTTCCAATCTTAATCAATTACAGGAATTTTATGAGGATTTATTTGAGGAGCTAAGAAAATACGGGGAAATTGAGAGCCTTAATGTCTGTGACAATCTTGCTGACCACATGGTATGTTTTCTTGAACTGGAAATTACAATTTCGTATTTCTGCTCGTATATTTCAGGAATCATTTTTATGTGTTTCCATAGGTGGGTAATGTTTATGTTCAGTTTAGAGAGGAAGAGCACGCTTCGAATGCGCTTAAGAATTTGACTGGGAGGTTTTATGCTGGTCAGATTCTGCTTCTCTTTTCTGTTATTTTTATGCTCATTTTTCATTTTTACATATGATTTTTTTTTTGTATTCCCAATTTAATTGCGTGTAATTACATTTTGTTGATGTGATTGTCAATGGGTGCAGGTCGTCCTATTATTGTGGATTTCTCGCCTGTGACAGACTTCCGCGAAGCCACATGTAGGCAATATGAGGAGAACGCGTGTAACCGTGGCGGGTACTGCAATTTTATGCACCTTAAAAGAATCGGCAGGTAATGATTGATGTTTACTTTTTTGTTTTGTTTTGTTTTGTTTGAGGTGTCTGAAGGTATGGAATTGTTTTGGGTTTGTATTTATTTTACTGTCTTATTTTGTTTGATGTTAGGGAGTTGAGGCGTCAGTTATTTGGGAGTTACCGACGAAGGCGTAGCCACAGCCGAAGCAGGAGCAGGAGCCCCTATAGGCATCGGAGCCATGAAGAGCATTCGCATAGTGGGCGTGGTTCTGGTCGAAGATATGATGATCGGGAGCACTATTATGAAAGTCGGAGCAGGAGGCATAGGAGTACAAGCCCTGGACATCGGAAGGGACGAAGTAGAAGCCCTGGGGGGAGGCGTAAACGAAGCCCGGTTAGGGAAGGCAGTGAGGAGAGGCGTGCTAAAATTGCACAATGGAATAGGGAAAGGGAGCAGCAGGAAGAAACAGCCAATAATAATGTCAATGCTAACAGCAGCAACAATGATAACGGGCAAATGCAAAATGGCAGTGGTCAAGAATATCAGCAGCACGTACCACCGCAGCAAGGAGAATATGCAAACTGATCTACTTTAGGTGCCTGGCTTGTTTTCTCTCTACTCTAATCATTTTCATATTCCACCTGCTCAATTAGGATGTTCCTTTCCAGCAAAGGATCGAACATTGAATAAATATAGCTTACAGCCCATTTTCCACTGTGCAGGGGGTGTGCAGGTTCACAATTGTCATATGGATTTTTTTTTTCTTTATCTCTTAGCTGCATCCACTCTGCTTGACTGTGCGCTTCATTGCATTACAGGCTTGAATGTTTTTGACTCTCAATTCTGTCTGGATTCCTAAAATCAACATTGAAAAGATTTCAAAATAACAGAATTATTCATTCCAACTTTCCCTTTGTGCCAAGTGTCTATAGTGATGAAATGTTTTGCGAGTTTTGTTGTCCACTATGAATTCTTGGATAATCCACCAGATCTCTTGTTAACAAGTAACTAGTAAAGGTCTGTATTATAGGCTACTGCCATGGCTGGTATGTTTTTCTTATCAAAACTAGAATTTTAAACTTCGAACTTTTTGCTGCATTTGAAGATTGTGTTCCCAGTGTGTGTATGCAATACAGTCCAGGAGTCTTCCTACAGCACATTCAGGCTAGTGCAACATCAAATTTCACGGTTCTATGTTGGGTTTTGCTTCTTGAACTCTCTTTTCCCATTTTTATTTTAGCAATGATCTCAACATCTTTATGAGTTTTGCAGGTTCAGGTATCCCTCCTTCTTCGATACAAGCCCCTATTTTAACTGCAGCTTACCATGAAATTTCTGTACAGGTTGTTGGGTGCAATATCAGAGGATTGGTTTTACAGGATTTATCAGGCTGCTGTTCAAAGGCATCCAGGAGCAGATTGATTGTATAGCGGTTCATTAAGTCATTTAGCATTGTTAGTGATACGTCTGCCATGTTGGGACAGCCCCTGCTTATTTCCCTGCTCTTACCATGTTGTTAGACAATTTGATATTTTGACATTAATGGCTTGTGCAATATGTGGACAAGGTAATCTCCCTCTTTTCCAGGGAGTTTTAATTTGATGTGTACGTAGGTGGTTAGTTATTACTATGCGAAATGCTGTCGATTACCCCATATTGCCACTTTCTTCATCTCTTTGCCTTATTTGGATGGGTTGTTTGTATTTTGTTTGGCAATGGATTATGTAATATGTACCACGGATTCTTTAAAGGTCCTTTTGGATGCCAGAAAAAACAGCTGAGTGTGTTGTAAAGTAAAAATCTAATTTCCGGTTCTTTCTTTTGTTTCAACTGCGAAATGCAGAAGGGCCAAAATGAATTGTGGAAGTGAGCTTTTCCTTCAATTTTCCCCTTCATTTTAGCATACCTTAAGATAAGCTAGGGGAGCTGGCGTAAACGGATGGAACTCGAGCCCTGTGATGCTTTGACCAGGAGGACATTTAACTTTAAAGCCCTCGGGGTTATTCTAGTTCCTGCAGCGGCAAAAATACGGTTTTTTCTAATGACTCAAGGATGATATTACAAAACCTTTTATTTTTTTACGAAACGGGTCACCCTTGCGTTGACAAAACACAGATTTAAAAGATCAGTTATCAAAATTGTGGACACTTGCACGCTTGTTGAGGAGGGAGCTTTGGATTAGGGAACGTTCAAGTTTCAACTCCGTGCCTTCCGGAATAGTGCTCCCTCATGAGGGCCTCAACAACAAGAAGATGTTTGCAGCTTGCTTAAATTTCTAAAATGATTTTTTGAGCAAACAAAACAACATAGGAATAGTAATCTGAACAGAACCATGTAGTGGTCAAACATCGCAACGGTTCCCATAAAATCAAAATGGAATGCATCCGACATATTTCTTCAAATGTAGATCTCTAACAAAATTACAGACGAGTTGCTAACATAAACCTCTCATTTACTCCAGAGATGAATACCAAAACCCTATGACATAGTTCTTTCAAATGGTAATTCACTTGTCACCATGCTTGGCTTGTGAGTGCGACTTCAGAGCACCATCAGAGCCAAATGACCTGAGGAAGAAATATAAGCAGTCAGTCGTTCTAGAAGTCGCCAGTGGGACTTCTTTATCTAGAATGTTGCAGAAGCACCTACCTTTCGCAAGATTTGCAGGAGAAATTGCCACCGGATTTTGGGGTCTTGGGGTTGTTGCCATTTGACGCAGTTTTTCCCTTTGCAGGGTGGGGAGTTACTTGCCCAGCCTTCCCACCATCTTTGATCAAGACACAATGAAGAAAATCATTCACACCGCCCGTGCTTCAGAAGAGTTGATAGAACAAGAAAACTAAAAAATACCTGTCTTCTGAGGTGTAGCAGTTTTAGCCTTCTTTGAGGACACTGGTGTCTTTATTGCAGAGTCACTGGTCCTCTTCTTGCTTTGCTCAGCCTTCACAACATGAAGTAAATTAAAAACATAGTAAGAAAACTGGGTATCACATTTCATCTAAATTGCAAATCAACTGAGAAACTGATACCTTCTTAGGAGTCTCTTCATCTTCACTATCGGATTCATCATCCAAATCTTCTTCAAGAGACATACCCTGCAACACAAAAACTTGATCAATGATTCAGAAACCAGAAGAGAGGGGAATAAAGAAGAAAAGACAGAAGATGCCATATTATATCATTCAATTGGAGGATACTTATGTTACTTGAACAAAAATTAATCTGCAGAAACAACCAAAGAATTCCTTCCAGAAATGACCACATACATATATGTAATCAACCTGGGAAAAAGCTTCATCTATGCTAGTTTCCTGTTTTATGGGAACAAGAATAAGATTCATGTCATTTTGTTACAAGAAGGAGATGTCTCAACCTCAGATGCATCGTCTGAATCATCCTCATCAGAATCGTCATCAGAATCGTCCTCGTCAGATTCATCATCTTTGCTCAGCGCTACAGGATTAGCCTTTGGTTTTTCAGGCTTGGCAGCTTTATCTGTACCAGTAGCAAACTTCACATTCTCCACTTTCTCAAATGGGATTTCATCTCCATCATCAGAAAAATCTGTATGCATCAATAAGCTCAGCAAATTTCGCAAAATAAAGTTAGAAATGGCATATTGCAACTAGCATATATCAGGACTCACCAGAATCATTTTCAGGAATAGCAGCTTGGTAGCCACAGAAGAAAACACTCCCATTTTTCCAGTTGTGAGAGAGCTCGAACTCTCTCTCAAAAACTAAATCAAAGGACAATTGAGGGATCTTATCAGGAGATAGGGTTCCCAACACAAGCTTCTTTTCATCGAACTTTAGGAAAAGGGGAACTGATTCGTTTCCCTTCTTTGAAGACTCGCCAAGGGCTGCCTGAGGAACAAAAGGCCATATAAACATTTAGTCAGACAAAAAACCTAACATCAGAAAAGTACAGCACCAGTTTAATACTTCAATTAAGATAAATCTAACCTGAGAAAGATGTATCATATAGAAATCTTTAGGTTCCACTTTAAGAGGCTCACCGGCCTTGACTTCAACACCTAATAAAATAATCAAAATTATGGAGCATCAGTAAAACAGAAATAACACCAATGCTAACCACCAATTACATAACAACTAACACTTAAATAGAAACAAGAATTCCTAATGGATGTCCGAGCATGCACTAAACACGCCACACAACGCATTTAAAAAATAAAACCCACTTGCATAAGATGTTATTACTTAGCTAGTAATTATCGTGGCTCATCAAAGCACACAATTAAGGCAATTAGAGAAAATGCAACAAAAAGTGGAATAATCTGACAAGCAATCTAACTCCGACCCATTCTGGAACTCACAAAGCATAAAACCTAGTACGAAAATAATGAAAACAGTAAGAGATAAACCATAGTTATTAGCTACACAAACACTCATAGCATTATTCTTATCTTTCCTCTTCCTTAGTTTCCTTCTATTACCATACCACACACCCAAACACATTCAGAAATGTGTCTGTTTACAAAAACAAAATCACACCCCTTCAAGCTACAAAACAGAAAATAAAACAAAACCAAACAGAAAATACACGTCCAAGATAACCTAACTCCATACAGGACAGTCCACAAAAAACATTGAAAAAAAAAGCTCTAAACAACGACATAAAGGAACACAGAAGGAAAAGGAATAAACAATCGCTGACATAATACATAAGGGGATGTAAATATTTAGAATAAAATCAGGAAAAAGAACATAATAAACACTTAAACGTTAAACTAGTCAAAGTACAGAATCAAAGAGAGTGAAAGCTGAAAAAAAACCTATCTTAATTCTAATAACAAGAAGAGTAAGGAGCTGCTTACCCCAGAACTCCATGGACGACATGTTTAATGAGAGGAGAGGGTTTAAAGGGTTTCGGGCTTTGAAATTGAGAGAGGCTCTGGGTGGGAGCTATGAGAATGAAAGAGGCGGAGACGAGGAAGGGTTTAAAGGGTGTTTATATGCAGCTTGCCGCGAGGAAGGAGTTAGGGTTTTTCAAGAGAAAAGTGGGGGAAAAAAAGTGCAATTCAGCTGCCTCTGTTAGGTTTGTCGGTTGATGGCCAAGTTCATAGGCTTTATTCCGGCCCATTGTTTACTTTCTAATCTACAGTCGGTCCATATAAATCTTGGTGGAAAACACGACGTCGTAGACAGTATAGGAGCACAACCAGGCCAATTTCATAGGCTTTGTTAAGGCCCATGATTTACATGATTACTTTCTAATCTACTTTCGACCCATATAAATCTCGATAGCCGAAACGACTTCGCAGACTGTATAATAGCACCACCAGGCCCATCTTTGGTTAATTAATCTCGTTTCCTCCTCCTTCACCTCCTCCTCATTTCTCCGACTCGGCCGTCAAACCCGAACGTGGATTGCTGCTGTCTCTCCGTTTCGCGATTTAGTTTTTTCTGAGGTATTAATAATATTTTTTTCATATATCCGATCATTTGTCTAATTTTATTTATTTGCGGAGTAAATTGGAATTTTGTGATTTGGAAACCCGAAAAAGGGAGTAGATCTTGAAAGAGGAAAAGAGATGGATTACACAGCACGGAGAAATGGAGGAGGCGTGTTCGAAGGTCTCTACAAGGTGATTATGCGCCGTAACTCCATCTACGTTACCTTCGTCATCGCCGGCGCTTTTGCCGGTGAGCGGGTAAGCTTTTTCATTTTAGGTTTTTTTTATATTTGATTGCTTATAATTATTTGAAGAATTTATTATAATTATTCTTAGACTTAATAAACAGACAGATGCCTTGGCTTATCCGAGCATTTCGATTCAAATAAATTCTTTCTAATTGTTGGGGGAATTCGGGAAATAGAAATCGATGAGTAATGTTATTAGAATTCTGTTTCTCAGGATTATAGGAAGCAATGACTCGAAAACTGAATATTTGTCGAAGTTGGAAACTTTTTTTATTTCTAGTAGGATTCGCATGTTGCATCTTTTAAATCTTTCGGGGTAGCCAGCCAATCTATAGAGAATACAAACGAGTTTCTATTTGCTGTAGAGCTTATTGACGGTTGGATCTGGAAATGAAATGAAGGAAAGAAGAGTGGTGATGGGTGACTCCCTCTCACTGAGATATATTTATTTAACAAACATGTAATCTAATGAGGTGGGAAATTTTGTTTTCATCTTTTGAATACGGAAGGGGCTCGTCTACTTGAGTTGCACTTATTGATGCTTTTAAAACATTTCTTTGTTGATTATCAGGCTAAAGCAACAAAAAAGAATTTCCAACATAATCAATTTAAGCGTTGCTTACCTGTAAAGTGAATACTTATGCTTAATCAATTTCTTCAAATGGCTGACTTATATTTTGTGATTGATTTTAGTTGAATGTGTTTTTTTATCCTGGTTAATCTTGTGGATACGTGCAGGCTGTGGATTATGGAGTTCGTAAACTATGGGAGCACAACAATGTTGGGGTATTATATCTGCTATGATGTGCTTGTATATTTGTTTAGTTTGCGCGCATACACAAATGCAGTTATTACTTTACCATTCTAGTGAACAGCATAAATTGCTCCTATCTATGCTTTTATATAATAATATCAATGCAAAGTCAATCAATAGATATCTACATATATATAGAATTTTGTGATTCTTTCTTTTCTAGCCAAGGTAGTGTCTCTTGCAGTCAATAGTTAAGATGGGGTGTCTGTGATCTTAGTCTGATCAATCTAACTGTTATAACTGAGTCACATTCATTTCCTTGTGGATTAGTTGGAAATGTTTTGGAACAATGCCTCTGATAAGTCTTGATGCAAGAGATTTTTGGAGTGATGACAAGAGCCAGCTTTTAAGGCAATCATGGTTGATTTTTTCCTTTGAAATCTATGATTATGTGGTTATAATATTGACCCTTTGTTTCATCCAAAAACAATTCTCCTTGTTATACTAATAAGATTTTTGGCTGTACTACTACGCCATCTTCAGTTAAGTAGTATCAGTTGTTGCTTCTGCTTCAGTCTCAGAATCTCAGAGTACATTCTGTAAATGCTCTTAGTTAATGAATTGGTTTCTCTCCATTTGAACCCCTTGAAGAGCCAAACTCAAATGTTACTGCTCAATTTAAGTTTGTCATGAACGTTATTTTCATTATCTGTTGGGTTTGTTCCTTGAACCCCAGTGACATGTTTCATTTTACTGCAGAAACGGTACGAGGACATTCCAGTTTTGGGGCAAAGGCCATCAGAATGAGTTTCTTAGTTCTTCTAGCCATTTTGAAGTTCCATATTCAGTAAGCAATTTTAATTGTTCCAATAAATCTAATTTGTTCGGATGCACCATTATTGTATTCAACAATGGTTTCCTTTGATTCACTCTGAGATTTGTTGACTGGGTACAAATTGTGGATGACTACAATGATTTGACTGGGAACATGTGTTTTTGAGTCAGCTTGAATTTCTAGTCAAGTCATGTTCTGCTTTTTGCTATATACAATGTTTTGTTGTGAACTGGATCATTTTGCAAGCCTAGAAACTTAAAAAACTTGAGGATAGGCAACTGATGCTAAGAAAAAGAAATAAGCACTAGAAAATGACAGAAGTGTCATTAAGTAATGCGAGGATGCTCACTAATTGTTTAACAAAGTGCCCAGGAAAAAGTAATCACAGGTATAAATCAATAACAACTCGAGTTGGCAGCAGTAATGTAATAAACAGCAAATGTAGTCAAAGAGGCAAAGGCACAAACCATGTTGTTGATATAAAGGATCAAGAGAAATATCGACGGCATTGCTTAGAAAAGTGGAAGGGAAGGTTTTTAGAACAAGATTTATTGAATTTTGTTAATTTTAACGTTGAAAGATAGGCCACAGGGTGGGTTTTGCCTTTGATCATGAACCGGAGTCGTACACGTTTCCTCAAATTTCTAGTTTTGCATTATGCCAGTGCCGACGGAGTGCTGCCTCTTCAGATTTCATGTCTTTATGAACTCTGGGATTTGTTCTTATGCGTTGAAGGCCCTAAGATCCTTTTGTTGATCCAGAGATCCTGCACACCCAGTTAGTTCATTAGAAAGCAGCACAAGGCAAGGTTTTTTAACATCGAAAATATGTTCCCTGTAGAAGGGATTAACTGTCTCTGACTTCCCAAGAAGAGAGTGATTTTAGCCCCAAACCAAGTCCTAATATTTCGATCCAACCCCTGCGAACAAAACAACAGTACTGATGCATCCTCAACACAAACAAATTAAAGCAGTTTATAAGAGTTTTGTTTTGTTTAATTTTATTGCATGAGATACTCGAGTTTCCAATCAAGAATTACTTCCA
>Ga0325403_1008059_pt1 | contig 10080 bp, 12 predicted proteins | sample PopdelMetagenome_19_FD_205665 | JGI IMG/M metagenome (GOLD analysis project Ga0325403, IMG submission 205665) | Populus deltoides microbial communities from Bellville, Georgia, United States - Xylem-PdKOR-R4 | ecosystem: Host-associated > Plants > Phyllosphere > Stem > Wood/Secondary xylem...
AAAGTTGAAAAAAAAATTAATTTTGAAAAAAAAACAAAAAAAAAAGAAAAAAGGGAAAAGTTAACAAAAAAAAGAAAGGGGAGAATCACTATGGATTATTGTTATAATTCACAGTGATTTAGGTATGGGGGAAGAGTGATTCCCCCACACCATTTAGATATTGTTATAAAATTTATATTTTTTTCTTAATTAATTATAATAATTTATAATTTGTGCTGATTTCTATTTTTTTTCTTATGGTAATTTTAGTAAGAAAAGGCTCGAGTTAATAAAATAAGAATTTTAAGGATTCAAGATGCATTAACAGGAAAACAGGATAATTGTAATATCGATATATAAAATTTATATTTTTTTATTTAAATATATTAATTTTTAATTTTTAATTAAATACTATTGTTCACTTTCCATTATAATCATGTCTCAACAAAATTAGCACTCGTATTTTCCCTGTTATTTTTTCTTCTTCTTTATCAATAACAACTTTGACAGCTTTTTTTTCTCTTGTTATAAGTTGCTCCTCTATGTCATTATACCCCTGTCATATGCATGATTCTGTTTCTGTCATGTTAATACCTATTTATCAGCCACCTGCATCGATGTACATGGTAGGAGATGTGGAAACAATAAGGTATATTTGTTTGGTTCTCTATTAGCTAAACAATTCTTTTAATATGAAACACTTTTGAAGAGGGTTTGGGCTAAAAAACTTATTCAAGGTTGACATCTAACGATTTTTATGTATTTGTAAATAAACAATTGTAAATTGTTGACTAAATGTTATCTGTTGCTGCATTTTTTTCAGTTATGGAAGCAAGCCTTAACGAAAGACACAATGTTGGATTATGCTAATGACTCCATTAGCTCCTTCATTTTTTTCAGTTATGAAAGTTTTTGACTAAATGTTATATATTTGATGACAGTGTAAATACAAATAAATGAATGACTGGAATCAAAAGGGCAAGCCATGAAAAGGACAGATATAAATTGCAACATGAAGTGGCTAAATATATAATGATGGGAATCTAAAGCACAAATTCAACAGCCATAAAAAGGGAAGAAAATACAACAGAAACAATTTTGAATACAAACTCCTAGCAAGCAACGTCTTTGTTGGTTGGTTAGAAAGCAAATGGAAAAAAAAGAGAAGCTGGTCTCACAGTCCAACAAAGCAAGAAAAAGACAACCATTAATCTTGCAGACCAATAATACATGCACATACCAGTAGCGTAAAGCAAGTAAGTCTTAACGTGAACAAAGCAGCAACCCAACCAAAAAGAAGGCTAGAAAAGCTCAACAAATCTGCTGAAAACAAAGGGACCACAAAGATTAATTATGGATGCATAAGAAAACAAACAAAAAATAATAATAAGAGAGGCAATGGAAAGAGGGGAAAAAACCCTAAACTGATGGTGCAACAACCAGCAAGAGAGGCAATGAAGAAAAATAAAAAGAGAGTCCAACAACTGGTAGGCAAAGAAATACACAGACCAAAAATAGATAAAGCAAAAGAAAAGGCATTTGGTTGTAAACTAAAAAAAAACAAGGCATTTTCAGTTTCTAATCACACGAAATACAGAGGACAATTGCTGCACAAAGTGCAAAATCTTATCTCTAACCAATATGATCATATTTCCAATGCAAACCAGACAACCCTCCTCCCAATATAAAGACAGCAAATAGGATGCATTTTGTGACAGTAAATAGGAATTTAACGCACACTGACCCACTAATTTAATTAACAATGCAGAACGAAAAAAAAACAAAGATATGTTTTTTAGCAAATAGAACAACATTTAATGCGCATTGGCCCATCAATTTAATTAACAATGCAGAAGCAAAAGAAAAGAAAGGCCTACGTCCACAAACAAAAAAAACAGATATACGACCTGAAGCAATTGTTACAATCTACAGTTGCATGAGTCTGAATGAACAGGAATACCACAACATGATTTAATTTCTTTGTTAATAGTTGCAACCGATGAATAAAATATTAATATCTAAATTTTTATCCAATGAATATAAAGAAACTACGTCAGTATATACTATTTGACATCCCTAGTGTTCAACTAATTAAACTATAAGCCCATGAGGATCTCTATAGAATGATTTCGGAGGGAGTATATTGAATAAATTATACAAAAGGAGCTAAATTAACAAACAATGAAAACTTAGATGACTCCTTCGAGTTAAAGTATTGGAAATGCGCCTATAATTTATGTTACCGTTAACACGTGACATATCACGTGTCCATCTTCTCCCTCCTTATCACCTTTGGCTACCAGCAAACTCTCTCTTAAACCCCTCTTATCCAAAAAATAATGTTTCTCCTCTCTCTCCAAACTCCACTTCCTTTCAAACCCCGCCACTCCCTCCCCTCCAAAAACGGCGTCGTTTACGCCTCTACCTCAGCAACTGCACCGAAAAAATCCAGGCGAAAGAAACCACCAAAACAAAAAAACGACAATGGCTCACCGCTCTCCGTCGTCGTTTCCGCAGAGGAGAAAAACCTCCGGTTCGCATTCATGGAAGAGCTCATGCACCGCGCGAGAAATCGCGACTCGAACGGCGTGTCGGATGTCATTTATGATATGATCGCTGCTGGTCTCTCCCCTGGACCCCGCTCCTTTCACGGTCTCATTGTTGCTCATACTCTCAATGGTGATCATGAAGGCGCGGTACACTCTACCACCTCCCTCTCAAAATTCAATTTTGCCTTCTTTTAACTTGAATTTTGGAATATTTAGGTTTCAATTTTGAAGTGGAAATTTTTTATTAATTAATTAATTTATTTTGTAAATTAGATGCAATCGTTACGAAGAGAATTGAGCGCAGGACATCGGCCGCTGCACGAAACATGTATAGCGTTAATCCGGTTGTTTGGATCAAAAGGATTTGGTACTAGAGGGTTAGAATTACTAGCGGCAATGGAGAAATTAAATTATGATATTCGGCGCGCTTGGATACTTCTTGTTGGTAAAATTTGATAATGCAATTTATAGAATTGGGATGAGTTGTGCTTATAATTTTATTTGTTTGTTTAGTTATTGTTTTTGTATGTGGTTAGAGGAGCTTGTGAAGGGAAGATTTATGGAGGACGCCAATAGAGTGTTTTTGAAGGGAGCAAATGGCGGATTGAGAGCTACGGATGAGCTTTATGATTTGATGATTGAGGAGGATTGTAAAGTTGGGGATCATTCTAATGCTTTGGATATTGCTTATGCGATGGAGGAAGCGGGGAGGATGGCAACGACTTTTCATTTTAATTGTCTTCTTAGTGTGCAGGTGAGTCGTGTTAATTTTGGTATGTGATGGTTCCAGGTTTTTGAATTGGTTTTTGGTTGTTGAATGGAATTAGCTTTTGAAAGTTTAGCTGTTTTGTAACATTTCTGTAGTTGTTTGAAAGGATACTTGGTTATAGTATGTGTTTATGAGATTTAAACAATGTGGTATCAACAGTTGCATGTTGGATGGATGCTTTAAATTGTTTTCTTCTCTCTTTTTTTAGGTTATTGCAGAATACGTGCTATCACGCAGAGTTGGTTTTCTAGAAATTTCGGTCCCAGACTGATATTTGTTGTTTCTTTTTATATAGGCTAGTTGTGGAATACCTGAAATATCTTTTGCAACATTTGAGAACATGGAGTACGGAGAAGGTTTACTTTCTTTACTTTGTGGATTGACATTGGATTTTAATTGTTTCTTGTTTAATTTATTGAAGCTGCTCATATTATATAAAGCATTATGTTTCAGTCAGAGATTGATTGCATGTTGCATTGATCTTGTAGCAGTGTAATTTTGTTACATCTGTAGAGAAGAGTGATCTTTTTTGAAGGAATCCCCAGGCATATGAATACTGCAATTGCTTTGCTAACTGATCACCATTTTGGGGCTTGACCATGTTGAGGTTTCAGGATATGAATAATTTGGTTTCAGTTATTTCATTTTTGATCAAGTTTACCTTTCTTTGATCAATAATCAAAATTTTGTGTTTGTTACATTTACTTGAAATCAGTATTCAATTGAGGTACTATTGCTTGTAGTTTACCAAGCCTTGAGACAACTTTTAGTTTTATTTTTGTTCTAGCTGTACTGACTTCTTTAGGTTTGGATTTGATTTTTCAACAATGCTCATAAGTGTCTTTGATCAGACTATATGAAACCCGATACTGAGTCGTATAATTGGGTGATTCAAGCATATACCAGGGCTGAATCCTATGACAGGTAAATTCTATTGCAAATTGAATGCACTAGCCATGCTCCTTTATTAGAAACTGTCCTTTTTCCTAAACTTGCACTGCTGTTCAATAAAGGTGCTTGGTTAGCTTTTGTAAAAATTCTAGGTTGGTGTTCTGTAAGGGCCACATCATTCTTTGCTTTTAGGAATATGCTCTCCTTATTGATGGGCAATCTCCAACTGAATATTTCTTGCCTAATAGAGTTCTAATCAGCTAGCATATAAAGTTCTCCATGCATTATGCTTAGTTTCTTCCAAGAATCGTTTGCTTAGTTTGTGCTAGGAAATTTTGAAGATGTAGTCTGAAATTGAAAATTTATACTATTCCAAACTTGTATGTAATTTGTTATGATTTGTATTAATATACTCACTGATTCTTAACAAGGAAGCATACTAAAGACCCCATGCATTATGTGTAATTTCTTCAAAGAATTTTTTGCTTAGTTTATGCTAGAAAAGCTAGATTATTTCTAAACTTGTTTGTAATTAATTATGTTTTATTTAGTATTCCTATTTTTCATGTTGGGATTTTGACATGAAACACAGGGTGCAAGATGTTGCTGAATTGCTTGGCATGATGGTTGAAGACCACAAGCGTATACAACCTAATGTGAAAACTTATGCGTAAGTTGCAATTTTTCATGACAGAGTGAATACTTCAAGAAAACTTGTCCTAGTTCATCACATTCCTTTTGATTGTTTTATGCTTATCACTGAATTATTTGATACAACTGATGATCAATTCAGTGTAATTTACTGTTCATGATAAGTTTTCATATTACACGTAAGTATTGTTGTCTAAGACATCCAATTGTAAGTGTTCATATTACACGTAAGTATTGTTGTCTAAGACATCCAATTGTAAGTGTTCATATTACACGTAAGTATTGTTGGTTCTTATTGTTAGCGGCATGGTAATATTTGGGTGTTTGAGTGGTGTCTTGCTGAAATGCAGCAGTTACAAATGGTTTTTGACTTAATGTTAAGGTGTTTACAATTTTCTTTTTCTGGGTTTTTAATGGTGAGATAAGGTGTTTGATTTTGTCAGGTGGCCATTTATTTTTTCCCACTGAAGAAACTTCAAAGAAAAATTTAAAAAATTCCTTATTTGATGGCAAAGCAATTGATTGTACCTTCTCTATGGTTAAATATCTTGGTTAGAGTTAAACTTAAGCAGAGGTGATCCAAGTATCGAACACTTCAGTTTGTTTGGTAACTTTTTGATCGGGCTCAAGCTTCTACATCAGTTCATGAACATAAAAAATTAAGCACATGGAAATTATTTTGTCTTTTTCCAGCCAATAACATAATTTTTTCATGTAAAGAATGTATGCTAATATCAAGTTATATGTTAATAACAAATTTACTACATTCCTGTCTGTTTATAATTTTTTATAGAAAATAAAACAATTAAGATTTAATTGCACATTATCTCTTCTTGATAGACCATAGAACTTGCACATCATCATTTTTATGTTGACCTTGGAATGCAGACCTAGATTAGTTGTTCAAACAGGAGTTGTGCGTACTTGATAGTAAAAAATTCACATGGTAACTTCCACGCATTGTTCCTCAATTTCTTTATCTGTGATAGATAACATCTTATTTGATGTTCAGGCTGTTAGTGGAGTGCTTTTCCAAGTACTGTGTAGTGCGTGAAGCTATTCGGCATTTTCGTGCACTTAGAAAGTTTGAAGGAGGAACAAAAGCTTTGCATAATGAAGGGAAGTTTGGGGACCCACTTTCTTTGTATCTTCGAGCTTTATGTCGAGAAGGTATGCACACACATATTTTGTATGTTTCCAGTTATTGTTATGCAATAACATTATTGACATACAAATACACGTGTGCACAAACATGTACACGCACATTTCTCAGTGTAACAGTGACATTTTTTTATCTTTTTATTTCACTAGCCCCCTTATTTCTCAGATTTTTTTCAGTAGAAAGCTTGAAAATTTACCTAGTGTTCAGCTTTTGTTATCATTCTTCACTTGAGTTCTGCCCCTTGTTTGTGCTTTATGGAATTTGACAGTAATAAAGGGCAGAGAGTAAGAGAAAGAGTTTGTGCAATATGATAGAACTTAATGAGCAACTAGTATGCATACGTTATATATAAAATATGCTTAAGGAATTGCATTGTTATGCCGACTTGGGATCTTGACATTGATACCATAACTGAGGTACCATGTGTCAGTTCCTAAGTGATATGTTTATGAAGAAATGCTAGCTCTCAGTTACAATTTTAAAAAAGGTCAACCAGCTAAACCAATCAATCAAAGTCAGAGGATGGTAATTTTTATGATCTGGCACATGGCCTAGGTTCAATCTTCTCCAACAGACGTGTAATTCCTTTTTTCTCAGTTCTACATCACTCATATACAAATTTTACAATTAACTGTAAAGAGAACATTTATGGGTGGATGATTATAAGAGAAACAAATAAACGCCCATAAATATGAAGCAGTCAGGATATGTGAAGTCCAAGTTCCCAACCTTTTCTTAGATTTCCATTTATTGTAATCTTTTGATGTTTTGATCAAAAGCATTGAAACCTTGGACAACTGGTTTGCCGGTTGCTTTAGGTAGAATGATGTTTTAGTAGATCGTATTATGTGATATACAGCAACATGCTTCATCTGTAATTCTACACGTTATAGGTCCTTGCTTACATGTATTGAATTTCCATCTATTGGTTTCTCTGGCAGATGCATATTATTTTTTTTTTTTCATTAGGATCCTTGAACTATGTTTGGATTGCGTAACCCAAAAATAATTTGTAGATTGTGTTCTTTTTTGAATCAGGTAGGATTGTTGACTTGCTGGAAGCTTTAGAAGCCATGGCCGAAGATAACCAACCTATTCCACCAAGGGCCATGATATTGAGTAGAAAATATCGGACATTAGTTAGCTCATGGATCGAACCTTTGCAAGAAGAAGCTGAACTTGGATACGAGATTGATTACGTTGCTAGGTGTGCTTATTAATAAACCCAAGGCAGTTGCTGCAAGTCTGTTATGTTTGTTTTATTGTTATTGACACACACAAAGTCCCAAGTCTCCTAAGAAATGTTTTGACGTGCTTTCTTATATTCATAACAACATTTTCCTATCAATTTCCTTATACATATTAATGAATTAGAGATTATAATGTGCATGTCCCGGCTGTCAATCCATTAGGGATGCATTGACCATTGTTGAAAATAATTCAGATACGTTGCTGAGGGCGGGCTTACTGGTGAGCGCAAGCGATGGGTGCCTCGAAGAGGTAAAACTCCTCTAGATCCCGACTGTGATGGATTTATATACTCAAACCCTATGGAAACCTCCCTTAAGCAAAGGTGTCTTGAGGATTGGAAGGCTCACCATCGAAAGCTTTTGAAGATGTTACGAAATGAAGGACTTGCAGCTCTGGGGGATGCATCTGAATCTGATTACCTTAGAGTAGAGGAGAGATTGAGGAAAATAATCAGAGGTCCAGACCGTAATGTTCTTAAGCCTAAGGCTGCTAGCAAGATGATAGTGTCTGAGTTAAAGGATGAACTAGAAGCGCAAGGTCTACCAATTGATGGAACTAGAAATGTTCTTTATCAACGTGTGCAAAAGGCAAGGAGAATAAACCGTTCTCGTGGCCGGCCTCTCTGGATCCCACCTGTGGAGGAGGAGGAGGAAGAGGTTAGTCATTCATTAAAATTATTCTCTCTTTTCCTTTTATTTTCGATAGTATTATCTTGGGCTAGAAAAAACAAAAAGAAAGACTACTCTCTTATTCACACTTCTCCAATGCTCATCCAAATTTTTTTTCTGTTGTGTACCTGATATTCTTGGCAGTGCTTTCACCGTCTTGGTTTCATTTGATCAAATCTGCATGTAATTTGTCTGCAGGTTGATGAAGAGGTAGATGAACTAATTTCACGAATCCAGTTGCATGAAGGAGATACAGAATTCTGGAAGCGCAGATTTCTTGGAGAGGGCTTCAATGGCAATCATGTTAAGCCAGTGGACATGGAGACATCTGAACTTCCAGATGAGTTGGACGAGGATGAAGATGATGATGATGATGATGTAGAAGATGTTGCAAAAGAGGTTGAAGACGAGGAGGCTGATGAAGAGGGGGAAGTTGAAGTAGAAGTAGAACAAACCGAGAGCCAAGATGCAGAAAGGATTGTGAAGGCCAAGGAAGCTGAGGCTAAGAAGCCCCTTCAAATGATTGGAGTGCAACTGTTGAAAGACTCTGATCAAACAACTAGAATGTCAAAAAAATCAAGAAGAAGAGCTGCTCGACTAGCTGTGGCGGTATGAGAACCCGTTAGATTTGCTGCCTTTTTTATTTCCTTTCCTTTCCTTTCCTTACCTTTTTTTCTTTTTTCTTTCATTTTATGCAGTTTATCAAGTTGATTGTCTTACAGCTTTTGTAGTTTTGCTTCTTAAAAAAAGTAACTTAGGCTAGCCCTTTCTATGGGGGATTGAAACGAAGCACTCCTTTTGTGTCGTATTAATGTTTCTTGTCAACAGAAATCTATAAACTTGATCAAAACGTTTTGCTTGATGGATTCAATGTACTGTGTTGTTAAATGTCAAATTAATTTATGCATTAAAAAATAAATATTTATTATTTCCCATGTTAGGACGACGACGACGATGACTGGTTTCCTGAAGATATACTTGAGGCTTTCAAGGAGATGAGAAACAGAAAAGTTTTTGATGTGGAAGACATGTATTTAATAGCTGATGCTTGGGGTTGGACATGGGAGAGAGAAATAAAGAAGAGGCCTCTCCAGAGGTGGTCACAAGAATGGGAAGTCGAGTTGGCAATTCAATTAATGCTGAAGGCAAGTTCCTAGTAACCTTTTTCCTTTTTTCTAGTTAGCCTTATTTATGTGTTACCGTTCTTCATTTCCTCCAGTAAATTGTTCCATGGTATGCTCATGTCTCTGTATTTAGAACGATGATGGACATAAAGAAAAAACAAGGTCTTAAGTAGCACATTAGGGAAATCTATCCACATTTCTATTAAATCATTCAAATTTCTTTGTTCTTCAGATCAGTATTAGTAAGGTTGCTAATGTTTGTGGTCGTCTTTGTTGATTTTTATTAGTTTTTTACCATCATCCCATGTGGAATGAAAGCGCTGAATAATGTTTCAGGTCATAGAATTGGGTGGAACACCCACTATTGGAGATTGTGCCATGATATTGCGGGCGGCTATTAGGGCTCCAATGCCTTCAGCTTTTTTGAAGATCTTGCAGACAACACACAGCCTAGGCTATCAATTCGGGAGGTAAGATCCGTGCATCGATACAAGAAAATGAAGATGAATTGGTCTTTTTCCGAGCTCAAAACTTATATATCAATGAAGTGTTCTGATATTTATTTTAGCTACAAACATGAATGTCCTTCCAGCAATTCTTGTTTGAAATCTAATCATATTCTCATCAATTTGCAGTCCTCTATATGACGAAATAATCTCCTTGTGTGTTGACCTTGGGGAACTGGATGCAGCTATCGCAATAGTTGCAGATTTGGAGACTGCTGGAATTGCAGTCCCAGACCAGACCCTCGACCGAGTCATTTCTGCTAAACAAGCACCTGAGAGTGCTGCGGAGGAGACATTATCATAGCTGCAACCGTTTACTCCCTTCTTTTTTTGGTGCATAGTCTGCTTGCCAAATTAAATGCAGCACTCACGATGTGCCTTTGCCATCATCATTTTTTGGTGCTGCGAGATTTATTGCGTTGATTTAGACAGCGGAGCACAAAAGTGTAAAATTAACACATAAACTAGGAGTATAAATTATTACTGCATTGAAGGCAAATACAACACTAGAAAATCTTTTTGTTCATTCT
>Ga0325403_1008060_pt1 | contig 10079 bp, 4 predicted proteins | sample PopdelMetagenome_19_FD_205665 | JGI IMG/M metagenome (GOLD analysis project Ga0325403, IMG submission 205665) | Populus deltoides microbial communities from Bellville, Georgia, United States - Xylem-PdKOR-R4 | ecosystem: Host-associated > Plants > Phyllosphere > Stem > Wood/Secondary xylem...
GGAAAGCACTGCCCCTCCCTTCTCTGCCGGAAGACTCTCAACTTTCCGTTATTCTACATCTGATGCATCTCAAAATACAGGGACATTCGCGTTGGCAATCATGGACAGCTCGGCCCAAGGTTTAGATTTGTCTATTGCTTCAGCCTCCTCTCTGAACGAGTCAAACGCAGTAAGTGCAAAGTGTTCTTCAGTCAACACCAGTAGGTTTCTTTAGGTTGAACGTTTTGTAAATTGTATTCATACAATAAGAATTACTGCATTGTAAAAAATGGATATTGATAACCATAGCATTTTTGGATTATGCTTTGCAGGACTTCTTAGAAGCTGAGATGAGAAGACTGAGGCTTGAGCTGAAGCAGACCATGGCAATGTACAGCACAGCTTGCAAAGAAGCACTTTCAGCCAAAAAAAAGGTAGTTTTATACCATCATCGAATGCATCAAAAATTTGAAAGAACATTGCTGTCATTGAACTCAATCCTGCATTTGAACACATTGCAGTTTCCATACTCAGTTGGCTGCTGATACCCAGAAGAAACTTAATTGATAGGTTATAAAGAAAATGTTATGAGACGCCACAGCTTAAAGCACCATTAACAAATGTTATGTTTTTTAAATTGGTTAAAAAGGTTTAAAGCTGAATGTTCTTGATCCAGGCTACTGAACTTAATCAATGGAAGGTTGACGAGGTTCGTAAGTTTGAGGAAACCAAGCTCGCAGGAGAGGCAGCTCTTGCCATGGCAGAGCTGGAGAAGGCCAAGTGCAGAGTTGCCATTGAAGCAGCTGAGAAATCACAGAAACTAGCAGAGATGGAAGCTCGGAAAAGAAAGCAGGCGGAGATGAAAGCTGAGCGAGAGACAGGGGAGAAGAATCGTGCTTTGAATGCTTTGGCACACAATGATGTGCGGTACAGAAGATACACTATTGAAGAGATTGAAGATGCCACCGATAAATTCTCACCATCAAATAAAATTGGAGAAGGAGGATATGGACCTGTGTATAAAGGCAAACTTGATCATACCCCGGTTGCCATCAAGGCTTTAAGACCTGGTGCTGCTCAAGGGAAGAAGCAGTTCCAACAGGAGGTAAGGTAGCAAAATAATCTTTTCAGGATTACAAGTGTGATTGTCTGCACAATCTAATTGAGTCATTCATCTTTAAATAGTGCGCATGTTTTTCCTCTAAATCATTAAATATTGGTCAGAAGCCTAATTATATTTGGAGTTGTTTAAATTCATGACTGATTTAGCATTCTCGGTAATGTGAGTAGGTTGAGGTTCTCAGCACCATTAGACACCCACACATGGTCCTTCTTCTTGGTGCCTGCCCTGAGTATGGAGTCTTGATATATGAATGCATGGACAACGGAAGCTTGGAAGACAGGCTGCTTCAAAAAGACAACACCCCTCCAATTCCATGGAGCACACGATTCAAAATAGCTGCTGAGATTGCCACAGCCCTTCTTTTCCTCCACCAAACAAAGCCAGAGCCCCTTGTCCACCGGGACCTTAAGCCAGCAAATATTCTTTTAGACCGTAACTATGTGAGCAAAATTAGTGATGTTGGCCTTGCTCGTTTAGTCCCTCCTTCTATAGCTGATAGTGTCACACAATACCACATGACCTCAGCTGCAGGTACATTTTGTTATATAGATCCCGAGTATCAACAAACAGGAATGTTAACTACAAGATCAGACATTTACTCAATGGGAATAATGTTACTCCAAATCATCACGGCCAAGCCTCCGATGGGTCTTGCACATCAGGTGGGGAGGGCCATTGAAAGAGGAGGATTTTCGGACATGCTTGACCAAACAGTATCGGACTGGCCTGTGGAAGAGGCGTTAAGATTTGCTATACTGGCATTGAAGTGTGCTGAACTAAGGAAGAGAGACAGGCCAAGTCTTGCCACAGTTATAGTGCCAGAACTTAACCGGTTGAGAGACTTTGGAATGAACTCAGAACAGCAGCAGAGCCGTGGAGTAAGCAGCAGAGGTCGTAGTTGCAGTCCTCTTCCACAACCTACGTCACCTTTACAGGCAAGGATGTCGAATGCAACTCAGGTTGGTCAATATTGACTCATCATATAGACACCAAGATTCAACTTGTTTAAACTCGGTTGTTTGGTATTAAGGTGCTGGGATGGAAGATATAGAGCTGCAAAATTTGTAGGAATCAGGAGGACAAAATAAGGGACCTTTTGATGCTAAACAAAACTACAGGTCATGACACTTGAGAAGTTCGATTTGATCACCCCAAAATTACCTAATCAACTACAAGGATTCTTTTCACTGTTCATTCTCCATATTGGGCCATAGCATGCGTTGGTTTCTGAATGCATCTATTTTCTAATGTGCTGTTTTGATGCTAATTAACCAGGAGAAAGCACGTACGACCTGTAGAGGGAGAACTGAACAAGGTTCTAATCAGGGAGAGGCCGACGGCCAAGAAAGTTAAGGCCCAACCTACATGAACCAACACCAGAAAACTACTTGCTGATAGAAAAGAACGAAGTGTTCATAAACCAAAGAGACATGGAAATTCAATGATGTTTGTAATGTGAGTTCTGATATTTTTGTAAGAAAACAAGATGAAACAAAGAGGCATCTATCAGAAATGATGGGAAACAAGAACCGTGAATCTTCACTCTCTTGCGAATGTGGCTTCTGTATTCCATTACTTCTGTTCTTCCAGCACCATAGACAGTTATTTTGTTATCTTCTAATACTAGGCGGAGGTTGAAAGTACCTTTGAGACAGTGAATAGAGAAACAAAAAGGCTAAAAGGTCAAAGGAAATTTTATCTTTCCTCTAACTTGGATATCAGTTTTCTGTAATCACTGCCGATAATTTTTCTTTGTTTTTTCTTCTTTTTTTTTTTTTTTTTCAAAACTACGACTGAGACATTAACTGGAAAATAGGGTTCCTTTTAGTAATATTGAACACAAGCACAAAGGAGTATGATTACCGCATCCTCATCTGAACTTTGTAAGATCAAGAAGACTGAACAAAGCCACAAAAGAACATAAAGAACCATCTCATAATTAATAGAGCAAAAGGTTGTTAATTAGCATAGAAAATATGTCCATGATAGTGGGGATGGTCCACATAATCAATTTTGTCCCAAGGACGGAAGTATTCAAGATGGGACAGCACCAATTAATTCATAATTAACGTTGGTGCTACATGGGAGATGGAAGTCACTAGAACCTGGAGTGGGAGAGAAGATTCAGAAGCCCTATCCTGAAAGAAAAGAACAAATAAAGAAGAAAGGCATAAAAAGTGATAAAGTGAAGAGAGAATTAGTGCCCTCAAAACTGGATTATGATCAGAGAAAGGTATAGGAGAAAGTACAAATGGGATTGTCAAACAAGTTTTGCTTAGGATTCCTTCTCCCACGAGAATGAAAGAATACAAAAATACAAGCTCCAAGCTCCAAAGAGATGATAAAGTAATGATCACAGTGCTTTAGCTTGATACTTACTTATCATGCCAAAATACTGCATTATAAAATAATGCAGGAACAGTTATGCTCAGCTAAATCTTTGAATTAAGAGCTTTTAGCTAAGTGGGAAACAATGTTGCAATGTCAAATGAAAAGTCTTGATGATTTCATTATGTCTGAGCCATGTAGGTCCAACAATGCGTGTTCTGTCTGTTCGCATATGCATCCATTTCAGACCAAAAGAAGAAAAATCTGTACCTTCAATGATCTTGAAACTAGCTAAAGCTCTCTGTACAGCACTCTGATATATTCTGAAGGCATCAAATTCGGGCACTTGACTTTAAGGTCCCTTCAATTAAGGGCAAGTTTGGCTCCATTTACTCCATTCTGGTTTATTAAATTATTACCCCATTCATTGGTGAATCCAGCCCTCTGCAGACCAAAGACTAATAAAGGTGTAGAAGTGAGGGCGTCTCCTTTACAGCAATACACCCCTCGACCAATAAAGAATCATCTAAAAAAAATGTTTTTTAAAGGAGCCATATACACGCTTGTAGAGCTAAAAAGGAGCTTATGTTGGCTGCATTTTGGTTCTTTATTAGGTCACAAGGTAGATAAGAACAACAAGTTCGTGAGTCAGGATTGCAAAGCCACTAACATCATAACCTGCAGGTTCCTTGATTCAAGGTTGTCCAATGCAACTACAAGAGATGGGCTATCTCAATGGTCCGCTAACATCTCCAAGAGGAAGATGGTTTACCTTGTTTTTCAAGATAGTGATTGTGTTGGAGATGGTCATGTTTGCTAGAGCAAACTCTGATGCTGATCCAATGGGAGAACCTGCGGCGGGTTTACTTTGCATAAGTGATTGTGTTACATGTCCAGTCATATGTTCACCACCTCCTCCACCACTCCTCTACTATCCATCACCACCATCCCGCCACTCTCCATCTCCTCAACATTCCTACCACTCCCCACCACCGCAGCCGCCGCCACCTACATCACCACCCCCATCACCGCCAGCTTATCATTCACCACCGCGGTCCCCACAAGCACCGTCATGGTATCCTATATGGGGCACTCCTCCACCCCCTGTTTATCATTTCAACACTCCTAACGGCCAAGCACCCCCTGCAAAGGGACTGTACCCCTATCCTTACTACTACTACTACTCCTCAAAGGCCTCTTCTTTTTCTCTCCATGCTTCCCATTTCTTTTTATTGGGAGTCGTCCATGTTGTCTACTTCCTGTTCTAGTTGCAAAAGGGATGGTGAGAAGTTTGCTAGTAAATTATTTTATAAGGGGAAATTTGAGGGATCCCATGGTGGTAGAATTGTGAAAAACTAATTACTTCTAATTATGCTGTTTATTAATTAAATATTTATTTTAAAGTTTGAAGTAATGCTGTTGATTTTGTCAAGAATGATGTTACTCTTTCCTTTCGTTTCTGCATTGCTCAATTCTAATTTTATGATGCAAGAGAAAGCATATATTGCAAGTTAGCATCAATGAAATTTCTTTACCATCAATGAAGCCCTTTCTTGATCCAATCCGATGAGTAGATTTGATAATCTAAAACCTAATTTTAACTATATTTTATTTCAAATTAATTTAGATATAATTATGCTCTAAAATATTAAAAAAAACAAATTTGTTTGATCTAATAAATTGCTCCCCTCCTTTTCCCTCTCAACCTTACCAAGCACTTCTATGTTTTTAGGCCAACCTTATTAGGTACATGCTTCAATATATTTTTAGTTTTGGTATGCTAGAACCGCTCACAACCCACTGTCTATATAATTATATGCAGAGCAGAGGTGCCGCCTTCCTTGCAAATAGATTTTTTTATTATTATTATTAACATATCACCTCAAAGAACACGACCAATCATTAAACCACTTACTAGCAAATGACACAATAAGTATTATAATCAATGATGAGCATCAAATTTTTTTATCAATATTGTTGTTGGGTTCTAAAATTTATATATACATAATAAAAATAATAATTTTTTAAAAAAATAAAAGTCTCAAGGATCTCATTAGATAGATCTATAGTTATTTAAGGGTTTATATAAAGATTATCTAAATATCAAATGTTCTTTTCAGCTTTGAATAATTACTTTAAAGATTGAGTTGTTGCAAACCATAAGTCGTCTAAGTATCGGATCTCTAATGATAATTTACACGAACACGTAAGGAGAAATCTCTTAAACCCTTTTAAGAGAAATGGATGTTTTGTCTTTAAGTAATATCTTTTTTTTTTCAAGTGTTATGTATAGTACTATACACGCGAAATAAGAGGTATAACCATTTTATTTATAAAGAAATCTAAAAATTCTATAAATAAATAAAATACCAATTTACCCCCAAATGATATCACATATATTATTTCATGATAATTTTAAAAATTTATTCAATCAAGTCCTTACTTGATTTTTCTAGGTCTAAAATTGTAATTCTTTATATAAATTATATTATATTCTTCCATTTCTAAAACTTATTTACAATCAAGATATACTTGATTAACCATTCCATTTTAATTTCTAACAAATAGTTTATATGTATGTGATTAGGTTTCCTAATAAGTTGGCCCAAATATAAATTAAAAATTCTAAATAAAATAGGATTAAATTAATTAAATTTATTTATTTATTATCTAAATTGATTGATTTATATTTGAAAATCAAGTACAATGTCTAGCAATTTGTCATGATTCTCAAATATTAGAAAAGTCATAAGTAGTTTGACTTAACATTTCAATGATCAATTTCTCAGTGTCATTATTATCTCTTCATCAATAATATTCTGATTTAAATATTATAGCATAAAGTATGTTTACTCTATAAAATCATATTTGTTCTCAACACCATAGTTATTGATTCTTTAAATAAAATTTGAAGCTATTTTCATATCTCATTTTACCTTACGTAAAGATTTACAATAAATACTATTTGAGAACATATGAAATATTTTTTTCTAATTCACTTAGGATGATGAATCCTCTCTTGATTACTTATATATTTTCATATAATTCATGTTATACTCAATAACTACTTGTTTGTTGCTCTTAGTTAGGATAACATATAACATGATCAGAATATAATATATATTTTTTTTTACATAAGTTAAGATAACTTAGTGATTTCAAGTATAAAAATCACTCATATAACCGTCATGTGAATATTTCCATAGACACAAGTGATTTCTCCATATGAAATTCTTATACAGGTTAATTCAGTGTATATGTCATTTGACAATCATTTATATATTAGTTCTAGATATTTCTTACACATCAATTTATGAGAAAAATTGCTTCTTTTTATTAAAGAAAAAAAATAATATATATCAGTCTCAACAACTCTAATTAATATCCAGTCTTAATAAATAATTAACCAGGAACAATGCTTTAATGAAATAAAAATCTCATAATTATAGCAACTTTATAATTTTCTTCACAAAGCATTTCTGTCCCTAGAATTTTATTTTTACTATAGATTCATATGCCTTTATTAATAATTAAATATGTTTTCATGAATAAAATTAATGTCACGTGTAACCAACTAATTAGTTACATAACATATATATTGATAGTTACAACAACCATCAACTCACCACGAGAACTCCACGCACCACAAGACACTTACAACACCACTTTCCATGAAATAAGTTGGTATAATTGAGATTTATAAATATTTCAGGTTACTGTATAAGTTAATAGAAGCAACAACATGACATAAAAAAATCTTCATAGTAGGACTCTATACACAAAGCCATATTATTACTCTTATGCTCTTGCTCATCTATTATACTCTTCATATCTTTGAAACCTGTTTTGGCAAAAAAGCTATGAAAGTTCACTCATCAACCTATAAGATCAAAAATCAAGCATAACTTCAGGTTCGAACCCTGTGGTTGCTCATATGATGGCCACTGAAGGCTTACATGGTTCTTAACTTCAGGGCCCATGGGATTAGTCGAGGTGTGCGCAAGCTGGCCCGGACACCCACGCTAAACTAAAAAAAAAAAATCAAGCATAACCCTTCAGGGCTCGTGAAATTAATTGAGATGCGTGTAAACTAGCCTGAACATCCATGTTAATATAAAAAAATCAAGCCTAACCACTCCACCGACCTAAAATTATAATCATGAAAAGCTAATTCTAACCCTAAGTTTTCACAAAATTTAATGTAATATATTTATGTGATACCTCAAGATTTGCCTTGATGGTAAGGCTTTGGCCTATTCTGCCTTCGGGAAATTATTCTCCACTTTTCAAAGTCCATTCTCTATAAAAAAAAAAACCCAAAGACAAAGAACATTCTTGGATATAGATGGTCTTTTCATTTATGATATTAACAACTAATTAATCGAAATTTGGACTTCAGAAATTCACTCTAGTGTAAATTTCAATTTGTATTTAAGGTTTATATGTTATCTTACCCCACTTAAAACTTTTTATTTAAATTAATTAGCTTTCAAATAATTTGTTTCAATTACGTCCATATCTTCACTTCTAATGTCTGGAATATTAATGTATACGAAAATTGTTCGGTCTTGTTGTCGAAAATCCCTGGAGGATCGAGGTTGATCTTGGATTGCATGCTCTCAAGGATGGATTGGTGAAGCCGAGTCTCTATAGGGTTTTTTTTTTTTTTTTGCCATGATTTTTTTTTGTATATAATAATTAATACGCATGGACCAGACGTTATAATGCTGTTATTTTATTTTGTTAAACTATATCACATGAATAAAATCTAAGATGTTGCAAAACAACATGAAATTAAAATTAAAAATCTTGTATTTTAAACTAAATAAACTGAAATTCTTTTAATAATCTAATTCAAGTAATTAAATTGTAAATATAAATTAATGTTATTATATAATTATATAAGGAAAGAAAACAGGGACATGTCTTAATTACTGCTTATTGTCAACTAGTTTTATTCCTCCTACTATTCTATGAGATAAAACATTTTTTTCTCAATGCAAAGAGATGTTGGCATTGTTTATGTTTTTTTAGCATTATTTTTTTTATTGTAAACTAAAAATTTTATATGTGTATTAAATAAAATAAATTAAAAATTATATGTACCAATAAATAATAACAACTGTATTAATTACAATAAAAAATTGGGTTGGAAATTTGATATAAAAATGTTATTTTCTAGGAAAAAAATTGAATATTTGTTTTGGTTTGAAATTGAATTTCATGAATTTTAATTGGTTTGAATAGATAAAATTAAAATTTATTTTGTCAAAATCTAGCATTAACTCAATGTCGAAATTTATTATTAACATTGCAAGAATATCATACAAAGTAAATTAAAATAAAATATCAAATTCAGTTCTAAGTCAATTTAATTTAAAATGATTAAATTGAAAATGAAAAAAGTCAAGTGGTAAAAAATATCAAAGAAAAAAAATTATAGATAACAATTACAACCCATCTTAGATTGTGTTTTTCTCTTATATTGAATTTTATTTTTTAAAAAAATATTTTTTTCATCTTGCAATTACTTATATGTTCATAATTTTAAATATTATTTTATGGTTTACTAAACATTAATTTTGCAAAATCACCCTCAATTGTTAAATAGGAAATAAAATGATACAATAAAAAAAAAACACAAATAAAAAAAGGTTTAAGATATGTTAAATGAAAACAAAATCACCCAATTTTTTTTTTAAAAAAACTTGAATGGAAAAAAATACAATAAAAGAGGACTTGAATTAAAAAAAAGTTAAGGTAATTCATGTTCATATAACCAACATTTTTCTTACCTTAACTGTTTTATTGTTTTTTTTAATTATAATATTATAAAAAAAATTAAATGGCATGGGGATTTCACTATAACTCTAGACACAAATTACTGTGGATTGTGACGATGAAATTGCATGGATATGTTGTGTAATTAAAAGGATCGGTATTTTAGTATTTTCATGTTATATTTTTTTATTTTTTAATCGAAAAGCTGTTGCCTCGTGTTTCACACGTCCTAGTAAGTGGGCGGCGCCTACGCCATTAAAAAGGGGCGTGAGACGCTTCACAGAAGTCAAATTTAGTCATTTATTGTATATAACTAGATGTGTAGTTGTACTCTTTTTCACATGGTGTGGCGTGTATAAACATATCATTTTTTCTTGTTTTTTTTTTCTCTTCTAACAACTAAAATACATAATTATTCTTTATTTGTTTGGGCCTAGCAATCACTAGATCTAGACGTCATGGGTCTGACACCCACCAGACTCAAGTGTCAAGAGTCTAGCATGACTGCGAGATCTAAAGCGTCTAGATCTAGCATGATTGCCATATTCTAAATCTAAAGTGCTTGAATTTGATATGTTTGTGAGACCCAAAACGATTAATACATTTTTTTATATTTTTAATATTTTTTTATATTTTAAAAAATAATTAATATTAACCCACTCTGAAATGCATTATAATATACTAGTAATGTAGCTTATGTTTGAGAAGACAAAAGAGAAAAAAACTTAAATTTAGCCTTCATAATCTTTTCTAACAAGAAATTTCTTTTCTTTTCCTTCTGTTATTTAATCTTTGAATGGCAAGACGAGGATAGGTGCATGCTGATTCCAACGGACAGAATACAATCACAACGACCCAGTGCCGAGAC
>Ga0325403_1008061_pt1 | contig 10079 bp, 7 predicted proteins | sample PopdelMetagenome_19_FD_205665 | JGI IMG/M metagenome (GOLD analysis project Ga0325403, IMG submission 205665) | Populus deltoides microbial communities from Bellville, Georgia, United States - Xylem-PdKOR-R4 | ecosystem: Host-associated > Plants > Phyllosphere > Stem > Wood/Secondary xylem...
ATTAATTTAAATTGAAGAGAAGAGATTAAAAATAGATTAAAATAAAAATATTATTATATCTTTAAAATATAAAATAAAATATATTTTTTTTCAAATTATGATGGACAGCTACAAGTATTGAGAGTTTGATATTTGTTAAAGAACTATCTCAATCCAATGATTTAAGCTGTTAGGTGAGGTCTAGTATCTGATTTATATAATTCTCTAGCACAGCTCCTCAAGTGAAAGCCTTTTGAGCTTGAAACTTGTACATGCCTACATTTCGTTGTGCTTAATTTTTATCAAATAAATGAGAATAGTGAGATTTGTACTCGTGATCTCTTGACCATCAAGGCTATGATATCACATCAAATAATTATCTCAACCCAATAGCTTAAGTTATTAGGTGAGGTCTCAGGATATGATTTATATAATTCTCTAACACCAACTAGAAAAAAAAAAAATGGAATGTGACTTAGTAAAGAAATCTACAAAAAGAAAAGAAAAAACAAAAAGCAAAGTAATGGTGTCATGCTTAAGATGATTATAAGTATATGTGTTTGGTATTCTGGTAGTTGTTGTGGTTGTGGTTTGAAAAAAGTTGTTTTATAAAAAGTACTTTTAGTTGAGGTTGGTTTGAAAAAATATATATTTGGTTAAAACTGTGGTTGAAATTGAGGTTGAATAAAAAGTAATTTAATGTGTTTGGTTAAGAATACTTTTCAAATTGAAGTTATAAAATAACTAATATATATATATATATATATATATATTAATATTGATAGTTTTTAATTAAAATATTGTACATTTAACTACTACTATTACATTGTGAAATAAACAATATTTTATATAAATTATTTTTTATTATTCCATTAAACTATTTGTAATTCCATCATATACGAAATCTATCCGATAAGGACTACAGTTTCCATGGCTTCTTGAGCGTGAAATAACATCAGGTAAAAAATATCATTAGGAATAAAATTGGAATTGCGATCAAATTTTGTAAATGTCACGTCATCATGTGATCTCCTTATAATATAATTATGTAGTGTCATTGAATAATATTAAACACTAGTTTTTCAAATAAAACACAATATCTGAGAAATTATTTTGGATTTTTTTTATTTTGTTGGGTCGGATCCAAACACCAGGCATTTAGGTTTGGGCCAGACCCGGTCTGGCCATGAACAGTGAAGATTCTCTCTACTGTTCACTATGCAGAACATTAGAGAGTGGCCCAAACGAAGGAGAAGGAGAAGGGGAAAAGCAGCGCAACGATGATGGGCTGAGGAACGGTGGAAAGCCGAAGGTCGGTCACTCTCTATTGTTCACATTGCAGAACAGTGGAGAGCAGCCTAAACGAATGAAAAGAAGAAGGAGAAGAGGAAGAGCAGTGGCTGACGGTGGAAACGACAGAGGCCGATGGTGAGCTGAAGGAGCTGCGTTCCACTGTGCTCTGTTTCTATTCTTCTTATTTGGACAATGGCTAATGCAGAAGGAGAAGGAGAAGGAGAATGAGAAGGGGAAGAGGAAGAGCAGTGGTTAGCGGTGGGAACGATGAAGGCTGGTGGTGAGTTGAGAAAGATGCTCTCCACTATGCTCTGTTTCTGTTCTTCTTCTTCGAACAGTGGATAAATATAGAAGACGAATGAGAAGGAGAAGAAGAAGGAGAAGGAGAAGGAGAAGGAGAAGGGGAAGAAGAAGACACATTGTTCCTATACCTCATTGACGTATCTTTGTAGTGTGTTTGGTATTGTGGTGGATGTTGTGGTTATGGTTTGAAAAAATAGTTTTATAAAATGTGTTTTTAGTTGTGATTTGTTTGGAAAAATATATGTTTGGTTAAAACTGTGGTTAAAATTGAGGTTGAACAAAAAATAGTTTAATGTGTTTGGTTAAAAATTGGGGTTCAATTTGATATTATGGTATAATTACCTAAAAGGACTTCATTAATATTAATAAATAATTACATAAAAAATAATCTTACAACTAATAAAATGCCATGGGATACATGTTCAAACCCATTTAAAAAAAGTTCCACTACAAATATTAACCAAACTTGAGTCTCTATATAGACAATTAATGGCTTTACAACAGCAATGCCCTGCATTTCTAACTCTTTCATGCCCCCTTCCCTTGCCCCCTCATTTTGTCCCCATAATTCAATGGTTTACTATAGAAAGAGACGCAACCATCACTTTAATTGTTGTTAGTAGTAATGGTTTCCTATAGGGTTGCTGTGCGCAATGAAGAGAAATGAATGCGAAGAATGGACGAGAAGAGCAACAAAAAAGAAAAGGATAAGCTAGTAAATTTCCCATCTTTGTTATCTCTAGAAAGGTCAACCTGTAATTGAACTTGTAAGAAGCAGTATTTTACTGCTTTTTCAAAATCACGGTCTTGCCTCAACAAAATGGTGGGACCCACATTTTAGAATTTTTTAGCATGTGGTAACCAAACACATATATCAGTGCGTTTTTAAGAAACGCAAACGTTGCCGCTTAGACAAACGGACTCAATATGCCTTAACTAGTGTATTGTTATCAGTTGTGAACCCTTAACTTAACTGGTTTACTTGCTTGAAAACAGGTGATGCTTTGCATAGCCTGGGAGCAATCTGAATGATCCAAACAATGTCATGCAAAGTGCAGAGTGAATTAATTCACTCTCTATATCTTCATTGTTCACGTGAACAATGGAGGGTATGTTGTTTGCAAAGCACATAAATTGTGTTTTTGCTAAACCTGAGGCACAACCGTAATTTTTGATGGGTCCCACCAACATAAAAGTTTGTTTTTAACTTAACCAAACATCAATATTTGTGGCTGCGGGTGAACCTCATCCGCAGCCACAATACCAAAGGCTACTAAAATGTTCACTCGCAGCCACAATACCAAACGACCACTAAAATGACATTCAATGTGCCGAGTTCATTCATGAAAAACCAAGTGGTAAGCAATTTGAATAGAACTCTAGTTGCTACAATACATAAAAGTAGAATGAGAAAGAGAGACTCTCATATCTGCAAGTAACCAACGTAACCAAACAATCTCTTTGGTACTAGATGTCATAGCACGGTATTCTATTTCTGTTGAAGATTGAGAAACAATAGATTGTTTCTTGCTCTTCCAAGAAATAAAAGAATCACTTAAAAGGATGCAGAAATTAGTAACAGACTTGCGATCTGCAAGATCACTGTTATAATCAACATCAGAGCATGCACATAGCTTTAAGGAAGAAGTGGATGAAAGTAAAAGACTCTGAAAGACTATACCCCAAAGATATCGCAAAATACGAAGAACAACTACCTAATGAATGGTAGTAAAAGAAGTAATAAACTGACTAACAACATATGCAATATATGGACAAGTAATAATATACAAAGCTCTCAATAATAGTACAGTATAAAGTATAATCTGACCTTGCGTTAACCTTAATGAGAGTATTTAGTTTTATTATTAGTAAGTCCAGCTTGCTCAAGAATATCCACAACATATTTCAATTGAGAAAGAAGGTAACCTATAGGTGAGTAAGCTACCTCAATACCCAGGAATTATTGTTGATAACCTAAATCCTTCATTTCAAACTGTTTGGCTAAATTTGTCTTAAAAACTGAAGTACCATCAATGTTATCACCAATAATAATCTTGTCATCAACATATGAAGACATAATGATATGACTTGCATTAGTGCACTTAACAAAAAGAGTAGAATCATGACTACTAGAAACAAATTCAAGAGAAGAAATCACAATAGAAAATTTCTCGAACCAAACACGAGGTGCTTGTTTAAGACCTTATAATGCTTTCTTGAGCTTATAAATATATCTAGAGTTATGTAAAACACAAGAAGGAGGCACCATATAAACTTCTTCTTGAAGATCTCCATTCAAGAAGGCATTTTTAACATTATGTTAAGAGATATGTCACTAACAAACTGAAACTATTATAATAAGAGAACAAATAGTAGTCATTTTTGCAACAGGGAAAGTATCTCCTCATAATCCATACCATACTTTTAAGAATATTCTTTTGCAACCAACCTAGCTTTGTATTGCTCAATAGACCCATCAGAATTGGTCTTGATCTTATACATCTAACGACAACCAACAACACTCTTACTAGGAGGTAGAGGAACCAAATCCCAAGTATTTGTCTTATGCAAAGCATAAAATTCCTCATTCACAGCTTGATGCCAAAGATGATCAATAATTTTCTCTTTATAGGAAGAGGACTCAGAGAGACAATGAATAGAAGTTAAAAATAAAGTAAATGATGAAGAACAACAAGAACAAACAAAATCTGGTAACTTTGTGGATTTACGAATGCGTATGGATTGACATAGAGACAGATCCATAATCTCAGACAGAGCTGAAGGGACCGTAAAGGAGAATGAAGCTTCAAGTGTGATGGAGAATAAAATATCAGTACCTACAGAATGATTAGTACAAATTGGTTAAACATAAAGAGGGGTATTTGAGGTACTAGGAACCTAAGATGATAAACTATCAGAATTCTCAGAAAAAGGATCTATATGAATAAAATTAGATCTAATCAAGCTATGAGTAATTGATGGAATAGAAAAGAAAGGTATATCTCGAAAAAGACAACATGACAAGATACATAAAGTTTCTAAGTTATTGGATCAAAACAACGATACCTCGTTTTCCTTCACCATTGTAACAACCCCGATTTCCAACATCTGCGATACATTGAAAATTTTCAGGTAATTTTTTTTAATATACTGATTCCATAAAATTTCTACCAAAATTTCGGCCGTGTAACAACCTCAACTTGTAAACTCAAAATATATATATTATTTTCCTGAAATTTCGGCAAAGTTTCCTTTGTATTCTTTAGATACCAAGTTATCGACTCAATCATTTCTCAACTTGTTACATCAATCACAATATTCGTCCAATCATTTGGACTTCCAAAACTCAAGCATATTTTAATATCTCAATTGTATTTTCTATAGAACACTATGATAAAAGCAAAAAAATTCATAACATGCATCGTCTTTTTCTTTTCTTCTCTTCTCTTTTTTAAGTATTTGTGCTCAAAACATATATACAACCAACCATAATTCAACTTAATAATAATAACATTATAAATTACATCATACACATGATAATAAGTTAATCATAATAATTTTTAGATATGGAAGTATATTATAATAAAATATTAGTTCTTCCAATTACATCAATAGTTCTACTTTCCAGACGGAGGGTACAATGTACATAAAAACATAATCACATTAAACATGATTAAAAAAAAATTACACATTTCAATAAGTAATTGATTAATGACTAACTATTCATATACATTAAAAGTGACTTTCATATCATCGAATAAATTGTCTTATTTTCTTTTTGAAATTTTTAATTTTCATAAATTCTCTTCTAGACGTAGAGATAAATCTAATAAAATAAAAATATCAAGAGTGTCTCCCACAAACCAACATATTTTACTTTAAAGTTTTACAATTAATCTATTTTACATCGAGTGATTATCCCATTAATTCGTAAATTTATTTTCTTAACATGACCATTCAACCAGACATAAATTCTAGTAATCATGAAATAATCTTCAAGGCTTGCCCATTCAACATAACATTATTTCCAGTAACTAGGAAATAATTTTTCAAGGCTTGCCCATTTACCAGGGCATTATTTCCAGTAACCAGGAAATAATTTTTTCAACGCTTGCACATTCAACAGGGCATTATTTCCAGTAACCAGCACTAGAATTTACAATCTATAAAATTCCTTCTACAATAAAAAATATAAACTAATTAATTACTCCATAGTGTTGAACATCTACTTCCTTCATATAAATTATTTAAACACATACACATCATCAATATACATATATAAATCGAGCATCAATAATATAATCATAATATACCATAAATTTATCACCCTAAAATCAGTACATTTTATTTTTTTTATTACGCATCTAACTCGGCAGTCAGTATAGTAGCGTCACTAACTATATTCAAGCTAGCTAGTCCACTATATTTTCCTCGACATAAACATTTACAATTTCACAAGTACAAGTACATTTATAGAAAATACCATTTATTTAACTCTAACAAGTACAAAAAAAAAACAAACAAAAGTTTGAGGTGTAAGACACCTACCTATTGCTTGCACTCATGCAAAATTCTCATGCTATTGAACATATCCTGCAATCTCTCATGTATCATTAAAGATACATATCAAATATGGCTCCACCATAATTGGAAATTCCATAGTAAAATTCCTTTAAATTTAAAAATGCATGACACATGCATTCGTATATTTATTCATTTATTTCCTTTCATTTCATGACTTATCTTTCGAGGTTGAATATCTTTAAACATGGCCTAGCAATTTTATTTTATTTTGTCTACTCAACCCATCATGTGCAGACTTAGTAACTTCACATCCTTACATTTATTCATATCATTGAAACTAATTCATTTCCCTTATCAAATCAATTCTTGGCTGAATGACCTTATTTTTTTTATTTTTTTATTTTCATGATGAGTTTTTCAATTCTTTTTCAAAAGTCCACTTTACTTCACCTTAAGTAAATTTAACAACATATTTTTCATCATAATTCCATATGCCTTAATTTAACCTTTTCCTTCCCTTTTATTATCCATTTGAACAACCTTAAAATTCCACAAAAAAATTTTTTTTTCCTCACATTAATATATTATTTCAAACATAACACAATTCATTTGGCATTCAACATACCACAATCCCATAAAAATCCCTATAACATTAGGTCAAATTAAACTCAAGTTCAAGATTTTCATTTTTGGTTGAATTCTATATTATGATGAGAATTTGGACCCTTTTAAAATTCTTCCAATTGACACTCTACCTAATTTTTTTTATACACATAAATGCATACATACCTAATTTACATAAAAAAAATGAATCAAAGTCTTATCTCCTTATTTCTTCTTCATTTAGCCAAATGCCTTCATTCATGGTGAGGGATGACTCCCTTTTTAATTATTCCAGATAAACCTTTACCCATTCATTTCATATCTATTATAACCTCATTCAACTCAAATTCTGTAGCAATTAAAACAATTAAGCTCATCCTCTCATTTATATGTCTAGGCCGAATCTTTGCATTAAATGGAGGATACAATTTTCTTCAAGTTTTCTTTCAATTACCACTAGACCCAATCCTTTTTAATGCCTAAAAACATATATCCATTAAATCAACAAACTCAATGTCCCTTCATCCAAATTTCAAAACTTCCCTAAGACAAATATTTTAATCTATAACATCATTAATAACAAGAACATATTTTACCATTACATCTTACATAACCATACACCCACAAAAATTCTAATTTTATCAAAACATGTAATTAAATCAAGCTTCCTAAATTTTTACTAAGACTGGCCATAGATTAAAAAAGCAATAGGTCATCCACATCTGATTATTTGCTTGAACCCAATGGTCAGAATATAGATCATTGCGTTGTGTACAATATATTTCGAAATCATAATGATCCAACGGTTGGATCGCCATAGATCTAAATAAAACTAAACTAAACCGAAAATGGATGAGCTACTATTCAACATAAACGACACCCAGACGGAAAGTGCGTTTCCGATCTTCACCGTCCATAATGAGGGACACATCTAGGTGCACCACGTATAAAAAAATAGGCATAATCCAATGGTGGAAGAGAAAGAATTCGGCCGGCGACCAAAACTGCCCTGCAGGAGTATTTCTTTTTTTTTTCCAGGAAACTTCTGATGACAATATCTGTCAAAAAGATAATGTGCCTTCAAATCCCTCCGGTCAGGTTGCATAGGAGAGTGATAAAAACAATATATCCAAAAACCAATACGATCCAACGGTGGCTTCTAGCGATATGCCCATCAGAGCATTATTGATTCCCCCAAATTCTGCACCTCTCTCTCGCCGAATTCTCTACTCTCACCCTTTTTCTTTTCTTTTCTTCTCTTTTTTTTGAACTGGTGACCTTTTGCTGTTTTAAAGGTATATTTTCCCCTAATTACAATTATGTCCCTCATTTATGTATTTATTTTATTTTTTATGTAAACTATCCGGTTTGTTTCTGCTTAAATCGCTAGTCTTTACCAACCTGCTATTGGGATGAGATCTTTCAACAAGGTAGGAAAACATATTAATAGACTTCATGCAAAATTTCATCCCGATCCGACAATTGGATTGAGAGCTCTGCTTTCTAATATAAAATTGGTCAGTTCATGACTTTTTGTCAACGATCCAAATTTTCTTGTTCAATCTTCACATAAAATAATATCAATTATCCTTCTAAACCTTTAAGGTCATTTTATTATTTTGGAATATATTCATTTATTACCTCACTTATTTCTTAGAAACATTTTGTCATTTCACTCATTATTTTATCCATCAAAACACGTTACCAATTTATCTATCTTTATGAATTCTAAAACAAAATTTATTTTAGGGAGGTCATCCCCTCCATTATATATCACTTTCAGTCTTACGTTTACATGGCAGGTTACACATCCGCATATTTAAATTATAAATTTTATAGGGTTTCACAACCATAACCAATAAAGACATAAATAACAGATCGAGAGGACAACTTATAGCGTTCTATATGAGGATGAAGAACAAAACAAGTATAATCAAAAGCTCTAAATGAGGAATAATCAGGGGCATACCCATAAAAATTTTTGTAAAAATAAAAATCTAAAATATAATAAAATGGGATTATATTAATCAAACTTACAATAGTAAGAACAACTTCTCCGCACAACTCATTAGGAATAGAAGCAGACAACAAGAGAGAACAAGCAGTTTTAACAATGTGCCTATGTTTTCTTTTAGTAACTCCATTTTGCTTAGAAGTATATGTATATGAAGTTTGGTGAATAGTTCCATCTAAGACATCCAACTCATAAAATTTATTAGAGGTGTATTCCCAATTTAAATTACACATAAAACATTTAATGATAACAGAATGTTGAGTTTTGATAAGAGCTCAAAAGGTCGTATATATCTTAAAGAATTTAAAACAATGTTTCATTAAATAAACCCAACAATAATGAGTATGATCATCAATAAAAGAAACATAATTTTGAGATCCTCCTTTTGTTGCAACATGAGAAAGTCCTCATACATCAGAACGAATCAAATCAAATGGGAAAGAAAAAACAAAAATACTTCAATTAAAAGGTAAAGCAAAATATATTACCAGTTTATATCCGCTACAATAAAAAATATCACAAGTTTTTAAATTTTCTAAAGCTCTTGTAGATGTCAAAAATCTCAAATGAGAAGACGAAACATTATCTAAATGAGAATTATGCCATAAATGAAAACTAAAAGAGGAATGACTCAAACGAAAAGAAGACAAATCAACACTAGTAGCAGCAGCAACAACTGACACTTTTAATTTATCCAAAATATACAGTCCCTTCTTCTTATGACTTGTCATTATTAGCTTTTAAGATTGCAGATTCTGTACACAACAAAAAAAAGAGGAAAAAATAACTAAATAATTACCAGAATCACATAACTGACAAACAGAGCAAGATTCAATCTGAGTTTCAGAATAAAATAAACATTAGAGAGAGACAAATGAGATATGACAACAGAATCAACACCTGCTAAGGACATGGAAGTGTCATCAGCAGTTATAACAAGAATAGAGGACGAAGAGCGCACATAAGTAAGAATTGAGAAATTTGGAGGCATATGATGTGAAGCATCAGAATCCAAGACCCATTCAGAAAATGACATAATTGAGGAACTATGAGGTAACTGACCTTCAAAAGAAAAAACAGGCATTGCTTGTGGTTGTAAAGAGAAAAATTTCTAAAATTATTCAGCTAGAGTATCAGGGCTATGATGGAACTTGATGAAACTATTGATACAGTATTATGGTGTGGTGGTTTATAACCTTAAGGTTGTCCATGAGCATTAAATTATGACTGACTACTAGATTTTAAAGCTTGATTCTATTGTCTCAATTTGGGACATTAAGTCTTCTAATGACCTTTGCGAATACAGAAACTGCACTCGTCAAAGGCAACCCTTGTGTAAGGCTTATTTTGATTATTAGAGAAT
>Ga0325403_1008066_pt1 | contig 10077 bp, 5 predicted proteins | sample PopdelMetagenome_19_FD_205665 | JGI IMG/M metagenome (GOLD analysis project Ga0325403, IMG submission 205665) | Populus deltoides microbial communities from Bellville, Georgia, United States - Xylem-PdKOR-R4 | ecosystem: Host-associated > Plants > Phyllosphere > Stem > Wood/Secondary xylem...
ACCCTCTTTGACGACTTACTAAAAGATTCAACCCGTTTAGTATAATTCTGAAGAAAGACTGTTGGCAACAGGTGGAGACATTTCTTTGGCCCCCTTCAAAAGGGAATGCGGGGGCGGGGCTCGGCAGGGGGTTCGAGAATTAGGGTCCTGTCTTTAAGATTCCAATAAGAAAAGAGTTCCAAACCTTTATGCATGCACCTACGTATAAGTGTTGCGTACAAGTTCCGGCTTAAAATTTCATATCAATTTAAATACTTCAAACGATCATATTTATGTTAATCAGGCCATTTTTGTTTTACGATAATCTTTCCTTACATTAGCTCATACATTATGGTATAACATGTTACATTTGGAGAAAAAGTGTAAACAAAAGTGCATTAAATGAAAGTGTCCAATGGCTAAATGACCAAAATTCTCCAATGGTTAAAAAGCCAATCTATTTTGGAAAAACGATATCACTGTATCTAACCGTTTTAACAAAAAGTAAGTCCATTTTCTAGAAATTCCAGAAAATTTCCAGCAAAGTCAAAATATTAACATACCAATAAAAACACTACTATCATTGCCAACACACAAAATATACATTATGTATGCACATTAACAATGCAAAGAGTTTTCCATTTAAATAAGAGATTTATCCAATTTACAAAATTTCGGTAAAGTCTCCCCTTCACAGGAGCCCTAATTGAAACTTTATCCATATTAGTATGTGTAGAACACAACAACAACAACCCAAATCACATTCGACTCACATCACTAATAGTCAGGTCGTCTTAGGCGGACCCAATCAATTTCATCAATTACAATAGTCCGTGACAGTTATACACATGTAAAGTTGATATTATTTACGTCACACATACACCATTCTTTTAATTTCTTACAACTTCATAATATCAAAACTTAACATAAACATTAAGTTAATTACATGCCATAAAATGGTAATTACAAAATTCCTCCTAATATAAAAGGACTAAGTAAAACGAGGGCGTTATGTTAAGGTTGAGATTCTGGACGGAAAGATACTTGTAAAACATATAAATTTTTTGAGATAAATACTAACATGATAAATGATCATTATTCTCTAGACAATAGAAGTGAGCAAAACATCTTTAGACCTTTTATATGCATATTTAAACCCTGCCTGATTTCCAATTCATTTCATCATCATCATTAAACGATAACCACCAATTCTTACATTATACATATTGGACTAATCATTCTCATGATTACTTCAAGATATCATTATCTATATGTTCCTTCATTTTAATTAATCAAAGTTCATACTTTACCTTGACTGTTTTCGTCAAATTGCATCAATACCCCTAACTCATGGTTTACATCAATTATGGCTTCATTTATTTATTCTGAAAATTATACCTCATGCTTTACATTAACCACATTTGTTGAATCATTTCATTATCTTCAATATATATTTTATATCAGCCCTATACAATACTTATAGTTAATGTTTTGACTCGAATATTGATTTATTAATCTCATTCAATACATTTAACTCTTAATTTTGTTAAGGGTTCGTTAACCCTTTTCAATACATGTAACTTATATTTAACTGCGATTATCGGTTTATCAACCTTGTTCAGCACACTTGAATCATATTTAACTTAAGTTGTGGGTTTATTTTTCCATTTAATACATTTAACCCATACCTTATTTTGATTATGGTTTCATTACATCTTTCAATAATCGTGGCTTATATTTAAGGGTGACCTTATTCATTTAATCAATTTAATACTCTTAATTGTGGCCTTAAGTTAATTATAGATTTAATTGACCCATCTCTTAATCATGACCCATGCTTTAAGAATTTCTGAATTCATCAATCCATTTCAACAATCATTGGGGCCCAGGACATACTCACGACTTCATCAAAATGCATCGTACGAGGTATTTCAACAATTTTTGATATTAATACCTTCATTAATGTCTTTGTATCATACAAAATACCTCTTACTGACTTGATCATCGAAGGGTCCCCCAACAACACCCTCTTAAAGGTCTTTAAGGGACTTTGTGCTAGTATTCATTCAAGAGAAGATTCACAAGTCTTTTGTTTTGGCAGTGAGAATAACGTTGCAGTTGTCAAGATAGGTTTCCAATGAGAGAATAATGGTGGCCTGATATGGAAAATATATAAGAAAATGTAAGGATAGTAGACTCCTTGATTAATTGGTGATAAAATGCAAGTAGGTTTCTTTGAGATTGGGTCACATATCCCCAAAGTCAAAATTAAATTCTTCTTGCCGTACAAGTATGTAATTCTCTTTTTATTTCTTTTCATTTAATAAACTCAACTAACTTAAATAATACAAATAAAAATTTATTAAAAACATTTTTTTAACAATGTATAAAAAAACTAACTCGAGTCTATCTGAGCTAGCAAATTTGCGACCAAGTCGTGATATCGGGATAACCTTGAAAGCAAATCAAATAAAACTATGCAATTCAATTATTAACAACCCAATGTTGGAAGTCAAAATTAAAAAAGTAATTAAAAAAATTCAAGTCAACCCGGGTTAACCCGCTAACCCTGCAACTATGGACATAGGATTAAGATAACCACATAGAAAGGAAATTGAAAAAAAGCACGAAAACCAATTCCCAATAAATCAAATGTTGAAGGATGAAATTGAAAAAAATAAGACAAAGAAAGATGGAATGATGGTCATATACATGACATCAAAACAATGTTGCTTGACACTATTAAATTTCAAAATAGTCCCTGAAAATTAGTTCCTTTTCAATGTTAATACCCCTTTAATTTTTAATTTTTTGAACGAGTCCTTAATTGGGACCAAACAATTAAAACATTCCAATTGAGTCATTAGCTAGACTCAAGACAAGCCTTTAATATCTCAGCTTTTCTTAAAACGGTCCCTGAGGAAGAGTGGAATAATTAAAGATCTGAGTGATGAAAAATAGAAGACAAAACTCTAGAGAATTCCGCAAGGAGAAGTTAAATGGAAAGCTCTGTGGATGAGAACAACAGATTGTCTGATGGGTTGTGGGCAAGGACAATAGGTGCATTTAATTGTGATAACTAGATATGTTAGTTACTCGCCCGTCTTGGTTACTAGACAGCTTGGGGGCAGACAACATGTGTCGAGGACGATCAAAATATCATGATTCTCTAGGTTATTTAAAGACCATTCCACTTTAAAAGTCGTCATGGAAAACATCAAACAAGACTGGAAGCTGCTAGTATTGATTAAAAAAAAAAAGGAATAAGATGGTTTAAGGGATCCAATCACTATTGAAAAGCACCCGAAGTGAAGAAATCTATCATTCATAAGAATATTATGGAAAAACCAACTTTTTTGTCATCATGAATGAAGACTGTGAAATGTTATGAGACACATCTCTTTTATTGCATCAACTCTCTTTAGTTGTTTTTGCTTATGAGTTTGTGCACCCTTTTTTCTCCTTGGGTGTCTGTCATGCACTTCCTGGGATCCTTGCATTCCTTGAGTTAAATTTGTGCATCTTTGACTTCACTTTTTTATGTAAAGTTCTTGGTATTGGAAAATCTACATCTTTCTTGAGCTTCTTGTTTTGCTGCATCGGGGTGCAAGTGGTATACATTTCCATGATTTCAATATTGAAGTCCTCGGTTCAGCAGATCAAGGTCTCCAATTAAGTTGAATCAGATCCTCTCAATCTCTAAATCTAGATGTTGCCACAATATGCTCTTGCGTGTGAGATCAAATCCATTAAGCGATGTACAATATGCTAAGAACATGGTTGAAAATTTTTATTGATTAGAATAGACTTTTCTCATATCATTTGCATTCCACACTACATAAACTTTGTTTTATTTTACTTTTTTAGGAGATTGCATTAATCAAAAAACACTCTTTGTTTATTTCCTAATCCCCGGCTAGGAAATTAATCAGAAGCTTCCACTTCTGTCTGTTGAGGCCATGATGAAGGTCACTCGTTCTAAAACCAGTACTCCTAAGACCAAAAGGTTGGGAGGATTTTAAGGCTTGTGGTTCGCATCTCCTTTTTCTTGACTGCTATAGATAGCAATGTGTCAAAACTCTCTTGGTGCGTAAAAGAGAGGTTAGAAATGCCCTATTTCAGGTTATACATAATGTTTTTTTACCATGGTTCTCTATAATATCAGGTTTAAAATTATGTGGTAGAAAGGAAATAGCTAAAAAAGTGCATACAATCTGGGAAGCAAGGAGACAACCACACATTAATCCGAGTTGCCGGAAAAAAAAATGCTATAAATGGCAAACACTGTATGCATGCTACATATTTATAAAAGCCAGACGTTGCGTATTATTATCACCAAATCAATATTCAGAAAGGAGCAACACTTATATTGATTGTTGGTGTTTAATGGCATCGTCTAATGCATTGCTGGTTCTGGGGGTTTTCATGTTGTTGATGACCACATTTGTAGCCGGAGATATGGCCGATACCATTAGACACAAACTACAATACCTAAGTTATAAAGGTCTTGGATGTGACCCAAAGAAGAATCCCTGGTGCCTCAACCCACCCCTTTCAAGAAGAGGTTGCAAAGCCAAACATCGATGTAGGCAAGGCTAGTGAGGGGAGCTAATGAATATTCTACGCCTTTGGAAGGAGGCCAACATCAATGAATAAGTTTATTCTTTTGGTAGCAATACGATCATCAATGGATGATTTCTTTTGCTCAAGATGATTATTTCTTTTCCTTTCAATTTCATTTCATGAATCTTTTCACATTATAAATTATATTGTAATAAATATTACATTAACAGATAATCTAAAATAGAAAAAAACTATGTGGATGTCCATTGTGAAAAGACAATTTCACCCTTCTCTACACAACCCAAATAACTTGCAATTGACGTCATATGATCTTTTTCACATTGACACATTGATCTTTTCCAAATTCATTAATATTTTAACAATTAAATTACTGTATTTTAGGGGGGAAACAAACTTGCATCCAAGGGCTTTATGTACATTTTGTTTTGTAATGAACAATGATATTAATTAACTGCCCTCGTAATAAAAAAAATTGAACTTTCTTATGGGAGCTTTTTTGTCTTTGACTGTTGGTTTTTTTGTTATACTCATGTGGACTAAGAGGCATTTTGGTCTTTTAGTCATCCACACACACACACACAAAAACACAGATATAAATAATGTAGTTGGTGCGAGCCATACATGCCCTAGCGAGCGGACGCCTCACATGCTCTTCACTTGCGGTGGCTAAACATCGTATTTTGTGACTGCTTTGGAAGCACATTGATGTCCTCTTTCTAGTGGTGCAGCCTATGTGTGGGGCAGAGCAGTTGTTGGTCTCTGGTTGGTTTGTTTTTTCTTTTTAGTTTTGTCTTTTATAAGATTAGTCCCGACCTTATGATAGGGTCACGAGTTTCAAAGATTTGGTCTTTTTTTAGGTCCTATACAATTGATTTAATTTCAATTTCATCTTTCAATATTTGATTTTTTTAGAATTGGTCTTTATATTTTTTTTCTCTAACTTTTCTTTCCTTGGAGTTATCACTGCTCATGGTAGTGGGGGTTTGTGGGTTTACCAGGTTAACTTCAATATTTTTTTTCTTTTATTTTTTTATTATTTTAACCACTCTATATTTTTTTATTGAGAATTTTGCTTCATTTTGTTTTTTTGGATTTGCTTTCTACGCGGCCAATCCAAGCCTTATGATGACGATTATGGCTTTTGAAGGTTAAAACATGTTAATTTTGGTCTTTTTTTAGGTCTTTTTTGAAAATTGAATTTTTTCTTTATATTTCATCATTCAACATTTAATTTTTTGTGAATTGATCTTCATGTTTTTTTTTTCTCTTTCCTTTCTATGGGATTGTTTCAATCATATGCCCATGGCCACAAGGCTAGTTTAATTTTTTTTTCTATACAACATTGAGTTCTTTAATAGTTGGACTTCATGGTTTTATTCAACTCACCTTCATTAACAATTTTTTTTTACCTTTTAATGACACAAATAATTGTTTGTTTAAGTAAAACATTTATTCTAAGAAACAAAGTTATGAAATACAACTGAGCGTATGACCTATTTTGTGAGATTAAATATCTTAATCTATGTTATTTGTTGATCAAATATTAATTTATTAATTAGATTCTTGTATAAGCATTTCAATTTAGAATTTATAAGTTTTTTATATCTAAAAACACGTTGAAAAAGCATGTATATTTTTTTATTTACTAAAGAGAAAATATATTCTACTCGCGACGAAGTGATAGTTACATATCTAATATGGTCTAGATTATGTTCCATGTATTAAAATAATTTTTCTAATGGCTGATCTAGAAGTTTGGGTTGTAATGGGGAGGCCACTACCGAGGTGGAAGGACAAGCCTTTGGGTGAGGGCTTTGTGGTTTGAAACTAAACAAAAAGATTTAGGGAACAGATCCTCTTTCTAAAGAATAGAAATAATTAGATTATTGACCCATGCTAAGCAGATCATATCACTTTTTAATGTAAAAAAAAAATCTTGTGTTGCTATCATGTTTTCTAGTAAAAAATAATAATTATAAATTGAAAATCTGATGCATATTTGATAATATATGTAACAACTTGAAATTTCATATCAATTTAAATACTTCAAACGATCATATTTATATAATTCAAGCCATTTTTGTTTTACAATAATCTTCGCTTACATTAGCTCATACATTATGGTATAACAACATGTTACATTTGGAGAAAAAGTGTAAACAAAAGTGCATTAAATGAAAGTGTCCAATGGCTAAATGACCAAAAGTCTCCAATGGTTAAAGAGACAATCCATTTTAGAATCTAAGAACATATCTGACCGTTTTAACAAACGGTAAGTCCATTTTCTAGAAATTCCAGAAAATTTCCAGCAAAGTCAAAATATTAACATACCAATAAAAACACTACTATCATTGCCAACACACAAAATATACATTATGCATGCACATTAACAATGCAAAGAGTCCAATTTAACAAAATTTCGGTAAAGTCTCCCCTTCACAAGAGCCCTACCCGAAACTTTATCCATATTAGTACGTGTAGAACACAACAACAACAACTCAAATCACATTCAACTCACATCACCAATAGTCAAGTAGTCTTAGGCATACCACCCAATCAATTTCATCAATTACAATTGTCCGCGATAGTTATACACATGTAAAGTTGATATTATTTACGTCACACACACACACCATTCTTTTAATTTCTTACAACTTCATAATATCAAAACTTTACATAAACATTAAGTTAATTACATGCCATAAAATGGTAATTACAAAATTCCTCCTAATATAAAAGGACAAAGTAAAACGAGGGCGTTGTGTTAAGGTTGAGATTCTGGATAGAAAGATACTTGTAAAACATATAAATTTTTTGAGATAAATACTAACATGATAAATGATCATTATTCACTAGCCAATAGAAGTGAGCAAAATATCATTAGACCTTTTATATGCATATTTAAACCCTGCCTGATTTCTAATTCATTTCATCATCATCATTAAACGATAACCATCAATTCCTACATTATTCATATTAGACTATCATTCTCGTGAATACTTCAAGATATCATTATCTATATGTTCCTTCATTTTAATTAATCAAAGTTCATACTTTACCTTGACTGTTTTCATCAAATTGCATCAATACCCCTAACTTGTGGTTTACATCAATTATGGCTTCATTTATTTATTCTGATAATTTTAGCTCATGCTTTACATTAACCATATTTGTTGAATCATTTCATTATCTTCAATATATATTTTATATTAGCCTTATACAATACTTATAGTTAATGCTTTGACTCGAATATTGATTTATTATTCTCATTCAATAAATTTAACTCTTAATTTTTGTTAAGGGTTCGTTAACCCTTTTCAATACATGTAACTTATATTTAACTGCGATTATCGGTTTATCAACCTTGTTCAGCACACTTGAATCATATTTAACTTAAGTTGTGGGTTTATTTTTCCATTTAATACATTTAACCCATACCTTATTTTGATTATGGTTTCATTACATCTTTCAATAATCGTGGCTTATATTTAAGGGTGACCTTATTCATTTAATCAATTTAATACTCTTAATTGTGGCCTTAAGTTAATTATAGATTTAATTGACCCATCTCTTAATCATGACCCATGCTTTAAGAATTTCTGAATTCATCAATCCATTTCAACAATCATTTGGGCCCAGGACATACTCACGACTTCATCAAAATGCATCATACGGGGTATTTCAACAATCTTTGACATTAATACCTTCATTAATGTCTTTGTATCATACAAAATACCTCGTACTGACTTGATCATCGAAGGGTCCCCTAACAACACCCTCTTAGAGTTCTCTAAGGGACTTTGTGCTAGTATTCATTCAAGAGAAGATTTACAAGTCTTTTGTTTTGGCAGTGAGAATAACGTTGCAGTTGTCAAGATGGGTGGGTTTCCAATGAGAGAATAACGGTGGCCTGATATGGAAAATATATAAGAAAACGTAAGGATAGTAGACTCCTTGATTAATTGGTGATAAAATGCAAGTAGGTTTCTTTGAGATTGGGTCACATATCCCCAAAGTCGAAATTAAATTCTTCTTGCCATACAAGTATGTAATTTTCTTTTTATTTCTTTTCATTTAATAAACTCAACTAACTTAAATAATACAAAAAAAAATTTACTGAAAACTTTTTTTTAACAATGTATAAAAAAAACTAACTCGAGTCTATCTGAGCTAGCAAATTTGCAACCAAATCGTGATATCGGACCTTGAAAGCAAATCAAATAAAACTATGAAATTCAATTATTAACAACCCAATGTTGGAAGTCAAAGTTGAAAAAAAAAATAAAAAAAAAAGATTCAAGTCAACCCGGGTTAACCCGCTAACCCTGCGACTATGGACACAGGATTAAGATAACCACATAGAAAGAAAATTGAAAAAAAAAGCACGAAAACCAATTCCCAATAAATCAAATGTTGAATGATGAAATTGAAAAAAATAATTTGAAAACAAATCTAAAAAAGACCAAAGTCACCTCATGTTAGATTTTAAAACTCGTGACCTTGGAGAGATAAAAAATCCATCAAACCCAACCACCGTATAAAGATTAGGGTTTCTCTTTTGAAAATGACATGGTGCTGGTATTTTTTTTATCTCTCTAGTTTCTAGCTTTGAGGAATAAGACAAAGAAAGATGGAATGATGGTCATATACATGACATCAGAACAATGTCGCTTGACACTATTGAATTTCAAAATAGTCCCTGAAAATTAGTTCCTTAAAAATATGACAAAGAAAAATGGAATGACGGTCATATACATGACATCAGAACAATGTCGCTTGACACTGTTGAATTTCAAAATAGTCCCTGAAAATTAGTTATAAAGAAAAATGGAATGATGGTCATATACATGACATCAGAACAATCTCGTTTGACACTGTTGAATTTCAAAATAGTCCCTGAAAATTAGTTCTTTTTCAATGTTAATACCCCTTTAATCTTTAATTTTTTGAACGAGCCCTTAATTGGGACCAAACAATTAAAACATTCCAATTGAGTCATTAGCTAGACTCAAGACAAGCCTTTAATATCTCAGCTTTTTTTAAAATGGTCCCTGAATTTCAAATTCCTTTTAATTGAAGTCAAAATCATCTATATGAACAAAAAATTATTCAATTAAGCCCTTGATTGAACTAATAAAACCTCCTTAATTATGCCAAATTGACAATTTTGGTTCTTAGTTTTTTATTTCCTTCAATTAAAACAGATTTTAATTCAAATAAACCCTTGAAAAATTCATTTTGTCCAATTAAAACTTGAAAACGTTTTGTCCAATCAACTTCTAAAATATATTCTTGGATTTTCTTGTTTTATGATTTTTTTGGAAGAATTTTGATTTTTTTTAGAAACAAATTAGAGGTAATAATTGAGTTATAACCGGGATGATTTTGTAGGATATTATTAGACAAACTGATAAAGAATCAAACTAGGGCAGCAAGCTTAGGTTTTTGTCATAACCTAACAACATGTCACAATTGTCAATTGAGTCTAGTTCCTGGAACAATGATTATGCTACA
>Ga0325403_1008068_pt1 | contig 10075 bp, 13 predicted proteins | sample PopdelMetagenome_19_FD_205665 | JGI IMG/M metagenome (GOLD analysis project Ga0325403, IMG submission 205665) | Populus deltoides microbial communities from Bellville, Georgia, United States - Xylem-PdKOR-R4 | ecosystem: Host-associated > Plants > Phyllosphere > Stem > Wood/Secondary xylem...
CAGCCCTTCGCGGCGACCAGCTCGAGCGCGATCCCGTCGGGGTCGCGGAACTCCAGCAGGTGCATGGTGCCGGCGTCCTTGACCCCGCCGTGCTCGACCCCCGCCGCGTCGAGCACGGCGGTGGCGGCGTCGAGGTCGGCCTTCGAGGCGACCGAGAACGACAGGTGGTCCAGGCCCACGCGGTCCTCGTCGAACGCGTCGTCGTCCGGCGCCACGGGGCGCAGGCCCAGCAGGCCGCCCGGCACCTGGTAGATGACCCCGTCGAAGACGAACCAGAGCTGCTCGCGGGTGGCCGCGTCGGCGTCCGCGGGCACCTCGTAGGCCACGTCCCATCCGAAGACGGCGTCGTAGAAGCGCCGCGAGACCGCGATGTCGCGCACGGTCAGGCGGACGTGGCTGAACCCGGTGGTGGTGATCGGCATGCAGGGACGGTCGCACGCGACCCGTCCGCCTGCACTCCGTGGCGGTGTCCTGGCAGTTCCCTGGGAAGGCGTTTGACGACCGGTAGCGCGGGTATGACCTTTAGCAAGAGACGAACAGTCCAAAGCTGCACGACCCGGCCTCCGGGCGCGCAGACCGCGAGGAGGAAGACATGGCCCAGACCACCGACACCCCGATCGTCCCCGCTCCCGGTCCCGCCGCTGACGGTTCCGAGCAGCTGGTCGGCCGGTTCCGCGAGTACGGCGAGGCCCAGCGCGCCGTCGACGCCCTCTCCGACGCGGGCTTCCCCGTCGGGTCGGTCAGGATCGTCGGACGCGACGTGACCATCGTCGAGCAGGTGACCGGCCGCATGACCAAGGCCCGCGCCACCGGTCTCGGCGCCGCCAGCGGTGCGTGGTTCGGCCTCTTCATCGGCCTGCTCATGGGCCTGTTCGCCGTGGGCGGGTTCTTCACGCTGCTCCTGGTCGGCCTCGTCATCGGCGCGTTCTGGGGCGCCGTCTTCGGCTTCGTCGGCCACGCCGCGACCGGTGGGCGCCGCGACTTCAGCTCCGTGCGGGGGCTGGCCGCCGGCTCCTACGACGTCCTCACCGACGCCGGCCTGGGCGACCGAGCCCGCGCCGTCCTCGCCAGCAGCACCCTCGCGTGACCTCCGAGGGCGGTGCGCCCGCTCCCGAGGGGCGCGCCGCCCTGGAGCAGCGCGTCCTGGTCGAGCAGGCCGCGGTGCAGCACCTCGCCCTGCGGGCGGGCCTGGACGAGCTGCTCTCGCTGCCCCTCACGATCGTCCAGCTCAAGTGCCTGCTGGTGGTCCTCGCCGACGGCGGGTCCACCGGCAGCACCCTGTGCAGCAGGCTGGGCGTCTCGGCGCCGACCGTGTCCGGCGTCGTCGACAGGCTCGTCGAGGCCGGCTACCTGCAGCGGCGCCCCGACCCCGCTGACCGGCGCGTGGTGCTCCTCGAGGCCACCGAGCGGTCCCTCGCCTGGGCGGACGGGATCGCGCGCAGCTTCCAGGCGCGCTCCGCGCAGGTCACCGCGCAGCTCAGCGACGCCGAGCTGCGCCACCTCGCCTTGGGCACGGCCGCGGTGCGCCGCGTGCTCGAGCGCCAGGCCCCCGCCCCAGGACACCCAGGAGGAACCCCGTGACCACCCAGCTCCAGAAGACCGTCTACACCGCCGAGGCCCTGAGCACCGGCTCCGGCCGCTCCGGCCGCGCCCGCACCAGCGACGGCGTGCTCGACGTGCAGCTCGCCCCGCCGAAGGAGACCGGGGGCTCCGGTGAGGGCACCAACCCCGAGCAGCTGTTCGCGGCGGGCTACGCGGCCTGCTTCCACTCCGCGCTGCTCGGCACCGCCCGCCAGCGCAAGGTCTCGGTGGAGGGCAGCAGCGTCGGGGCGCGCGTCAGCCTGGGCCCCGTCGAGGGCGGCGGGTACGGCCTGGCCGTGCACCTCGAGGTGACCGTCCCCGAGCTCGACGCCGCCCAGGCCCAGGAGCTGGCCGACGCCGCGCACGCCGTCTGCCCCTACTCCAACGCGACCCGCGGCAACATCGAGGTGACGGTCACCGTCTCCGACGACTGACCCCCGTCCCCCGCGGCCATGGGCGTCGTGCGCGGAAGCCGTGCACGACGCCCGTGACCACGGACGCGGGAGGTCGGGTCAGCGCTGCCGACCGGCGAGGAACCTCTCCAGCCGGTCGGCGGCGTCGTCGAGCACGTCGACCGGCGCGAGGAACACCATCCGCAGGTGGTCCGGCGTGGGCAGGTTGAAGCCGGTGCCGTGCGTGAGCAGCAGGTGCTCGGCGTTGAGCAGGTCCATGACGAGGCCCTCGTCGTCGTCGACGGCGATGACGTCGCGGTCCAGCTTCGCGAACAGGTACAGCGCACCCCGGGGCTCCACGCAGGACACCCCGGGGATCGCCCGCAGCCGGCGCAGCGCGTGGTCGCGCTGCTCGCGCAGCCGGCCCCCGGGAGCGAGCAGCGGGTCGATGCTGGCGCGGTCGGCCAGCGCCGCGGCCACGGCGTGCTGCGCCGGCACGTTGGGGCACATGCGCATGTTGGCCAGCAGCTCGAGGCCGTCGAGGTAGTCGGCGGCGCGCTCACGGGGACCGCTGACCGCCATCCAGGCCGAGCGGAAGCCTGCGGCGCGGTGGTTCTTGGAGAGCCCGCACAGGGTCAGCACCACGAGGTCGGGCGCGAGCGCCGCGGCGTGCTCGTGGACCGCGCCGTCGAACAGGATGTGGTCGTAGATCTCGTCGGCCAGCACCAGCAGGCCGTGCTGGCGCGCCACCTCGAGCAGGCCCAGCAGCACCTCGCGGGAGTACACCGCGCCGGTGGGGTTGTTCGGGTTGATGATCACCAGCGCCTTGGTGGCGGGGGTGACCCGCGCGGCCACGTCGGCCACGTCGGGCTGCCAGCCGGCGTCCTCGTCGCAGCGGTAGTGCACCGCGGTGCCGCCCGACAGCCGCACCGCGCCCGTCCACAGCGGGTAGTCGGGGGCGGGGACGAGCACCTCGTCACCCGGGTCGAGCAGCGCCTGCAGCGTCATGACGATGAGCTCGGAGACGCCGTTGCCCAGCATCACGTGGTCCGGGCCGAGGCCCTCGACGCCGCGGCCGGTGTAGTAGTCGGCCACCGCCTCGCGCGCCACCAGCACGCCCCGGGCGTCGCTGTAGCCCTCCGCGTCGTGGATGTGCTCGACCAGGCCCTGCACGACGGCGTCGGGCGCGTGCATGCCCCATGCCGCCGGGTTGCCGATGTTGAGCTTCACCACCTCGTGACCGGACGCCTCGATCTCGCGGGCGCGGCGCAGCAGCGGCCCGCGGATGTCGTAGCGCACCGTGCGCAACCGGTCGGCCTGGCGGACAGCGCTGCTCACGGGTCCAACTCTGGCACGCGACCCGCCCGCCGCTGCCGCGGATGCGCCTCCCGGCCCGGTGCTGGCCCTGCGGACGGGGCTCGGCACCGCCTCCGCAGGGCCCGCTGGCGGGCTCAGTCGCGGGTGACCACCAGCAGGCCGTAGACCACGCCGGGGATGTGGCCGAGCAGCTGCAGCAGGAAGGCGATGAGCACCCTGGAGCCTAGGCCGTCCTTGATGAGCACCGCGATGAAGGGGAAGAAGAAGCACAGGACGATCAGCAGGACCTTCATGTCCCGCAGCATGATCTCGTCGTGCGCGATCCGCTCGTCGAGATCGACACCTCTCAGGGAGCCGACGGCGTCCCGTCATCGTGCTCGGCCACGAGGCGCGCCAGCACCTGGGCGCCGGGGTCGCCCGCGGCCGCCGCGCGCTCGACCGTGCGGGCAGCCCACTGCCAGGTCGCGGGGTTGACCCGGGCCGCCTCGCGCAGCAGCTCCCGGGCGGTGCCGGCGTCTCCGGCGAGCGCCGTGCGGAACGCCAGCAGCGGGGCCACGACGCGCTCGCCCGGGGAGGTCTCGGCGGCGCGGCGCACGAGGGCCAGCCGCTCGCCGTCGTGGTGCGCCGCGCCCGCCGCGATGAGGTGGCGGTGGGCCCGGTGCACGCCGAGCAGGCGGGCGAGGTCCTGGGTGGGGTGGGCGGAGTCGTCGACGCGGAGGTCGACGTGGGGGTCGTCGGCGTCGCCCGTGGCGACCCTCCCGCGCTCGGCGGGGACCACGCGCACGGCGGCGGACTGGCGCCCGCGGAGGTCCGGGCCGTGCTCGCCGAGGGCGTCAGCCGCTACCAGCGCGGTGACGAGCCGGTGCTCCAGCGGGCCGTCGGCGGCCTCGAAGGCGGACAGCAGCGCCTCGGGGACCCCCGCCACGGCCATCGTGTTGGCCTGGGCGCTGGTGCTGCCGCGCACGAGGTGGCTGGTCACCGGGGTGCTGCTCGCGCCGGTGACGGCCGCTGCCGGACCGGTGGCGCCGACGGCGGCGACCTGGCTGGCGGGGGCGTCCTCGGCCAGGGCGAGCATCGCGGTCGCCTCGGCGGCGCCCAGCCCGCGGTCGAGGAGGTCCAGGAGCGCGTCGCGCCAGTGCAGCCAGCCGCCGTCCTGGACGGCGACGGCGCCGACACCGGGGCGGGCGTCGCAGATCCGGGTGCCGACGGCCAGGCAGCACGACGCCACGGCCCAGCCGAACCGGCCCGTCTCCTCGCAGCGGGCGATGATCGAGAGCGTCACGCCGGTGACCCTGCCACCGACCGGAGCCACGCGCCGGTCAGCGGCGGCCCTCCTCCCGCAGCGGCTTGACCGACGGCGGGACCGCGTCACCGACGACCTCGGGGTAGGTGCAGGTGAACCAGCCGCGGTACCCGACCAGCGCCCCGAACCGCCGGTTGGTCACGCTCACGTCGACGGTGAAGCGCTCCCGCTCGTCGTCGTAGGCCTCCCGCAGCTCGGCGGTGCCCGAGGCGAGCATCGGGAACCGGAACCCGACGGGGCCCTCGTAGAAGCGCTGCCCGTGCGAGGTGAGGAGCAGCGCGCCGTCGTCGTCGACCCGGACGCGCAGGTCGACGGCGAGGTGCTGGTGCGTCCCCAGGTAGTCGAGCACCCGGCCAGACCCGGGCCGGCCGTCGGGGGAGCCGTCGACGAGCGTGGCGTCGAAGCGGCGCCGCCGCCCGGTGCCGACCTCGAAGGTGCGGACCACCGTGAGCGTCTCGCGGCCGAGCGAGTCGACGTACGCGAAGCTCTCGACGGTGAAGGGGACGTCGGTCGCGGCGTCGGGCACGAGGATGTTGCGCCACGCCCCGACGTGGAGGAAGGGCAGCGTCCACGCCGGGCCGTGCCACACCTCCTCCATGACCCCGCGCCCCACGCAGCTGTACCCGGCGGCCGTGCTCGCCCCGAACCGGCGGCGCAGCTGCGGGTGCAGGCGGGCGGCGTCGTCGCCCAGGGCGTGCAGGACGACGCTCACCGGTCGGCCCCTCGGGGGGGACGGCGCCCGCAGCGCCGTGCGCTCGGGACGGCCGCCGGGGCGGGGAGCACGAGCGCGCTCGCGGCGAGGAGAGCGACCAGGGGACGCCGCCGGCGGAGCGCCTGCGCGACGAGGACGACGACGGCGCGGGCCGCCGTCCACGCCAGGGCCAGGTCTCGGCTGCGCTCGGGGGTCTGGCCGCGCTCGGCCCACAGGCGGAGCCTGTCGAAGCTCCACGCCGTCGCCCACCCGACCAGCGGTCGGGTCAGCCACGGGTCGAGCGCCGCGCCGAGACGGCCCCAGCCGGGGCGGTAGTCGTACCCGGTGGTGAAGCGGGTGCGGCCGTCGGGCTGGGGCTCGTACTGCCAGTGACCGGCGCCGGAGGCGAGCGGGGAGAGGCGGTCGGCGGGGGCCTCACCCCGGGCGAAGCGGAGGGCTGAGGTGCCCGCGCCGTCGTCGCCCCTGCGCTCGGCGGTGCTCTTGCCCGTGCCGCGGACGGTCAGCAGGGGGAGCCTCGGGTGCGGCAGCGCCAGGGCGTAGGTGAAGCGCTGGCGGCCGTCGTCGTCGGTGCCCGCGGGGGTGATGGCGCTGAAGCGCAGGTCCCAGCGGGGGTGGTGGGCGGTGTCCTGCGTGAGGCGCCAGAGGCGGTCGGGTGCACCGGTGACGGTGGTGGTCACCCGGATCTGGCGTCCCATGGCCGTGACCCTAGTGACGTCACGGCCAGGTCGGTGCCAGGCTGGATCATGGCCGCGCCGTCGTTCTTCCCGGAGTTCGTGCCGTCCGAGGACCACGACGACGAGGAGCCGCCCTTCCAGGTGGCCGACTGGTACGGGCCGCCCCACGGCGTGCGGGCCGGGGTGGCGGACCTCGGGGTGGAGCTCGCTCGGTCGGAGTCGACGGTCGTGAGCGTCCAGGGCGCGGAGGCCTACCCGTCCGGGGTGGTGCTCGACCTGGCCGTCCACGTGCGGGAGCGGGGACGCGAGGCGCGCCGGCGCCTCTTCGCGGCGCTCGACCTCCACCACGGCCGGGGCCAGCTCGACCTGTGCCTCGGCGCCGGGGGCCTGCGCTGGGGCGTGGAGCTGGCGGACGGCCGCCGCGTCACGACGCTCGACGAGAGCCCCTGGAACGAGCGTCCCGAAGACGCTGACCCCTCGGAGTGGAACCCCTCGCACCCGGTGCTGGACGGCGTCGGGAGGTCGCAGGTCTGGTACGACAGCTGGCGCCGCGGGATCTGGCTGTGGCCCCTCCCGCCGCCGCCCGCGATGCGGGTCGTCTGCGCCTGGCCCGACCGGGGGATCGCCGAGACTTCGGTGGAGGTGCCGGTGACGACGCTGCACGAGGCGGCGGCGCGCGCCCGCCCGGTGTGGTGAGGCGGACGGTGGGACGGGTGAACGTGCTGGTGGAGGGTGTCTCCTGCAGCGGCAAGACGTCGGTGGCGGTGGAGCTGGAGCGGCTCGGGCACCACGTCGTCCACGGCGACCGGACGCTCGCCTACCGCGGTGACCCGGCGACGGGGGAGCCCGTGGAGACCGGAGGGCACGAACACCACCTGTGGCGGGTCGACGAGGTCCAGGCCCTCGTGGCCGACCGGTCGGCTCCGGTCACGTTCTTCTGCGGCGGTTCGCGGAACTGGCCGGCGTTCGTCGACCTCTTCGACGCGGTGGTCGTGCTGCAGGTCGACCGCACGACGCTGGAGCGGCGGCTCGCGCAGCGGCCCGCAGGCGAGTGGGGCTCGACGCCGGAGCAGTGGGAGCAGGTGCTGCGGCTCCACGCGACGGGGGAGGACGTGCCGTCGGGCGTCGCGGTGGACGCGAGCGCGCCGCTGGGAGCGGTGGTCAGCGAGGTGCTCGGCGTGGTGCCCGGCTCGCCGCGACAGGTGTGACCCGTAGGCGCCCCGGGACGCGCAGAAGGCCGCTGGACCCGGCCGAGGACGGTCGGCGTCGGTCATCCTGCGAGCTGGACGGGACGCCCTTCGTGCCAGGAGCCCGGCTCAGCGGCGATCCGGGTGCGGCCGGCTGCTGCCCGCGGCCCGGAGCACGTGACGGTGCACTCGAGCGCGTCCACCACCGACCTCCACCTGCGGGGAGGGCTCGACTGACGACCTCCGGCCCCTCACGACCGACCTCTGGTGGCCGCGCCCCCGAGCAGGACCACGAGTGGTGAGGTGCGGCGACCCGTCAGACCGCCCGGTGCACGGCCGAGCGGTGCGCTCCTGCGCAAGGGGCCCACGAGCAGCAGCGGGCGGGCCGGTGGTCACGGGATCACCGCGCGACGGGGCGCACGACAGAGGGGTACCGGCTGAGGTCGTGCACGCGCTCCAGGCGCAGGTCGCCCGGTACCTGGCCCTGGCCCCGCACCTGCACGAGCGTCTCGGACGTGCGGGCGACGACGACCCACCGCTCCGCCTCGCCCTGCAGCGCCGTCGCCTCGACCGCCGTCCCGTCGAGCAGGACGACGACGCGTCGCCGATCCACGGCGGAGGACGCGTCGCGCCAGGAGGTGAGCTCACGCGCGAGCGAGTCGGCGACCTCCTCCTCGGTCAGCTGCCAGCAGTGGTCGTCCGACGGGTCTCGCGGAGCGCGCGTCGAGACGGTGACGCCGTCGTCCCACCCCGGTTCGCCCGGCGCGGCCGCCCCGCTGCGGTGGACGAGCACCAGCTCGGTGACGTGGGGCCGCCGCCGGCCCTCCGCCCACGAGCTGCTGCTGCCGACCAGCGACCGCTGGCCCTCCCAGGTGGCCTCGAGACCGTAGGGCGCGAAGCCCGCCCCCGCCGCCTCGGCCTCCTGCCGCTGCGCGTGGCGCTCGGCGTTCCGCTGCGGGTCACCGGCCAGGGCGAGCACGGCGTCGGCCACGGCCGTCCCCGTGCCGTACCGCGCGAGTGCGGGGGTCGTGAAGGCCGACCACGACGCCGCGACCCCGGTGACCGCGCCGATGACGGCACCTCTTCCGACGCTGCCCCGCCGGGCACCGAGCACCCCGCCCAGCCCCGCGCCCAGGAGGGCGCTCGCGAGGTGGTGCAGCGGCACCTCGTGGACCGTCCGCTGGTCGCGGACAGCGACGACGACGGCGCGCACCACCAGCCAGGGGAGGAGCCACCGCGACCGCGGCGCCCCGCCCCAGAAGACCCCGAGCGTCCCGGGCCACCGGTAGCCGCAGAGGCGGCACTCGACCCCGTGCGGGAACAGGGAGCCGCCGCTGCGCAGCCAGAGCAGCGGCGTGCGTGTGAGCCGCCGTCGCACCCGCTGGGTGCCCTCGGCGCCGCACCCCGGGCAGCCGGCGCCCTCGCCGTCGGAGATGGCCCAGTCCCACGCCGGTTCCCGCACACCCGCGATCATGGCGGTCGACACCGACACCGACACCCCGACCGCCGCTCACGGGTGTCACCACCCTCAGGTCAGCGTGATGGTCAACGCCACGGTGCCCGCCGACCGCCGCTCGCCCTCCCGCTCGCCGAGCTGCTGCGACCAGACGACGTCGCTCTCCACCACACAGGTGAGTGGCACCGCCGTCCAGGCGCGGGGCTGCGCCGTCGCCAGGTCGAACCGGAGCTCGACCACCTGGCACGCAGCGACCGCCGCTCCCCACCACGTCGCGCTCCCCGGCACGGTCATCACCTCCGCTCCTGTGACGCCCGCGCCGCGCGGTCCGTCGCGCTGCGGCTGGTCCTGGGCGACCGGTGGGAGCCGGGGGCACCTTGACCCCGGCTCCTCGAAGGGGTCTCCCGGGTCGACGGGCAGCGGCGCCGGGGTTCGCCGCCCCGCCGCGCACCCACAGCCACGACTCGCGCCGCGGTCTCCTCGACGTCCTCGACGTCCTCGACGTCCTCGACGTCCTCGACGTCCTCGACGTCCTCGACGTCCTCGACGTCCTCGACGTCCTCGACGTCCTCGACGTCCTCGACGTCCTCGACGAGGTCGAGCCGGTTCCCGCCAACCTCGCCCCGGGGGGCGGGCCGGAACGACAGCTCCGGGAACCCGGGCAGCACGAGGTGGGCCCACCCGCGGGAGCGGTCGACCGGCTCCCGGGAGAGGGCTCCGTCGTCATCCCCGGCGCCTACAGTGAGGGGCCTTCCCCGACCTGCTCCGCCCGCTCCACGGAGGTCCTCGACCCATGCCCGCTGGTGACTCGTTCGTCCACCTGCACAACCACACCGAGTACTCGATGCTCGACGGTGCGGCCAGGATCGACGAGCTGTTCGCCACCGCGGCCGAGATGGGCATGCCGGCGCTGGCCACCACCGACCACGGCTACATCTTCGGGGCGTACGAGTTCTGGAAGGCGGGGCGCAAGCACGGCGTCAACCCGGTCATCGGGCTCGAGGCGTACCTCACCCCCGGCACGGCCCGCGGTGACCGCACCCGCGTGAAGTGGGGTGACCCGAGCGCCGGCCGCGACGACGTCTCCGGTGCCGGCGCGTACACCCACATGACGATGTGGGCGCAGGACACCCCCGGGATGCACAACCTCTTCCGGATGGCGAGCCTCGCCAGCCTGGAGGGGCACTTCTACAAGCCCCGCATGGACCGCGAGCTGCTGTCGACGTACGGCAAGGGGATCATCGCCACCACGGGCTGCCCCTCCGGAGAGGTGCAGACCCGCCTGCGCCTGGGCCAGTACGACGCTGCGGTGGCGGCCGCCGCCGACTTCCGCGACATCTTCGGCGCGGGCAACTTCTACTGCGAGCTGATGGACCACGGCCTCGAGATCGAGACCCGGATCCAGAAGGACCTCATCCGCCTCGCCAAGGACCTGGGCCTTCCGCTGGTCGCC
>Ga0325403_1008069_pt1 | contig 10075 bp, 7 predicted proteins | sample PopdelMetagenome_19_FD_205665 | JGI IMG/M metagenome (GOLD analysis project Ga0325403, IMG submission 205665) | Populus deltoides microbial communities from Bellville, Georgia, United States - Xylem-PdKOR-R4 | ecosystem: Host-associated > Plants > Phyllosphere > Stem > Wood/Secondary xylem...
TATATATGATTAATCTTCTGTTATCCATCACCTTTTTAATCATGCACGTCGTGAAGGCATTGTCTATTAATCCAACAGCCAACCTTGTCTATAATATTCCTTTCACCAATGTGCAGCCAAGTTTCTCCCCAATATATAATTTTAAATCCTAAATTAATAAAATAATTTGAGCCCTTCTTGCTATAAATACTGGCCTAATCCATTAGCAATCAACAGTCATCGATCGTCGTATTAGCATAACATTAATTTTCTTCTGCTTACACTTTCTGTTGCCATGGCTCTAACCCATTTCTTCTGTGCAGCCTCTATCCTCCTGTTATCGTTGTTGGTCATTGCCTCTGCTGCTGATTATGGCTATGAACCAAAGCTTGATACTGTTAAACCTGAAACTAGCTATGTCCCAGCACCCAAACCCAAGCCAACTTATGATACCCCTAACTCTGGCCATGATCAACCAAAAGCTTCCTATCCAGGTTATGGATATGGCCCAAAATCAGACCTTCCCAAACCAAAGCCTGACTTTAAATACAGCCCTAAACCAAACGTGGATCTACCGAAGGTGACCGTCCCAAAAAATACCAAATCATGGCTACCATTATATCCCTCTGCCACACCACCTCCCCAAACCAAAACTAAGCCATGGCAAACCAGGTTATGAGCCCGAAAGCTTGCTGCCAATTTGCGTTGAAGGTCTTGTTCTTTGTAAATCAGGTTCTAACTATATTCCCGTCGAAGGTAGTAATTTCTATCCTTTAAAGTCTATGCCATGAGTAATTCACATTTGTGACATTTATTAATTAGAGATCACCATTTTCTTGCTCCATGCACTCGGGGAAGTCAATCTCCGGCCCCCTAGCTTTTACTTTTAGATCAATTTTTATTAAAATCTAAAAGTGTGGGTAAAATTAGATCAACTAACTATCAATCTCAATTTCCATCAATTTTATGCATCACGTGATGAGGAAAGTGACCTTTTTACTAAATTCCCTTAAAAAAACTGGCTACAAATAATGCATAAATTTGATGGAGACTGGTGATTAATTAGTAGTTGTTATCAATATAGCTTATGAGTTATGTGGAAAGCATAGTCTAATTAATTATAAGAGAAGTTGCCAAAACATGATGTTGACTTTGTGTTATAAATACAGGGCCCAAAATGAAGATTATCTTTAATAAATAATCATGTAGTTTTTTTTTTCTAATAGCTAATATATCCCAAAAATTCTTTTCTTAATTTGCTACAGGAGCTAAGGTAAGGATATTATGCACGGGGGTGGACCAGAATGGGTACGAGGCAACACATTTCTCCTGCTTGACTGATGCAGCTGACGCCCATGGTTACTACTTCAAAACCTTGTTTCCTTTCGGTGGTCTTGGCCATAATTTAAAGCTTAAAGAATGCAAGGCCTACCTTGAAAACTCTCCGTTGGAGACCTGCAAAATCCCAACAGATGTCAACAACGGAATTAATGGAGCCCTCCTTTCTTCTTACCACGTTCTCAGCAACAAGAACATTAAACTATATTCCATGAGGACTTTCTTCTACACCTCCGAAACCACATCAACCTCAACAACTCCAGCTGGGGGTTATTAAAATTATTTTTTTTCTTGACTAAATTCTTTACCATTCATATGTTTTCTATGTTTTTTCATTAGCTTTTGGCCGGTCAATTTATTTTCATTCTTGTCGGTATTTTTTTTTTTTAATTTTCATGTTGGGTTTTGTTTATGCCTTGAGACAATGGTAATAAATCATGTCCTATTGTTTCTCTTGTATGCAGCATGCATAAACATGAGTAGTTCCCATATTTTTTGAGCAAACCTAATAATAGTGCCCTAATCATTTATGGTTTGTCGATTGAGTTCCCCAATTAAGAATCCAAGTAAGAAACAATTTTCAATTATATGCATGTTGTAATAAGATTCCATCGTAAAGTATCTTTACCTTGTTTTGTCAAATATATAGTTTTTGTTTTTTTTTTCCTTGGAAAAAAACCGGACTTGTTCTAGACTTACTCTTATATCTAAGGGAAGCTTTTATATTGCTAGTATCATAGTTTTTTAAATACGATCTGGGGGAGTTGATTGGGATAATTTCTGGGTTATGAGTTTATTTTTATAAAAAATTAAAAATAATATTATTTAAAAAAATTTTAAAAAAATATCAATAAGTTTTGATCAGATTATTCTCGGACTAACCAGGTCGCTAGTAAACCTAGGTTTTTGAAGGGGTCGTACCAGGTCAATTCTCCTTCTATTTAATTTTTTTTATTGAAATTCAACTTATTTCAGGTCTCAGTTTATTCGGGTTACGGGTCAACCAACTAGGACATGTTGAGTTTTAAAATAATGACTCAAGAATAAAATTTATATTTAAATAAAAAAATTATGTAAATTTTATTTCAGATTTGGTTTAGGATTTGATGAAGGATATACCTTCTTAAATATCATCAAACAAAATAATTTTTATAATTTTATCAAAAAGTTTTTTAACCATTGAAATGAACGGATTTAATTCCTTTAATTCATTTTTTTTTTGTTAACCTGACAACTGAAAAATGTAAGAAAAGAAAGTCTTAAAATCAAATGGAATAAACTTAAAATCAAAAGGCATTTCAAATTATATTATATTAAAAAATAAATAAATAAAAAGAAATAAGACTAAGAAAAATAGACCCCCTACCACGCATGCAATCGTGCATGGGGAGTTGAAACGCCATGCATTCTTTTCGATTCAAAGCATCTGCTTGGCATGAAGTATGAACAACCTTTCGAGGAAGAGGGGAATCAAGAAATACAGTACATTACGCGAGGAAGTGGGGATTCTTAAACGTTAACAGATTCAGAAAGCGTAAAGGAAGCGAGTGACCACACAAGATCGGCGCGGTTTTCTTCTATAAAGCACTGCTTCCTAGCCCGGGTTGCAGAGCTGAAATGGATCTCAATCTATTCAGGTATAGGTGGGACGGAGACAAGTACCAGCTTCATTATACGGTAGGCTTCCGGGCAGCTAGCTAGTTAGCCTTTCAGATCGGCTTACGCTTTCCTCTGAGGAAGTGGCTAGAGATGCACGAGGGAGTGAAAGCCTCTCTGATTGAATGCGGGTCTTGTGTTATAGGAGCCGGAGCTGCCTAGTCCATTAGGTCAGTCAGTTAGCCCACTACGCCGCCATCAGAGACTGGATTAGAGCCGGACTGGACCTCCACTTTCGGAAAGATCACCGCGTAATGGGGACTCGCTTTTGACCTAGAAGCTGACAGATGGTGATATCTCAACTATCCATAAATGCTCCTTTTCTTTTAAAACCATCATAAATTAAATTCACGTAGTTGATTTAAGTTTTTCTCTATGGTCTCGAAATAATAAATCTGGTATCGATATCTAATTAATACATGACTAACATGTGTCAGATAAATCTGGTACGTATAAGACGCTAATACTATTGTTTTAAATTATTCTTGAAAACAATTATAAACTTTGAATAATAGATTTAATAATAATTAAACTTTTTTAATCTAAAAGTGAAAAATTAATTTATTTCAATACACCAGTCTTATTTTGGTACCTTAAAAAAGGTTTAACAGAACACGTTTAATTAATTTCAAGCACTTATCCAAGAAAATCTTCTCGATTTATTTATTTATTAATTAATAGTCATTATATTCAAAGCCCTCTTACATATAACCTTCCTGCTTGTGCAAGAAAATTGCAATTTCACATTCTCCTTTTGAGACATGAAGTTAGAGTTGTGCCAAAAATCCAGAAAATCCCATGTAATGTGTTTCTCTCTCTTAATTTTTTCGCTCATAAATTCGCATTTGTAATCTTTGATTTTAATTATTATTGCGATCTTCATCTTTGATTTTCTTCTTTAACAGCTATTTTTTTTTAATTAGTTTCTTTAACATTTCTGTAAAAGTGAATCAAAATCTAAACTACTCATGTTTAGTTTCCTTACACACCACCATGGACTTAAAATTACTGATATAATTGGTATTTTTAGAAACTGCAAAAAATATTTCCATGTTAATTTCTCAAAAAAATTATCCCATGGTGAGAATATTTCATTTATCATTGATATTAATTGTTAATGCAAAACTCTATAAATTCTCCCCATTGTTTCTTACAAAAAAATTGAATTAGTCTTCTCTTTCACTTAGACAATATATATGGAGTTATGTCCTAAATCCAGATATTTTTACAAGGTACGTAGTCTGTCTCTACACATTCTCTCTGAAAAAATATTTAATTTCTACATTTTATTTTCAAGAGAAACATTCAGTTGCTCTTCATCTATAACATGTAGCATAGGATCATACTTCACAGTGGTGAACTAATGTGACGATTAATGTCTTTATAGAACATTTTTTTCCTTATTATTATCTGAATATTGAAATTAATGATAGAATCTTAATTGATGATTTAAAGGTATTGGAGACAATGATCTCAATATTTTTGATATTGGGATCACTTGTTTCAACACTAGCAGGCGCAAGCACAGAGTACCAAGCAATAAACTGTAGAAAGCATAGCGCAGTCTTGACAGATTTTGGAGGAGTTGGTGATGGAAAAACATCAAACACAAAGGCTTTTAAAGCAGCAATTGCCGAGCTAAGTCAGTATGCATCAGACGGTGGAGCACAACTTATTGTACCGCCTGGAAAATGGTTAACTGGGAGCTTTAACCTCAGTAGCCATTTCACTCTTTTTCTTCATAAGGACGCTGTTCTTCTTGCTTCTCAGGTATGCCTCTTGATTACCTGTTACTCTAGAGTTTCAAGAAGTAATAGTGGAGGAGCAATTTAACGTTCTTTGCAAGCAGTTTTTGAGTTGTCATGAACGGTTTTGAAACGGTTTATGTTAGTAGGAGACATCAAATCATGATTTTGAAACTTTTACTGAATTAGATTTTAAACCAGATCTAACATGTTTTTAATTGTAGAATTAAGACTATGATAATGTTAGATTAGATTCGTTACATGATTGGTAGTGATTACTACTTAAGAAGTATTTCACACCTTAGACCCTTCAATCTAAGCCCACTAACTTGGATGGATTTTGCCCTGAAACTGAGCCTAGGAAGACTTGTTGTAGGTTTATATTAGGCTCCTGATATGGGATATTGTCATCATCAAATGAGATTGGAAACTCTTGTTCTTGGCAATTGTTTAAACTATTTCTCATCTATATGTATATATTGATTTTTTTATCTATATATTCATCATCATTTTTGTACATTTACATGATCATATGGACAGGATGAGGCAGAATGGCCTGCTTTCCCTCCATTGCCCTCCTATGGGGTAGGTAGAGATGAACATGCTGGAAGGTTTAGTAGTCTGATTTTTGGGACACATCTAACAGATGTCGTGGTCACTGGTAATCAAATCTCTAGACCCTTTATGATTTTGGGCTAATTATGAAAAATTATGCATCATTTTGATTTTTTTTTCTTTAGCAAATTTATGTCTAATTTGGTGCCTATGGGCTGTTCTTATTAGGTAACAATGGTACAATTGATGGCCAGGGTGCAGTTTGGTGGGACAAATTCCACCAGAAAAAATTGAAACTGACGCGACCATATCTGATTGAGTTTCTGTACTCTGATCAGGTTCAAATATCCAACCTTACATTGATTAACTCTCCATCATGGAATGTTCATCCTACATATTGCAGGTTTGACCTTTTTTGATGTGCTCAGCTTCGTGTAAAAGTTATGATTAAGCACATTATTTAGCAGATTGCATGTAATTGTGGTTCTGATGTTTTGGGAAATGCAGCAATGTGTTGATCCAGTGGTTGACAATTTTGGCACCAGTTGATTCTCCCAATACAGATGGGATCAACCCAGGTTTGAATCAATTTTCTTATTTTCAGCTTTTGCTCATGCTTGGTGTGTTCAGACTTGTCCATAATCGTTTCCCTCTATTTTTTTTATATATGTTTTTCAGATTCATCCTCGAATGTTCGTATCGAAGATTCCTTTGTAGTATCAGGGGATGACTGCATTGCAGTTAAGAGTGGATGGGATGAATATGGAATCAAATTTGGAAGGCCTACGCAACACCTAGTCATAAGAAGGTTTACCTGCATTTCTCCTGACAGTGCTACCATTGCTCTTGGAAGTGAAATGTCCGGTGGAATCCAGGATGTTAGAGCTGAAGATATCACAGCCCTCAGTACCCAATCTGGAGTTCGAATCAAGACTGCTGTAGGAAGAGGAGCTTATGTGAAGGACATTTTTGTAAGAAGAATGACCCTGAAGACAATGAAGTATGCCTTCTGGATGACAGGCTCTTACGGGTAACACCCTGATACGGGATATGATCCAAAAGCATTACCTGAGATCAAAGGAATAAGTTACAAAGATATAGTGGCTGAGAACGTAACCTATTCGGCGAGACTAGAAGGAATTGAGAACGATCCTTTTACAGGAATTTGCATTTCTAATGTAAACATAAGTTTAACCCTGAAACCTAAGGAACTGCAATGGAACTGCACTGACATTCAGGGAGTTTCAAGCAAAGTAACTCCTCAGCCATGCGCTGCATTGCCGGAGAAAAGTATTGAATGTCCTTTCCCTGAAGATAGACTGCCAATTGAGGATGTAAAACTCCAAACTTGTTCTGCTAGTAGTTAGAATTATACTCCCGGCAATTAATGAATAAAACAAGTTGATGATCCTAGACAGGACAGGTTATGTGAACTGACATTTTTGTAAGAAGAATGACCCTGAAGACAATGAACTTTGTCTTTTCGATGATAGGCTCTTATGCGTCACATGCTGACGAGGGATATGATGCAAAAGCACTGCTCGAGATCACAAGAATAAACTACAAAGATGAAGTGGATGAAAACATAACGATTCAGGGAAAACTAGGACTTGGTGAGGAAAATCCTTCTATAGGAATTTGCATTTATAATATAACAATGAGCTTGGCTAAGAAACATAACGAACCAGCATGGAACTGCACTGACATATCGGCAGTTTCAAGCAATGCGACTCCCAAGTCATGTAGTGCCATGGCAAAGAAAAGCATGGAGTGTCCTTTCCCAGAAGATAAACTTCCAATTGAGAAAGGCTCCAAACTTGTTCTGCCACTAGCTAGATCATAACCCCATTAAGCCATGATGGATCTCCAAGAGAAACGAATAAAATATGTTGATCTTCCTATATAAGCATGGACAAACTGTAGAATATGTTTATAGTCCTAAATAAGAGAACTGTGTGAATCAAGTAAAAAAAGACTGCAATTTTTGTGCAGTTTCATTGGCTCCCTATGTTTTATTGATCAAGAATGATGAACTGAATGGAGAAAATTATTGATTTAGCTAATATTGAGAGTAACTACAGATGAACAGAAATTTCATAGCTTGATCTGTACAGCTACTGGTAAACTAAGACTTGAAAAGAAGATGTCTAAACCTCTCAGAAGTCAGATTATCCATGATCTGTTCGGAATAAAATCTTCTTATGCCGGCAAGATTTTCTGATAGAGATTAATGTTACTCTCTTTCTCATGTGTACTGAAATCACCTACACCAAATTGGGTAACAATATGACTCTCTTGCTGTTTATATCGACAAGATGAGCCATCTCTCCTAATTCGACGATCCTGCATCATACAAACAACATAATAAATCCAATATGTTCTGAAGTCTTCAGATGGAAACGTTCTTAGTTCTTACATCATCAAGCAGTAAGTCACGAGGCTCAAGCATGTGGATCACATCCCCCATTGTAGGCCTATGTTTTATATCACGATCAACACAGCGAAGAGCAAGCAAAAGTATTCGTTTTAGTTCCTTAGATGATGGAATTTCTGGCAATTTAGGATCCACAACAAACATGATTTGCTTATTCGCAACCATAGACTTCAACCAGTCAACCAAATATACCTGCATTCAATGACCAAGTTCTATGATCAATGAAACATTTCTTTATAAACCGAAAGGAAAACTAGCTCAGGTGCTTGAAGATAAGAAATCTATACCTGAGGCTGATTGTGATCTACAGGAGCCCTGGCACATATGATCTCCATGATAAGTATTCCAAAGCTGTAAACGTCACTTTTTTCACTCAGAACTCCAGTATATTCGTGTTCATGAGCTAAATAACTGCAAACACATACTCCTTGACATGGTCAGCGCAAATTACCAAGTTCACTTGCAGTAACCAGGGCAAAATTCCTATGTCATAAGCGAGCTGATCCAGAGAAACTCACCCAGATGTTTCCATTGCAAGAGTTGTTATGTCGATCCATTGAGGGCCGAAGAGTTTAGCAATCCCAAAATCAGATATCTTGGGATTCCACTGGTGATCAAGCAGTATGTTGCTAGATTTTAGGTTCTGATGAATAAACTTTGGCTCGATATCTTCGTGAAGGTAGGCTAATCTTCAGAAGCAAAAGAACATTACATTAATGGAAGAGCAAGCAGTTAAATAAATTGAAAAGAATCAGAAGATCACACAAGATACCCTTTAGCTATTCCTTGGATGATGTTCATCCGTATAGCCCATGTTAGAGGGCTGGGTTGTTCAGGACATCCATAAAGCCATTGATGCAGATTACCATTGTCAACGTACTCGCTCACAAGAATTCTAATAGAAGGAAAAACCAAGAAAAAGAATGAGATAAATGAAATTTTATTATTGATTCTGAAGAGAAATTAATTAGCCCTGGGTTGAAAAATGAAAAATTCATCTTGCGTAAAACAGTAGAGTTTCTGAAAAGAAATTTACCTGTAACCTTCTTCCATACAGTATCCAAGCAATTTGACTAAATTCTTGTGCCTGATATGCCCTATCATTTCCGCTTCTGCTATGAAGTCCTCAGCTTGACAACTGAAGATTCATTAACTCATAAGCAATTAAACAAAATTCTGATATGCACCATTTCCTTCTCTTTGGTAATCTAGCATGCATAATTTGATGCAATCAATAAGTCATCTATCTTCTAATAAAGATTCAAAATTGAGCACCTGTTACTCAGTAGCCTCTTTACAGCCACTCGGGTAGTATCCAACAGCACGCCCCGATACGCAACACTATAATCTCCACTTCCAATCATATTCATGTCAGCAAATCCATCCGTAACAACCTCAATCTCTTTCAAAGCAATCCGGTTTCCCCTCCATGCATCAGGAACCACAGAAGAGTACCTAGCAGTAGGCTCCAAATCAGCTACACCAGTACCACTCCATCGAGTTGTGAGCCCAGTGCTCACATTAGAACATTGATCAGTTAAAATCACCTGATGATGATGGTCTAACTTTTCAATGTTCATTTCAACCTCCGAAATCCGATGCGACAGAAGCCTTTTATCCTTGGATGGAATAGTGTAAGAATTCAGAAAACCTTTCATCGAAATGGGGTTCAATAAGCGCCTTAAATGGGGATTGAAAGGTTTGGATTTTCGGCGACAAAGACAGATGAAGCAAGCAGCCATGATGACTAAAAACAGAACAGTGAAGACAGCAATCAAAGCAAGAATTAGAACCCATAATCTTATGCCAAAAAATGAGGTGTGCTTTGACAACTTGGTATCAATAGATGATGTGTTGGAGGACATGATTTGAGAAAGAGATGAAGCTAAGGAGTGAAGTCCATGGAAAACTGAATAGAATTTCTTGTTTTCGATATTTTTGGGGATAAGAAGAGTTCGAGATTAGCCATATGACTTCGTATTTCAATCTTTGAACATATTCATCATCAACTAACCAGCGGAATAGCGGGAAAGGCTTTACTCTAAAATAAACTTAGTTACTTGAAAAAACAATTGGTAATTCTTTTTCTAGTGTGAATGTATTTCTTGAATCAATTTTTGCCTGTGATACGGATGGAGGGAATGATAAAGAGTTTGTTACAAGATGGAAGACTATCAAAATAGAAAGAATTTTAAAATATTTAATTTTATTTTTTAATTTTTTTTAATTAAAAAACTATCACAACACATGAACACACTATTTTTAATCTCTAATATAATATTTATATTGAAAGACTATGGTAACTTTTTATATTGAAAAAAACTAAAACACTCTAATAATATTAAATATGAATAATAAAATAGAAAAA
>Ga0325403_1008070_pt1 | contig 10075 bp, 2 predicted proteins | sample PopdelMetagenome_19_FD_205665 | JGI IMG/M metagenome (GOLD analysis project Ga0325403, IMG submission 205665) | Populus deltoides microbial communities from Bellville, Georgia, United States - Xylem-PdKOR-R4 | ecosystem: Host-associated > Plants > Phyllosphere > Stem > Wood/Secondary xylem...
AATTTAATCTTTTCGTTGGGCACAATTGTACCATTAAGATGGGTCATTGGCCAATGATTTTATCTAATTAAAAAAAACAAAAATTTAAACAATATATTAATAGCAGAGAAGGGTTGATGGAAAAGCAAAAGCTACAGTACTAACAAATTTGATATTAATATTATGATTTTATGCTCACATGTTCCCAAAATGTGTTTTGACCAACAAACACCAACCTTAAACTTGTTCTAATAGTAAATCCATGATTTTTCTAGAAGGGCAGAACTGAAATAATTAGTGTTTTTTTTTGGTTAAAGGGACCATTGTGCTAACCCATTTTTTTAAATCCTAGTTGGAGGGTTATTTTACAAGAAAAGTCTCGCCTCTTGATTTGTTTAATGAGTGTAGAATTGACAAATAGATTGCATGATAGCAGGATCTTTCGATATGCTAGCAGATACTGACGAAAGTCATTTGACGGCCAAAAATTGAAAAACAAAGGCATAGGCTTGTTTTGGGAGCCCAATTGTGATCCAGGCTTCTTTCTGTCACTAAATTCACAGCCCAATTGAGGGCATACGCTTTTGTTTCAATGTTTTAGAAACAAGCAGGTACAGCACTCGCCCCTGACATGGAGGGGAACGGCCTTCCGGCTTACCTGTAACAACACACTCGGTTGAGGCTGCCACGGTTTTGGTGGTTCTTCAAACCCAATTTTTTATACTCTTCCCATTGAAATAACAAGGATACAGAGGAGTGGATTGAAGCATGTACGCTATCAAAGGTTGTGTACTTGAAGCATAATGTAAATAATTAATAATGTGGAACGAGAATGGACTTTTCGATCATGCATGCATAGGAGAAACATATATAATTGAATATATTGATTTCATGTTCATCCATGGCATGGTAGACTTCTATACATCACACCATTCCTTCCCTCCCTCGTCCGTACAATCTTATACATGCAATTACACTGATCATTACATTACTCAATTCATTTGTTTTCTTCATGGTGCATCAACATGTTTGCTTGGAGTACATATTGTCGACCCAAGAGTATGATAATTTATATATCGGCTAGGGGCAGAAGTAGGGTGGAATCCTTTTGGCAAGCAATTCTCCACTTCTCTACCATGGAACTCTTGCTGCCCATGATTAGTTTTCGGCTTCAATGTCTCGTAACGCGAAGATTTAGATTCCAATGGCCGCGTCGCCACCGCAACTCTAGCCATGGAATTTGTACCCATCAGCATTGGTGGTGGAGATAGGAGGAGGATAAGATAGAAGAAAGCCATGGAGAAAAGAGTAGGGCTAGACATTTAATTTGGACCCTGTTGTTTAGAGTCGAGGGAGAGTGAGGGGTTTATAAAGGGTTTCTTTGCAAGGCTGAAGAGGAACGGTGAGGATGCTTTATATAAGATAGCTCGTGAAGATATAGATGACCAACTCAAAGCTAGCCAGCTAAGCAAGTATTGCTTGCCCTGATCATAGCACTGCTACTTGATCGGTGTAGAAGCACTTTTTGACCGTGCAAGGGAGGATGCCCGTGCTCTTCATTACTCTATCTTCCTAGTTCCTTTTGTCCAAGTCAAATTCTTTTGCATTTCTACGCGTGACATTAATTATCAACTATATCAAGATTATGCAACCCTCAACATACTATATTATCCATACATAAATTCAAATGCTGTTTGTAAATTTGCAGTTCTGTTACTTAAATATTAGGAATAAATTTGCAGTTCTGTTACTTAAATATTTGTTACAGTTTAACATTTTTGACTTTCTTTACTATTTTCCTCAAAATCCAGACAAAGAAGATTAAGGTGTTATAATGTGAGAACTAGTGAAGATTATTTTGTCTGGAAATAGGAATTTAGTACTAAAACCTGCTAAGGCCCAGCAGTACGTACCCTGCTAGGAACGTGAATTTGTGAGGTTGTCCGAATCTTGCAGTGGCTAACAACTGATAATTTAAGAGGGATGCAAATCAATGAAGTATTTGAATCAACCCGGGAGGGTGTCCCACGTCACACATGGGAGCATTCCATTGGGCCACGTTGGACCAGTAGCTAACCTTCTTGGACAGTTTTTTTCGTGCTACTCTTTACACATCATCTCCTGAGCTGTCTAGCTTGATCAGTCGCCACGTAGAGCATTTCAACAAGCAAATCTATCAGTAAAAACACTTTATGGTTTACATATCTCAACCGCCACTAAATCTGTTCTGCAACCACACTCCCTCAGTTTCATACATCCAAACTAGCTCAAAAGCAGGTATTGCAAGTTTGGGAGGCACGATTAAACGAAAGGCCCAATCCAGCCAATGTCACAGGCCCAAAAACTATTTAGACTGCGTTTCCGAGGCCATGAAAATCTAAGGAGATGATAGCAGGCCAGTTTACGAAATGGCCTTGCATATTTTCAAAAGGAGCTCGAGAGAGCCCACTCTAAAAACCTAAAAGCCCAAGGGACATAAGGATGAAAGAGAGGTCTAGCCCAGCCCAAGGAGATGTGAAGAATTAAAGATGGAGAGATTTAAGGATTATATACGTAAAGAAAATGGAGTCAGAGTTAAGGGTAGAAGGAGATATTTTAGTAAACGTGAATATATTTCCGTCATCGACGTACCCAATATTATTTTAATATCCCATGATTATATTTTCTTTCAGACCTAATTATTTCCTCATCAAAATCTGGTTCATTTTAACTGGAAAGAATTCCCTCAAATTTCTCTCTATAGCAGACAAATACGGTAAAATATGCGAAATCAATTGAAGTCTTTTTTTATTTTCCATGCCTGTCTAATGTAAATGGGCTAGCGGGATCTACCTGCAGGCTAAAACAGCAAGGATTTAGTCTTACAATATTCGGCTCTAAATTAGCATGATGTTAAAACAGCAATGGTGCAGAATAAGTTCTAACCAAGTTATTCACAAAGAACAGGTAAAAAAAAGTTTACCCATTTAAATACTGTGTTGTTCATAATCCAATGTTCTTAGTTCACTCGTTAGGGTTAACAGCAACGATCAATTTTCACAGAAGGTGACCGAATTCTCCCTCGCAGTGCCTCACGGGTTTGTTTGTTTGTTTTTATTTATTTATTATTATTATTATGCGAGTCTTCCAACTTCCCCTACCTGCCAGCATTAAATGTTCCCTGTCTCCATTCTCCATGGTGCCAGGATAGAACAAAAATAAAATTAAGACGGTGATCAGTTGGTGACAAATGAAGTAGTAATTAAGTGCTTGTTTCGCTCGCTGTATCGAAGTAATAAACCACCATTAGCCACTTACACCCCTCACAAGGCATGAGATTAACAATTGGTCCTCAATTTCGAAAAGGGCTAAGGTTAATTAATCAATTAAAAGTACTTAACTAAAGTGATTACTTTAAAATTAAGATGTCTCAAGCAACTTTCAAAAGTTTGAGTTAATGAATATTGATATAGTATCATTTAATTTAATAGATCAATTATTTATACTCATTTTAATTATTTAGATCATAACCGACAAGATAAAAAGTATAGTCATCAGATTAGATCGTAAAAGATAAAAAGTCGATGATCATGTGATTACATTATAGTAATTCATATGAGTCATGCTCATCAATGATTAAACTTGATCTGTAATTGATTTAGTCATTGTTTATTCGTACGCAAGTTGCATTATATATTTTATCTTAAAAAATCTGATTTTAATCAAAGTGGGATTTTAATAAAGAGTGCCGAAAAAGGAATTATGATTTCTTTCCCACAACAAACGCTCGAGAGAGATCCGGAAAGATTGAAAATCTCATGATCTTGCAAGATTCTTAGCTTAGAATAGAAAATGGAGTTTGGTTGGTGCCATCAATCACTTGCTCATGTTCTCTTTGAACAACATCTAACTACAGAACTCATGAAAACATTCCTGTTGAAACACTACGGGGCCTTAATGTATCTTTCAAGACTTACAATGCGCAGTGGTTCTACAATTCTGTAGACGATCAAGCCACCTTCCAAATAGATTTGTGTGTTAGCAGATATCTTCCTAATTTCTGCAGAAGAAACCAAGTAAGTATAATCCAAAAGAACTTTAAATGACAACTAACTGATTGAAATGCCAGCCACCTACAAAACCGTTAATCAAAAGAAAAGATGTGGGCATCTAAAGAAAGTGAGAGAGAAAAAATAAAGAAAAGAAAAGGAAGCAGTGATTGGTTATGGAGGCGAAAGTAGTACTAGGTTGTTGGCCATGAATAAGGCACGCACAGTGCAATTAAAGACATCATGGTTAGTTGGTCACACGGGCTTCATAATTATACCCATTTAATGAGGTTTTTATGTGGACATGTGGCACCCATGTATGGGCTCGAACAACGAGGTTGCTCAATTAAAAATAAGAAATCAATATCCCTATAAGTTGTACTATATCACAGTGTATCCAAATTAGCTACGTCTTGTATACGTGTATAAGGTGTTTTTTTATTAATTTTTTTTTTGTTTTTAATTTTTTAAATCAACTGGTGTAAAAAATAATTTTTTTAAAATAAAATAATTTTATTTTAATATATTTTTAAGCTAAAAAGAACTTTGAAAACACGATTGTTGTTGCACTTTTAAACACTCTCTAATCTAATATTATAAATACATTGTTTTATTGGGTGTGTTAATTAATAATTTATCAAAACTTAATTAAAATAAAGGTTACTTTTTATTAAGAAAAACTATTTTCTTGAGAAAAAAAATTTAATCATCATATATTCATCTTTGTAATCCAAGTCAAGAGAATGCAGTGCATGTGTGTTTTTTTAAAAAATTATTTAATTAATTAAAAATACATTAAAATAATTAATTAATGTTTTAGAGTTTTTATTTATTTTTGACACTAGTATGTTAAAATCTTTAAAAATAAAATAAAATATCAATTTAATATATATTTTTTAAAAATATAGGTTTGAAAAAAGAAAAAAAAAACACTCTCTGTAAACACCCGAGTGTCACTACACGGATAGTAGTTTAGGTTGCTGTCTAGCAGCTGTAGTTTTAACAACCATTGATAGCACGTAGCCACAAAGAGTCGAGGTTGGTTGTACCGAACCTCATCTCCATTGGTGGACAGTAATTTATTACTCTTTGATGGTTAATCACCATTTTTCATGAGTGTAGATAAGTTGCAGGTTTGCCTAACCTATCACCATCCATGTAACTTTAGATAACCCTGCTAGCTGAAGTTATCAAGGTTGTTAAAATTACAAGTTGACTCTTAAAATTTTATGATTTTACGAGTCAATATATATATAACATGTCAAATTAGGTTAAAACTTGAAATCGGTCAAACTTGGTCAAAATTAATAAAATCGGACCGATTTTACGAGTTTGACCGATTTCGAGTTTTAACCCATAAAAGTTAAAAAATTTACTATCTCCCTATCTGAGTCCCCTGACACTCCACTAAATAGTCCCCACTCTCCAGTCTCTCCTTTTTCCCTTGCCCAAATCTCAAATTTTCAATCTTAGCAGACTAATACCAGCATTAGAGGATCTTGGGTATGAGAGGAAAAGCCTTATATTAATGTATTTTAGGCTGGGAAGGCATGATCGGAGGATCAAAAGTTCAAAACCATGGGAAAACAGAGGTAGATGGTAAGGAATCAAGGGAGTAAAATAAGATATATGAATACTTATATAGAGAGAAATACTGTGTTTTAGACTAACCATTTGTTAACTACAAAGAGAGATGACAAAGACTCAGAGAGAACTTGAAATACATGTCTTGCTTGGTAGGATATTTGGACATTATTTCTAGGACTTGTTACTAACATAAAAAAGGTGGAAGGTGAGGTGGCATGAGATTAAATTGATGTCATTTTATACATTTTTGTTCTCGTTGTCACGAGTTCACTGTATTGGTCTCTATTAATTTTTTTTTGAAGTTGGTGATATATCTTAGAATGTTGTATCATCTCACTAGTTGCATGCAGTGTGTTTCAAGACATGTCCTCGAGAAAATGTTCTGAAACTCTATCAATAAAACATAGTTGTTCAATCTTATTTTTTTCTTTTCGTATTTTTAAATTATTTAAACCATGTATGAATTTTTATTTGAATTATATATTTTAAGGTGTTTGAACATTTGTATTATTTATTTCACTTTTATTTTAATTGTGTTATATTATTATTTACTACTTGACTGAAATTGTCAATATATAATTAGTTAAAATATTTTTCTTGCGATTTTACAATCTAAGTTTATATTGTATATTTCGTGTCGTGTCAAAAAAGCGTTTTTGACAACCTTGACAGTTACCTTGCCAAGTACCCTTTGTCTTGGACAAAATGATTCAATTATTATAGAGGTTTAACTTCACTTCATAGTTCATCTCCTTCTCCCGGCTAAATCCTTTCACAATTACTTTATTATAGAGGCTCTGATACCATATCAAAAAATCATTTCAACCTAAAAGCTTAAGTTTTTAGGTGAGGTCTCAAGATATGATTTGTATTATTTTCTAACATCCTTGAACTAACATCTTAAAAAGGAAACGATGAAGGCTCGGGAAACAATTATCTTTTAGGATGGTTAGTTTTCATACATTAGTTCTCCATCAGTATAGTCTATTGAATGAGAAGGAGTGACCAATCCAACAATTAGTCCACAGAAAATTTATTAATTCTCTATTCAAATTTATATATATTGAGGTTCGGATGCACAATAGATCAGAATATTTTTCGGGAGTGGAACTACCGACAACATTACTTATATTCCTCCCCAATCCCCCACGAACAAGAATAAATAAACTTTTAATTCACAACCTAAGACCGTTTTTAATTAAATGCTTATGGGACAGAGAGTTATGAACAACTCCTGCTGACATGATCAAGCCTTTGATAGGTTGATGACATAGACAGAGAGTTTCGAACAACTCCTGCTGACACGATCAAAACTTTGATGGGTTGATGACATAGTCAGGTTAGTTGAGCTGTGTTAATGATCAACAACGTTTAAGGTTTATAAAATATTTTGATGTTACATGAGAGAAACCTTTCAGGCGACACCCATTTCAGGTGGATGCTTTTCTTGCAGTTTTCACATGGATTTTTTTGGTTGGTGCGATTGTAGTTGGTGCTTGACACAGGGAATCTGTACCTCAAATTTGCATGTTTCTCTCAAAGGTTAGTGACCTGGTATAATTTGTGTAAAAAGACAAAATCATAATGAAATACTGAAGACAATAACTTAACATGTACGGAGATTGACGAGGCGAAAGAGATGAAGTGGTGGTAAAGGCACCACCTAGGCACCTCCTCAATGCCCCATCACTTTCTTTTTTTTTAAACGGCTGTGTAGGTCGTAGTTTCAGATTAGTTAGGCTTTTTTCGCCGGGCAAATTGCTTTCACCACAACACTTTTCTCTCTCTCTCTCTCTCTCTCTCTCCCTCCCTCCTATCATTGAAAGCCTATATCCATATTGATTGAAAGCCTATATCCATATTGATAGACCAGAGGTTGAGTTTTATAAATTTCACATCAACACTAGAGAGATCCTTATATATCTAGAATCATCAGAATATTTTTCAACAATTTTAATACCCTCTACGTGCCAGAAAACTAGAGTTGTCCAAATGTCAATTTGTTATTGGAAGAATGTTTTCCGGGATAGGATTGGAAGGATATTTTCGCTGACATGGTCACTGGCATCTCAAATTATTTTGAGGGATCACAAAATTTGTAAAGGAATTAAAGTCCAAATCATAATCACGAGTTAAATGGTAAGCATACGAAGATAATTAAGGTGATCGATCGATAGTGTATTGTTTTCAGAAGTACAATGGTGGTAATCATAACAGGAGAGGGATAATGAGAGAATCATATATATATATATATATATATATATATATATATTTGATTATGAGAATCATAATGATAATAATTATAAACATTAGTGGTGTCGTTGACGGCGGGGCATGGGGATAATGATAAAAAGGTAATGTGTGGTTGATCCATTGTTCAAATGCTAATCTTATCCCTTTCTAGCCTTGACTAGCTTAGATTCCAGACGGCTCAACACCGAATTTGAATGAGAGAGGGAGAAAAAAAAATAAATAAATAAAAGTGCGAAAAACACTGTTATAATCCATCATATATATTATATGAGTGGATATACAGTGTTTTCCCCGCACAGTTTTATTTTGTTTCGTGTGATATATGTGATCAAAGCCATTCATATGGGAAAATAGTATAGTTAAAAGGACACATTTGTTGATTTTTTTTATAGTGAAAATATACTTTTTTATTCCCTCATAAGAATTTTTTTGGTGTATTTTATATTACAGTGAAGCTTTGACGTTAGTGCATTAAAATGATTAAAAAATACATAAAAACATATCAATTTGATGTTTTTTTAAAAAAAATAACATGAAAAGCACTCTGAAAAACATGTTGTAATGCAAAAAATAAACATTTTGATTTTATATGTAAATGAGAGGATTTTCTATTTTCTTATCCAGGGTTTGAATGTTAAAAAAAAATCCTAAAAGAAAATACTATTCTTATATATGGATGGTGTGAATAACCAACTATCTTTAAATTAATCAGGAAAAATCTAGATTTTAGTAAAAACACTAACCTGAGATTAACTAAAGAGAAAGCTAAAACATGTGCAAAAATCATTATATATAACTTCTTTTTTTTACTATGGATTTTAATAGTAAATTGATGATTTTACCTTTAAAAAAACTCTAAATAAATTGTTTTTTATAGGTAAAACAATCTTTTTCTTTGTTTTATTTGTCATTTTTTTAATTGTTAAAGGGGTGTTTTGATCTTTTAATTTTTTTTTCATAGTAAAATGACTCTATTACAAATAATCACTTATCTATGGTCTAAGATCTTTTTAGATATTTCATATTTTTGCTATAATATAATTACTTTATTATCCTTGGATTCAAATTTTCAAAAACTTGACTTGAGAGGAAAACTTATAATTTCATTTTTTTTGTAGTAATGTTTGGGTTATTAGGGTAGAGTAGTCTTTTTGAAAATTTTAAAAAAATGCAAATTATTGTTGACGCGTGAGCCATTTCGCTGCCTTTGAGTGTCGTGAGCGGTTGACTTTAGTGGTTAAAAATGTTATTCCGCTATGTCATTCAATTCATCTTAGACTTTTCTTTTTCCTTGTGCGGCGCGTGTAGTCGTGGAACCTCTGATGTATTACCAATATCTTTTTCCTCTACTTTCTTTCTTTTCTCTTGCTTTCTGAAAATTCATGCCTAGCCCTCTACATTTTCATATAAGCCCTTTAAGTTATTTTTCTTTTGATTTTTTTCCTTATTTTTTTTTCTATTTGTTTTATCTTAATTCATTTCTTAAATCTTGTTTTGCTTTCAATTGCATCTTCTAATTTTTTTGTGTATCAGATACGGTCCTCATTCTTTTGATTTTTTTATTTACGATAGTTTTTGAATTTGTTTTCGTTTTTAATTTCAACCCTTAATTTTTTTCTCCTTTCATATTTGATGCTCATTTTTTTTGCTTTGCTTTTTTTTTTCAATCTCATTATTTAGCATTAAATCGATTGATAATTAAAATTCTTAATTGAACTTGAGTTTTTAATTTCACAGGTTGTGAATTTGAAATATTAATCTAGGTTTAGAAGATCCGTCCAGATTAATTGGCACGGTTAGAAATTTTAAATTTACTGGTTTTTTCTATAAAGACTTTCATAGTTGTCCTCCTTCAATTATTATGGACTAACTATTTTTTAATTGATCGAGTTTACTACTGTATTTTTTTTTTTTACAAAGTTAAGTTACTATAATGTCTATAAACACCATCTTAAGAGTGATTTGGTCTATTATTTAATGTTGATAATGATTAAAAAAAATATTTTTTTCCCGATTTCATCTATCAATATTGAATTAGTTGAGAAATAAACCTTGTGAATGATTTTTTATGCTTTGTTTACGGTTATTATAATCTTGAACAAACATCTATGTTAGTATTGATGCTCGAAATTGCAAACATCTAGTTTTTACCATGTAATTAAATAAAAATTATTATTATTTTTTATTAAAACCCAGCTAAGTTCATGAATCAAGTCGCGTGTGACAAT
>Ga0325403_1008071_pt1 | contig 10074 bp, 7 predicted proteins | sample PopdelMetagenome_19_FD_205665 | JGI IMG/M metagenome (GOLD analysis project Ga0325403, IMG submission 205665) | Populus deltoides microbial communities from Bellville, Georgia, United States - Xylem-PdKOR-R4 | ecosystem: Host-associated > Plants > Phyllosphere > Stem > Wood/Secondary xylem...
ATGGCTAACTAATATATTTAAATTATTATATTTGAAAGACAAGTGTTTAGATAAATTAAATAACAAATTGTGACAAGGAAAGAAAATAATAATGGGGTTAGAATTAATTTGGAAAAATTATTATACGAGACATATTAATGCTTGTTGATATAAGTTAAGTTATATATATTAATAAAAAGAACAACCCTATGTAAAACACTGGCTAGAATTTCAATTAAAATCACGGGGTGTTACAAAAGCTATAAAGAATAGCCTTATAGGAAATTTCAGAAGCTTGAAGCTTGAAGCTTATCTTGCAACCCCACCAATGAGCGCCAACGCGCTGATCTACCCCTACATCAAACTGGATGAATCGTGGAATCCAGACCACCGGTGCTGTTTCGCCACTCCCGCCCCTCAATTAGGCGAAGCTAAGCACCGACGGTGTCATAAGAGGAAATCCAGGCCAACATGCTGGCCTGCCGTCCACCATACTGGGTGAAGCTAGAACCTGACGGTGCCAGCAGAGGGAATCCGGACAAGGCTATTGCTGCGGTTTAAGTCGCGACCATTTCGGTCACTACACAAGTACACATTTGACACCTGATTACATAAATCAGGCAGATGCTAGTAAGGACGATGGGATGGCAGTTTTCTCACATCCTCCGACTCCTACAGGGCTTCAACCTCGTCGTGGGCTGATTTTAGTTGGGTTGGTTCCTATAGATTTATAAGTTTGTTTTTGGGCAGGGCTGGGCAGGGTATAAAGAAGAGATGCAGACAAAACCTACAAAACACAAATAGGTCTGAATTTCTTACGAAACTTGACAGTAATATCATGTACATGTCTCTTCCAACATCTATCTCCCCTAACCTAAACAACAGCGCAACACGACACAGTCAAAATTAACAGACGAGGTGGTGAATTTGCACACCAAAAATCATTTACTCCTATCTGCTGTCAGGAAACTTAGCCTCGTAGGTCTGGGGCACCTGCAAGTGTGCAGAATTTCGTTTGCAACATAAGTTGTATTGACAAGTGAAATCACAAGCATAGCAAGAAAATGTACGCTTACCATGAAAGTTGCAGTGATCAACTTCCCGGCAAACCATCTTCCATGGAGAGCGTGCTGTGCATTTATTGCAGCTTGCATATTCTCAAATCGCATGTAAACAAAACCGGCACTGTTCCTGTTTTTCCAAGGGAAAAAGGAACTATGCATAAGAAACACGAAAGATACAATAGCCAGGATTTCATCAGCTTGAATATGTATAACACAATAAGCAAGAAATATAATAAGCGGCAACAAACTCATCAAGAGGAAGATGTATTAATATAACAGAAGAGTCGATAGACTTTAAAAACATTCATTTGACAAATTTCAGAGCAGACTGATCAAGGAGAAGGAATGGCACTACACATCAAAACAGTACTTACTTGTCGACGTAAATATGCTTCACATTTCCAAACCTTGAGCATTCCTCTTGGACATCTTCTTTAATATCCAAATCAAAATCTGGTTCGGTCTGCCAAGATATGGTCGAGTCTAAGCAAAACTAAACCACAACCAAAAATCAGAAAGTCTCCAAAAAATGTGAGTCCACGAACCTCTGTTTTTGGATCAAACATGTTTTTCAAAAATAAACAATCACTTGGGACTCCAATTGTATCCATGGTTGGAATTGCAGTGGCCGGAAGTTGAAGGCCTGGAACTGGAAGTCCAGGTATAGCTGGAACAGAACCTGATAAAAGAGGAGCAACAGCAGGAGACACTACGGGTGTGGCCCCAAGGATCGGAGCTGTTGGTAGAGTAGGGGTGCCTAGTGAACCAGCAATACTGAAAAGAAAGGAAGTAGATGTCAACTCAATCAAATCAGGCAAATCCAATCCAAAAGAAAAGTTTGGGAGAGGCAAACCTTGAGGCAGTGCCAGTACGATCTAATTTCTGCATCAAAAGTGCCCGAGAACGTGCATTCAAGGCCTGAAATTTGAGTATGATTCAAAATAGTTACCAGATACACACTAGAAATATGACAGTTACAACATAAGATTGACTGTAAGCAGTCACAACTTTTTTGGTTTCACTTTCCATTTGTTATAACCTAATCCTTTTCCATCTTCTATTTGCTGCATCAAGAAACAAAGGACTGCTCTATTCAGAAAAGCAGGGCAATATTGAAAGTGCACTCTTCATCTGATAAAGCCTTCTTTTAATCAGCCAAAAAAAAAGCCCAATATCTTTACCAGTTACCAAGAGACAAGTAGAATTACTAACCAAGCCACCACCTTCATCATCATCAAAATCACCAACATTTGTCCCACCATCTTGTGTTCCAGTTTGATCAGTAACAGCTGAAACCTAAACAGCAAGCAAGAACATAAGAATTTCTAATGTATTTGAATGAATGTATGAGATCCGCCATCAACACAGAGAGCACAGGAAGGGAAGATGCAATTAAGAGGAAGGATGAGATTACCTTGATTGGCCTGCCTGCAATCTCAACTTGTCCATTCAAGTTTAATGCATTTCTGGCATCTTCAAGACGTGCAAACTGCAGTGGAAGTGGAAGTGAAAGTGAAAGCAATTAGACTCCAATTTCCAGAGGATTTGAAGTATGCCTGTTTAAGGCCAACTGGACGAAAAGGCTAGGTTCAGCCATGAAGAGTATTTGGGGATTGTACAAGACACTGTTTAAACATAAAGGACAAAAGTAGCTTCTTCAACAATCTTTACATCAGTTCTAAGGTCTTGGTCACTGTTTCCGTCTTAAGACAAAACATGCATTTGGAACTCAACTTGCAACTTTTCACTGGATTTGTTTTTCAAAGGCAACTTTATTGCTGACAAAACTCACCTGGACAAAACCAAAACCTTTGCAATGCCCGCTTTCATCATGAGGCAATTGCACCAACTCCACAGCGCCAAATGGTTCAAATACCTGTACAGTCAGAAAATGTCACCTTGGAAAAACAAAACAAAAGCACAATCCTAACAAGAGGGAATAAAGAGACATTGTAACGATAATAAGTTATCATAAACAAAAAATCATGAAAACTGTACAGGGCAAAAAGTTTCTCTATTTTAATATACAACTCCCCTAGTAATGTTATATATCAAGCCAATTTATACGAAAACCAGAGAATTTGAAATGAATAAACACATTCTGGATATAGATCAGTGTCAAAAGAGATACAGAAAAAGTGCTTACCTGACGAAGTTGATCTTCTGTTATGTTGAAGTGCAGGTTGCCAACATACAACCTTCTAGCCCCTCCTGAGTAGGGGCCTGTAAGTCCACCTGATGTCACAGCAGTAGTTGACTGAACAAGATTCTTTTCAGCTTCAGAAGGTTTCACCATCACTGGTTGACCAAGGAGGAGCTGTCCAGAGAGTGCTATCGCCATAGGCACTGACATCGCATCATAGAACTCGATATACCTACAAAGAAAAGAAGCAATATTGCAAATCACCTCATAGAACTATATATACCTAAAAACAAGAGTCAGATTGTAATTAAGAAAAACAAATGTAACAGAGGAGACTAGACTAGCATTATCATATTAACTCTAGGTAGTCCACAAATAACTTCCAAAACCATGAACTTTTTTTGTGACTTCTGTTTGCTCCATTAAGAGCTCAAATAACTAGCAAAATCACTACAAAACTGTAAATTTCTATTAAATTGACAACAATATATACCAAAAACTCCATTTTTTCAGTTTTTTTCAAATCAACGGACCTGAGTGATTAAAAGCCAAAAGAGAAATATGGCTACTATCCAGCAAAATAAAGATAAGCAAGAGAAAATCACTTCAAAGAAGTCACGGAATGCTGATCATTATAAATATAACTTACCCAACTCCTTTTGAACGTCTTGAATTGCGATCCATGATGAGACGTACATCTCGCACCTGAAAGTTGTGCTAAGAGTATTAGAAACAACAGGGAGAAACAAAGTATAAAAAGTGACCAAACAACAATCACCTCTCCAAGTAACAGTGAATTTGTGGTTGCTGCCACGAATTTATGTTTATTGTTCATGTACACAGCACATAAAAGTTAATTGACAAGCAGGTGATCTAACAGGTAAAATATTACAATGTGAACTTGATTCATATCTCTCTTCCAATTAAGAGATTAGCCCCATTAGTCGTGTAAAGAATTGCTACAGAACTAACCTTGCCAGCCCTAGAGAAAAATTCATAGACATCTCTTTCATCCGCCTTTAAAGATATCTGTAAAAAATTTTCACTAGAATCAAAGTTTGAAACCATGTGAAATGGAGTGTATTACAGCTAAAGCGTTGAGAACACAACATAATTTATATCAAACATGTCTATATTTAACCTGATAGGCAAATACTGTCCTCTGATCTCGTTCAGGATCAACCTCAGGCTCCACTGCTTCTTCCTTTCTTTCTTTATATCTTCTGCAAGACAATGGAAATTAAAATTATTGATCTCATTTATATAACCAGTATCAAACAATGAGGAAAACAGCCAGGAACTAAAACATTCATAAAGAAAACACAAATATAATGCTAATTTATCCTTCAAAAGAAAGGAGGTTTTTTTCTTCTGTTTGCTTTATCATCATTAAAGAAAAGGTAGAAAACAATCCAAAACATTATAAAAAATGTCTCCAATACAAGTTAAAACACCGAACCCACGAAAAACAGTCCAGCAGGCAACTGGACAACGTTAACATGAGAGTACCTGTGAATGTATGTTGAAATTAAGACATCTTCATCTTAAAATTAACAAGAACCAACCTGAGGACCAATGTTGCAAATTGCAACTGAGAGAAGTGAACTACAAAACCCAACTTCAAGTGATGAATTAATAAATTTGCACCTTCGATAAAAACATAATCTTAAATGGAAACAGTATCATCAAGTTGTATCAATGGCAATACCAATGGACCTATATGCATTAATGTGACCTGTTAACAACTTAATAGAGTTAAATTTGTATATCCCAAAAAAGAAACCATCAGCAGAAGGCAGGAAATAAGCACTCAGAAGCTAATATCATTCCCCACAGTTTTACTACCAGTCCCGTAGATTATAGAAAAATACACGCAGAAGGAAACTGAAACCTCACAAAGTTAAGATTATCGCCATACAGTTTATTGGAACTTCTATATCTAACAATATAAACAAAAGCAATTTACACAAATGCCACCACTCAGATGATGTTGACAACTAAAACAAAAGCTGTGAATCATCATCATGCATCCATAGTACATAAGCTGTGGATAACTATTATTATGTATGTCAATCTTGCAAAAGAATTTAACCAAGTAAGGTCTCGAGAGATTTTTTTTATCAAAACCATAAAAGAGTTGAATCAGTGTGACATCCAAGACAATTTTGAGCATGATGACGAACATATTTGTCAATCTGTGATCTAATATTCTTACAAAGACTACGGGAGCACGGTTGGTCATCTAAAACCTAGAATTTCAAGATAGGCAATTAGGTACTTTTTTCCAGTTTAATCTATCCTGCAAAAAAAAAAATTAAAACAAATGCTTGCAGCCCACAGAGTTTTCCACAAGTATCAGAAGATGAAGTGCTTCTCTTAAGCAAAGCTCATAACTCCCTCACCAGCATTTCTGCAACAGAATAAATTTAATTAAGCAACTAAGTTCAAATCTGGAGGATAACAAAAATCACAACATGACATCAGCACCCAGGTCAAAACCTACAACACTGAAACCCTCAATCTTGCAATGCAAGCTTTTAAATGATTCCAGACAGCCTATGAAGAAACATTTAAGACCCATGACCTGAGTTCCTGTGCCTGGCTCAATTGCCAGAAAGACCATCTGAATGCTCTAGCATATCTGCGAGTCCCAGAATCTAATGTTCAATATTCAGAATTTTCAAGATAGTTAATAGCATAAGTAACTAATGAAATTTGAGATCCAATAATAAGAGAGCTCGTTAAAACAATGTAATAAAAACCCATAAAGAGATATGAATATTGTGAGGAAGAAAACAGACCAAGAAAAAGCCTATGGCAATTGTATTTGGACACCCAAAACAGGATTGAATCCAGCACAGCTGGACATGGAATCACCACATAAATAAAGAGAAGATATAGCTTAACAAGACCATTGGACTAAGGAGCATGTAGAAAGGAATTTATCAAAGCAGGAGAGAACATGTGAAAGCAAATATTTGCAGCACATCTCTCATGGCATTCTGATTGACAAGTCACTTCTTCATAAGACTGCCAAGTGAATATTGAATCCATCTACAATTCTAAAGGCATAAAATCATCATCCTCAAGTTCAGCAGCCACAATTGCAAGCAACTATAAACACCAAATGTCAATGGTCTCTCATCTCCAGCTTTCTCGTATATCTTTATAATATGACATCTGGACAAAAAAGTTATGCATCAATAGATAATGCCCGCACAACCATTGATCCGTCAACATCCGAGGCCATTAGTGAGCATCACTGAACCCCGATAATAAGAATAAGCAGATTCAAAATACATTGGTCACAATATAGATCTGGATTCTATACAGTGAAAGAGATGTCTTAACAGTGCAGAGCAGATCCCTGCAGAAAGATAACTTCTGTCCAAACTTACTGTAACTGTCATCAAACATGGTCCAAGCTAACATTCAAAAAGTAAATCTCACCACACAACCAGATCCAGACAGAAATCCAAAGACATTGTAGAAAGAAACCCTTGAAAAATGAGAGAGAGGGAGAGGGAGAGGGAGAAGAACCAAGTAGAAGATCCAGAAAGCAAATTTCGTAAATCGGGGAGGATTAGGATTTTGATTGAGCAGAACTTTGGACGCTAATCATGAATTATCATGTTAGGAAGGTCACCCCATTAGGAATTTATATTATACGAATTGCACAAGCTTTTAGAAGAGAGTAACATTATTTTTCCATCAAATTCAAAATGATATAAACCACTTATCAAACTTGTTCATTCAATAGTTGAGTTGCAGATTTTTTTTTACATCTATCTTAATCCCAGGAGTGAGTAATATTTCATCCCAAATCTCTTGGAACGGTGCCAATTGACTTTATCAACTAAACTAGGCAGCTTGCACCTACGACTACAACCTTCTTATGCTTAATAACAACAATTGAAAGTCATTACAAATAACAGTACATACGCACACAGCCACTCACAGCAGAATTACACTGGAAAATAGTTATCAACTAAACAGATTCACAGAACCACAAGATAAGTTTCACTGACTCATATTTGCATCAACCATGAAGTTAATATAAAAACATGGGATAAGTAATAGATAAAAAAATGAAGAAGAATATCAAAATGAAAGGCACCTGCTTTCTCTCTCTCGTTCCCTCTCCTTCACCCTTTCCTTTTCTCTAAGCTCCCTGTCCTTTTCTCTAAGCTCCCTGTCTCTGCTCCTCTCTCTATCCTTTTCATCTTGATCACTTCTACGCCTTTCCGATCTACTCCTACTTCGGCGTGACCGCTCTATTTCCTTCTCCTTATCTCTCTCCCTCTCCTTTTCACCATCACGGTCACGTTCCCTCCTATCACGATCACGATCCCTTTCTTTCCCATTTCTCTCCTCCCTATCTCTATCCCGACCTCTGTCCCTATCTCGATGTTCCCTGCTACTCTTGTGCCGATCCCTCTCTCCATCTCTAGACTGTGACCGATGACGGGATGAACTCCTTTCTTTACTCCGTTCACGATCCCTAGACTCATCTCCAGATCTCGATCGCTTCGAACGACTTCTTTCATCATCATTCCCAAGATCCTTCTCATCACTCCTATGCTTCGAACTCCGTGAACGATCCTTTTCCCTAGATTTCACCTTATCATCCCCGCCATTAGCAGTTTCCTTTGCCTTTGGCAGTTCAAGATTTTCAACTGTTTTCTCTAAGTAGTCGTATTCATCAAACTCCATTTCAACTATCCTCTAAAAAAAAACCAACACTTCACAAAACACGCCTTATTAGTTATTACAACTGCAACTGAAAAGAAAAAACAATATTAATTATTTCCATTTCACAGAATTTAAAGAGATACAATTCTTCCTTTTTTTCTGTACTGCTCACCAGTAAAAATACTAAAATAATACAAGATTTCCAACAACAAATAAAATTTCAATAAGCTTAGCATCCATAAAAATATTAGGTTTTGCATTAGCTGAGCAAATTAAATATAATCTAAGTCTCCGTAACCCTAAATGAGTACAGTAACAGTCAAAACGCAACTCCTAATCCCAGATTAACTAAGAAAACGCTCTCTTTGGCTACATAGAAACCACAATAAGGCAATTACTAACATTCACAAACCATGTAAACTGCTTTATTCTAATTTTCCTTCAACTATTCTAGGAAACCAAACAGACCGTTAGGTTTTTCAAAAGAAAAGGAAGGGAAATTAACAACAAAAACTAATGGATATTTTTACCTCTGAAGAGAATATTAAATCCGGGAAGAAGTGGAGCGAGGGAGATGAGGTATAAAGGACGAGATGAATTTATTTTTATTTTTTTTCGAGAGAGAGAGCTTGAAGTGAAGTGCGTGTTTGTGTGTTCAGAACGCAGATTTTTTTGGATTTCTGTCTCGCTCTCTCGGTGTAGGGTCTTATTACGCCAGAGATAGAGGATTTTCGGGAAAATTATATTTCAGTCCCTGACGATTTGGCGATTATCCACCTTGGAGTTTATATTTAAACATTGTTTTTAAATTAATTTTGTAATTTCTCTAAAAGTCTCAATGATGTCTATTATAGTCTGAAATAAATATTTTATATTTAATTTATATTCATAAATATCTATTTTTTTATTATTGTATAATTAAATAAAAAATAATTTTAAAAAACAAAAACACAATAAATTTTATAAAAACTAGAATTAATCATAATTATAAAATACAGATTACAGATCGATTTAATTCAAGATTCTAATAATAATAGTGGGTCAAGAAAGTTGACCTGAATAAACCCAATTATTTTTATTTATAAAAACTCTAAATTAATGTTGTTTTAAAAAAATAATTTTTTTATCAATTCCATGCCAACCAAGCCTCGGGTCAAGTGTTCACTAGGTTAATCCGTCACGCCAGCACGGGTAATGTTCATTGCTATGAAACATTGAGGTGATATTAGAAATTTCCAGACAATGGAGGTTAGAAATGGACAATGTGGAATCTGCTGGGGCTATAATATAATCTTACCTGAATCAGATCGTTTAGGCAATGGGCACCGCGTCATTTATGGATTGGACCGGGCTTGAAATGTAAGAGTGCAAACCTAGAAGGCCTGTTCATCACGAGCTAAATGAAAACACTTAGCCCATGTAATGGTGTTTTATGGGCCGACAAGATTTCAGACCAAATAGAATGGGTTTGTCATGGGTTAAATGGGCTTTTCTAATAGCCCATCATGAAATAAGTTTATTTCTTTTTTGAGATAATTAAATAGTTTTGAAAAACAATAATAATAATAATAAAAGTTTCCATTAAACAATCAAGATTACGTGGTTTTGTTAATTTCCCTGATACTGCGGCGCCATTTGTTACTGTAATTTTTTATTTTTACTTTCTAATGATGAGGCTAAAACTATATAATAATAAAAAATTAATTTTTTTTTGTCAACCGTTATTAATCTCATGACTCTAATTTATAGTTGTCAAACCGACTTCTTTAGATCTAAAAAATTCACAATTTAAAAATTGACCTAGGTTGAATTGTAAGTTTGACCATGAAAAATATTCATAACATGAAATTGGTCGATCCAATGAAATCAACTCCAAAAAAAAATAAAAAATATATATATTATTTTAATAAAAATGACTTCACACATTGACTCGGTAATCCAAACACTTTTTAGAGCCAGGTTTTAGATAGAGTATGGCAAGCTCCAATCACATCAATTTACAATAAAGCCCCGATGTTCTATCAAAAGCTTCTTTCCGCAAGACATTAATTAACATAAAATATATGCTTAAACAACTTATTTTGTTGTGGATTATTATAAAATTACTATTTTGTTCTTTTAGTGGAAAAATGAAAGCCTTTGCGACGACGGTAGTTTTGTTTTTTAATAGATCTATTAGTCATTAAAAAATTATTC
>Ga0325403_1008072_pt1 | contig 10074 bp, 3 predicted proteins | sample PopdelMetagenome_19_FD_205665 | JGI IMG/M metagenome (GOLD analysis project Ga0325403, IMG submission 205665) | Populus deltoides microbial communities from Bellville, Georgia, United States - Xylem-PdKOR-R4 | ecosystem: Host-associated > Plants > Phyllosphere > Stem > Wood/Secondary xylem...
TAAACGAGAAAGGGAGATGCTTACAAAGGAGAGAAGTGAACGGAATGAAATAGAAAGCGCCGATGATCGCCGACTAGCTCGGCGGCTCTCGTGGCGGATTCAGGCGGCGGCTTATATATGAAATGGCTGAAGAATAAGTAGTAGTGGTATTTAAATTTGAAAATTTGAATGGTGCGGTAGTAGGGACCAAAGGAAGGCCAAGGTCAAAGACGCGACACTAATTCGAAGATTTAGTTACTCAAAGGCGAGGCAGATAGCATCATGGTTGTCAATTTCATTTTAATGTTTTGTTTTTTTTAATTAGAGTGAAATATTTTAGTTTAAGAGTGTTTTGGTGTCCCTATTTCAAGGTTATACTGTTCATATATATATATATATATATAATAAACATAATTAAAATTCAAGATAAATTAATTAGAAATTATACAATAAAAACACAATGCCAAACAAATATAATTTTAAAATTTAAAATATTTTTAAATAGTTAAGATTAAATAGATCTTTAACTTAAAGCAATTCAATTTAAACAAAATATCAAAATATTATGAAAGTAAAATATTTTAACACAAATATTTTAAATATAAAGTTAGGTTAATGTTATCAAGGTTAATGGAATCTAAAGCATCCTTTGTTTTGCTCAAATTCCTACAAAGTATAAACATGAAAAAAACAACATGAATATAAACCATATATATTAGTGATAAATCTAATTTTAAAAAATTAATATCATTGTTAATGAAAATAGTAATAATAATTTTCAATATTATTATTAATATCATTGTTATTGAAAATTGTAATGAAAAAGAACTTTTTATAATTGGGTGGTTTAATTAATTAAATTGAACAAGGTTCAATTTGATTCATTGATTTTTCAAGAGCGGAACGGAACATGTGGAATGAAACAGGAACGTTCCGGGTGGAATTTAGCCGAAAAATCCGGAACGGACCGAGATTTAAAATGAGATTAAATTTGTTACGTTTTGTTTCGTTTTTTGAATTGGTATGGAACGTTTCAGCTATTCCAGATGAAACGGAACGGAATTGACAACTTTGGATAGAACAAGCGTGGATCTCGATTGGAGGAGGGGTTTTTAAATAAATATAAATTAAGAGTTTTTTTAATATATTTTTAAATAAAAAATATTTTTAAAAATAATTATTATTATAATATCAAATATTATCATAAGTTAGTCATTATAAGAGGTTGTTGAGAAATTAAAATGAAATATTGCTAACATATAATAGATTTAAAGTCAATTTGTTCTTTTTTATTTTAAAAAAGTTAATTTTTTTTATTTTTTTAAATTAATATTTTTAGTATTTTTGAATTGTTTTGATGTATTGATATTAAAAATAAAAAAAAATATTATTTCAATATATTTTCAAATAAAAACTATTTTAAAAAATTATTATTATTATAATACAGATCAAGTTTCTAATTTCTTAATAAAATGATGTTGGTGACCTTGAAGATTGAAATAGGTAGTTGGCTGGGATGATGCAATTATTCCCTTCTTTTGATTCGCACAACACATGGCATATGGCAACCCATATGAATTTATAGTTATTAAACCTAATTCGAATTCTATTACTAAAGTCAATTAAAAATATTATTTAAAAAAATAATATTTAAATTTTTTTTAAAAAAATAAAAACTAAAATTTGAACAGATTATGAGTTAACCAGATCAATTTTGAACTGATTTTTCTTTACATTTAAGTCGAGCTAATCTCAAATTAACTAATCAAATTAAACTGGATTTCATAACAATGTATAAGTTTATTTCATTGCTTTTATTTTTTTTTTTACATTTGTGATTTTTTTCAAAATATAAAAAATACGTAACTTTAATTGTATCATCCACTTCATATTTTATTTAAAATATTTTAAGGCAATTTTCTTATATCAGAATTATTTTTTCTTTTTTGATTGCCCATGACATGTTTTTATTATAATATATTTCCATAACATCTTTGTAATATGTAGAAAAAGATAAATCTCAACAAAACATGATCAAAGTGCAGAATAAGGTGACCAAACCCAAATTATCACAAGAAAGTTTTTTTTGGTTAACTACTTTGCTTTTTCATCCCCTACATTCTTTTAGTTTTTTTCAAATTTAATTTTGATCTAAAAATTTATTTTATTTATTTTTCAACCCTTAAGTTTAAAAAAGAAAAGGGAAGCTCATTGAAAACAGTGAAAGTTCAATCTTGGTGTCAACGGGATCCATTTAAAGAGACGAGTTCCATTAAGGTGTTTTTAGACTTTTTTCTTGTTGGGAAAATAGATTGAGGTTGAGAGAGTTTTTTTTTTCAATTTAATTTTATTTTTTTGAACAAATTTATAGGTGTTTTGAGTTAATAGATTAGTTTATTGAGGTACCAAAAATATTTATTAGATGCTCTTTGGTAAAAAAAAAAAAGTTTTAAAAATGGATTTCTAAGACCAAAACACCATATATCTTGATTTTTCGGTCACCTCTCCGGTGGTTAAAATCTAAACAAGCAGATGATACATCATCTATTTTTATAGAAATCACATTTCTTGTTGTTATTTAAATTAAAAAAAAGGGTGAGCAACATGTCATTCACTCATTAAAAGTTTTTTAAAAAAAGATCAATCGTGTGGGCTTTGCTCATAAACCAGCACATGTTTAGCCCTTTGTCTATTGGGCCAAGCACTAGGGCTTGGCCTTTGTGTGTGTGTGTGTGTGTGTGTATTATTTGGATTTAAATGCACTACAAAAAAAACTTAACATTATATTTCAGTCATTATTCAATTTTTCCATGGTTCTCCAATAATATTATAGGTTTTAATAGGAATGATGACAATTTTTTTCTAATTATTATGTATCAAATATGAAAAAAAAAAGCTCATGCGTATTCAATTAAAATAAAATTTATGTTTTTTCAAAATTTTAATAGATTTTTGAAATCATTTTATCACATTTATTAAAAAAAGCTCATGCCTCACTTTTTTATTAAATGTTATCACCACATAAGTGACTCTATTAGTAGGATAATGTTTTACTGTTGGATAAAAAAAGTGAGGCAAAAAGGTATTTTCAAGGCACCTATCAACTCACAAATTGATGTGCTTCTTTTAGAAAAATTATTTTTATTCACTTTTAATTATTAAAAAAGTAATGAGAAAAGCAAACAAACATAGAGAAACACATAATCAAAAAATCTTTTTTATATACAAAAATATTCCTACCATTTTTTTAAAGAAGAAACTACCACAAAATTAAAATAAGATACATAAAATCAAAATGCATAGAAAAGTCAAAGAAAATTAAGGGACAATAAAATCCTAATAATAGGGATTAGATTTTCTTTATCACTCCATACAAATAACATTCCCTAGTGATTATAAATTTCTAGGGGGTATCCACGCATTAGGCGTGAATTTAATCTTCACATGCTTATTCATTATTATTATTATTGTCATTGTTGTCAATTATTACAAGGATTACAATATAATAATAAAGCAAATAATAAAATAAAACCAAAATTGACCATTAGGATAACAAAAAACATCAAAGATTTTCTAATACAGGGACTTGAAGCATTGTTGGCATATGTAATCCACACAGTACCAACTAGCATCACATGGAGATCCTAGTTTAAAAGGCGTGTGCTTCTCACGTACTTTATATAAATCATATAACAAACACAAGTGAACATAGCCATAAATAAATCTTCTCCCATAAATTCTTTGAAATAGTCAAAATTCAGCTAGGATTTGTTAGCAAATTTTGTGAAGGAAATTAAGGTTAAGTTGGCATATTGGAGAATAAAAGTGATGAACCAAGTTTTTATCGGTATATCTTTACCAAAAACATCTGATCAAAAAAGATTTACAGGTATAAATTTTATAGAACACAGCACACCTTAGTGAAGGCGTACTCAATCTAGCATTAGCCAGATCTAGCCATGATTGGGTTTTGATAGTGTGCCAAGCCCCGAACATGCCTAAAAAAATGATCATCCTCCATAGGCATGTCCAAGGGAACGAGTATCCTCATTGGGCACACCTACCCTAATATTAATCTTCCTACACCTTTTAGGTGTATAAAAGTCTTTCAAGGACCCATCATATTTCCATTAAACATAATACAGATGTAAGAGATATTTATCTCTCATTAAATGTTATTAGGGTGAAATTATACTTCAGACCCTCCTCTTTATAAAATAACAAGACTCATGAGCTATAAATATATCATGAAACCTTCAAAACAAAAATTTTCATAACTTTTTATCTTTTAAAATAAAAATACTTAGATTTCAAAGCATTAACAAACTTAAAACTCAAGAATCTCATAAAAATACTAACTTTATCATCGGAGGGTCTTTTAACCCCCCTGATTGAGACTATTTTTGCAGGTACTCAAAAATTTTATTATAAGCTGAAGTTCCTTAGATTAAAAAGAAAAAGTCCAAGTACGTGAACATATTGATTAACCACTATCTCAAACACTACATAATCTTTAATTTATATTCTTGGATTTTGAGACATCATAAAAAAGGAATTAGGTTTTTTTTTTTTAAGGAGAAGAATCTAGTAAAGGCTATTATGGAGTGTGATGAAGGATGATGGCTTGATTGTTGATGGGTTTAATTCAGTCAGGACTGCTTAGTGATATTAAGCTAGGTAGTGATAAGTTCACAGTGGTGAAAATGGGTGTATGATGGTCTTAATGGTGTTGCTAGTGGTTATAAGAGGAGGAGGCAATGTTGTAAATGACAACTGGTTTGTTTTTTAGGTTATAAACATAAGTTGTAATAATGGTTTAAGGCGGGGAACTGCAACGCTGCAATGTAGATATGTCTATGATAGGTGAATATAAAAGTAGTTATGGTGGTATATCGACTTAATGTTGTGTGGTCGAGGAAGGTGATTTGGTTCATGTTTAGAAATTTTTGTTGTGGTTGGTAATGGTGTTTAATTCGATGGCTATTGGAGAAGAAATGGAAATTAAACAGTTAGTGTTGACTATAGTAATGGTGGGCACTATAGGGCTGATTTACAATTGAGTTATTATTTTTAAAGAGGAAGGACCTGATGGATTTTGGTGGTGGCCATGTATTTTGGATTATTTTTATGGCTATGAAGATCTAAGGGTTTGTTTGGGATTGTGGTAGCAGTTGCGGTTCAAAGTGTTTTTCGCTTAGAAATTCATCAATATAATATTTTTTTCATTTTTAATAATTAATTTTGATATCAGCACATTAAAACGATTTGAAAACACAAAAAAAAAATAATTTTTAGCAAAAAAATTCAAAATTTAAGGGAATGTGATTTGCACCGCATTTCCAAACATGCTCTTAGGGTGTTGATGGGCGATGGCTAATATTTTTGTTTATGTGAGTATAGGTTATAGATTGTTGTTTTATATGTGGGAGTGTATAGTGGTTATAAATGATTTATGAATGTCTAGATCTTTGATGGTAGTGGCTGATATTTTGCTTATGCAAGTAGAGGGTGGTTGACATTTTGTGGGTTATATAGGTTGGCAATAGGGATCGAAGGAGGAGAAATGTTGGTTTAATTGGGTTAAATGCTTGGTTGATTGAGTTTTTGGTATGTAATTTTTTATTTTTCAATTTGTGTATTTCTTCAGCGGGCCTCCACTTTTTATTTATTTATTTTATATATGAGCATTTGTATTTATACGAAAATAGTCCCACATATTATAAAAGTTTAATCCCTGTTGCTTTTGAAATTTGATTTTGAAAAGAAAATTTGAAAAGAAAAAAAATCGAATAAAATTTATTATGATGATTTGATTTTCTTAAACTTTAGGAAAACCAACCATACATTTTTTAGTCATTGATTTTCTTAACAATTAACAAATCACACTCTTAATCAAAATGAGTCCCTAATTTTCTAATTTCTAATTTTAACCCCCCTAAAAATAAACCAAGAGCAAATGAGTTCAAAATTAGGTTATGATAATTACCTTCTATTTACAATACTTATAGTGCAAAAACATTGAAAAATTTATTTTCTTTTGGCTTCATGCACTAAGTTTACAAAGAATAATAACATAAGAAAGTGATTTCTTTTTAATAAAAAGGAGTGATCAAAGAAGGATTGATTTAGGAATGTTTAAAAATAATCAACTAGGGATATTTGAAAGATGATTGCTTAAGAATCTTTTGAGAAATGATTGACTTTGAATCTTTCGATAAATGATTGACTAAGGAGTTGAAATTGATCATCTGAGATCTATAAAAAATGATCAACTTGGGATCTCTTGAAGAATGATTGACTTTTAAAAAATTAATTGACCGAGATCTTTGAAAGATAATCGACTATGGATCTTTTGAGAAATGATCGACTAGGAATCTTTTGAGAAATGATTTACTTGGGATCTTTTTTCTTTAATAATGATGGACATGGGATCTTTTGAGAAATGTCAACCTGGGAACTTTTGAGAAAGATAAACTAGGGATCTTAAAAGGCAATTAGCCTCATGGAGAATCTAAAAATGGGTTAACTCGAGATCCGTATTAAATGAACGGATCAACTTGGGATCCATGCCATAACTTGATCAACTTGACATTAGTTGGATAAAAATAAAAGGATCAACTTAGGATTTGTGTAAATGAAAGGAATCATGTGGGACCCGTATAGATGACATGATAAACTTGAGATAAGTTAGATAAAAATAAAAGGACCAATCTGGGATCTATGTAAATAAAATGATCAACTTGAGATCCAAACAATGAAATGATCAATTTGAGATCCACATAAATAGAAAGATCAACTTGAGATCTACATGAAGATGATGGGATCAACTTGGGATCCATGTAAATGAAGGGATCAATTTAGGATCCATACAAATGGAAAGGCTAACTTGGGATCTACATGAAAATGATAGGATCAACTTGAGATCCATGAAGGATAAAAATACTACCTTAATTATAGAGTTTAGCTGGGATTCAGTTATAAACCTCTTGATTAGAAGGGTTCAAAACTTTCAAGTGGTAGAGTTGAATTTTAAAGGGATCTTTCTAGATCTTTGCTAGATTTAAATTCATTAGAGCTTTATTAGATTCCAGTATGAATTTTACCTATAAATTTCTATAAAGCATTGAACAATGCTAAACACCATAGGTTAGATGACATGAATGCACACTTACCTGGTCATAAATATAGGTTTCCCTCTATTTTGTAATCCATTTTTCTTGTTGATGATGAAAACTTGTTATTTCTGATATGACCTTTCCCAGTCATTTAACTAACTAGCCCACTCGAGTTTATCCTTGTATATCATTTGTCTAAGTGATTATGTATTATACAACCTACACCTTGCACAACATATATTTTCCTTTTATGTTTGCCATAAGAAGTTCAGTTTTGTTAATCATTTTTTGAAAAGTGACAAATTGTCTCTCATCCATGATATTTTCCTCTAATTGGATTATACCTTTCAAGTGTGGTATTTGTTTAACAACTTATAAAGAAGTTCATCAAATCATCTCATGCCATATATTCTTTTAAATAAATTTGCTCCTAGCTAATCAGTTGTGTTCAATCTCCAAATAGTCATTAAAAGGCACACATATATCAACACCATTATCAAATATTTCTTCTACCATTTATAGTTTGTGATTGTCATCAGACTATTGTTATTATCATGGATTTCTCTATAAGAAATTATCAATGTTGTTTTAGATGTGTTTATTTTTTCAATGGCCGTAAAAAGGCTTGTAGACATTGTCATTATTATTAGATGTTTCTTCTACCACTTATGATTTGTGGTGAGGGTCTTTATGCTATTATCATTGTAAAAGATTTCTTCAAACTGAATTTTCCTCCAACTAGCTTGACCTCACACACATTGTCACTTATCAAGGACTTCTCGGATAATCTAATTGTTCACCTTCCACGAGACTCACACACTTTGTCATCATTTTGTTTTTCAAATTAAAGCATTATCACCCAATTTTGCCATGTTTAGTTACCCAATTCACATGCCTTAACATCATTCTTATCAAGAACTTTGTGAATGCAATCAATGATCACTTATTGTCTGAAAATTGACTTTCTTGCCTTGATATCTGACCATAAAATTTTGACGATCACATCCATTCAATTCTAATTGTTGAAATAAGATCATTGAGATATAAATTTGAAAGTATTTTTGTGAAGATTAAACCTCTTTGGTCAAAGATGCAAAACATGTCATTCAATATCAGGATGCAGTTTTATGGGTATTTGGTTCACAATTGACAAGGTATATGCTGATTATGAGAAAAAGGTTTAGCTCAAAATTAAGCTTTGCATGGATTATGAATTTCCTGATAAATTGGGCTTTTTAGAAAGAAAAGAGTGAATTTTAAAAGTTGGTTATTTGGCTTTCAGAAAATGAGTATCTCGCTTCATGTTATGTTAAGCATGTCCATTTATCTCATGATTCCATATCATAAAGAATATGGTAAGCAAACAGGCTGTTCTTTTTCTTCTTCTTCTATTTGTTTATATATATATATATATATATAAGGAAGGACTTTTCAAGGCATGTAATGCTATGCTTTATGATTATAAAAGAAAGGATATATAAGGCTCAACTGGTATTTAAAGGTTCAAAGACATAAGATTACTTATCTAGGGTAAAGATCTCTTAGATTTGCTATTTTGACTTAGATTGATCTCATTTCAATCTCAATTCTCCCAATTGTATCTTATGCTGTATCAGTAAATTTTGTCTTCAAATTTGGATTTTGTACTATTATAAGGGATATTTTAGAGATCTATTTATCTTTTTTTTTCCATCATTTTTTTCATATGATCATTTGAATCTTTTTTCACTTGATGAATAATTGGCTCTTTTTTGTAACACTCTTGCCCCTTTCATATTTCTCTTATCTTTTTTCTTTTTAGAAAGTGTCATTAATTGTTTGAAAGCTTCTACATATCCTCAATGTGAGGGGTGATTCTAGTATGGGTTATCATTCAAGAAAATATTAAGGCTTAAAGGGGATAACATGGTAATTTTGTTTGTGAAGGGCAAATTAAAGATGGTCTTTTCTTCATCTTAAAACTAAACTTGCTTATGTGAATAAATGTCAGTTCTATTCAACTAATATGAAAAACCTTAAGGTTAATCATAGACAATAAGTGGTGGAACGAGTGAAATCATAACTTAAGTACACATTTATTATTATATTGACAAATCAATTGATTATGTTTTAAAAACATCTTTAGCATTTAATTATTTTTAGCATAATTTTCCTTTTTCTAGGGAATGATAAGGGTTTTATAAGTCAAATAAAGGTAAGGTCACGTTTACTTAGAGATAATGGATTTTAGGGTTTTAAATAAGGGATTTTCTAGGTTTAAAATAGGTGGGGCTTCCCTCTAGCATTATGACACATTTTAGAGTTCAACCATTTTTTAGGTAAATTTGACATTATATTTATTTGAACATTAATAAAAATCAAATGCCAAATGTTAATTTCACAAAATTATCTATTGGTTAAAAAAAAACAATAATGAAATGGAAAAGGATACTTTATTGAAAATGTAATGTAGTCCTCAAGACATGAAAAACCAATTTACAGGAATAAAACTCTAAAAAGGCTTAATAGCACATATGCATTTCATATATGCTCCTTGTCTCCTAGGATGTTCTCGATATTTTCCAATACATCCTTGGCAGCTCTACTATGTGCAATTTGTTTTTTTGGTCTATAAATACCTCTGCCCACAAGTTGATCATCATTGAGGACTTCTATAGTCATATTTTCTTCCTATGGGTCCATAAATTTTATTTTAAGAATTGTTTTGGCATATTTAACACAATTATGTCATATAATGTACTTTCAACAATTTTGAACTATTTATCAGTTATATCAAACCTTTAAATATCTTACATACAATAACAATCAAGAAAATGCTAATTATGTAAAAAAAACTCCTATAATTGCTTTAATAAGGTCAGTTAGGGTATTTGGTACCTCAATTAACCTATTAGAGTGTCAAAGATAATCTAAGATATCTTCCAAGAATATCTTGATTTGTTTTATAAGGTGAGACATTTTATATTAATGTAATTTGTGT
>Ga0325403_1008073_pt1 | contig 10074 bp, 7 predicted proteins | sample PopdelMetagenome_19_FD_205665 | JGI IMG/M metagenome (GOLD analysis project Ga0325403, IMG submission 205665) | Populus deltoides microbial communities from Bellville, Georgia, United States - Xylem-PdKOR-R4 | ecosystem: Host-associated > Plants > Phyllosphere > Stem > Wood/Secondary xylem...
AGAGAACCCAACATTTTGAAGGCATGACGGAGGAAGGAGGCTTCAGATTCTCTCCATTCTCGCCATCTTTGGATCTCAATAAACCCTATGGTTACTCTTCTCTTTCTTATCTCTCATATTTGGCATTCTTAGCATTCACTGTGTTTGTTTGTTTTTTTTAATTAGTTTTTGTTAGGGGTCTTATACTACCTTAATGGCTGTGCCTGGAATCTTGATTATCCCTCAAGATCTTGATTTTTACATTTTGGGATTCGCTTCTTTCATTATATTCTTTCAGTTTCATTACTGTACATTGGCTGATGTAAACCTGCTAAACAATCATGGGTGCGTTTTCTTTTTTAATGAGTTTGCATAAATGCGGTTCCAAAACACAGACTGTAGATATTACCAAAGCATTTAAAAAAAAAAAATCTTTTTAATGGGTTGCTTTCAAGATTGGTGATTGTTTAAGATGAGGACATTGGATTCTTGGCAGACTTGAGAATTAGACTTGAAAAATGATGTCTTTTACTTAGTTGAGGCGGAGAGAAATTTTGATTTTTGAACCTCGAATCCCTTTTATTTCTGGCAGTTCCTCTTGGAAGTGCTAGTTAAAAAAACTAGTTCAGCCATCATTTTTTGTTCTAGTAAGTGCTTTTATAGTTTATTTTGATTCAGTTTCCAGCTGAATTCCATGATGCCAAAAAATGAGCTTGAGTTCTCTGGATTACGAGGCTGTTAAAAATCGATGTAGATTGTGAAATAAATGCAAGTGCCTTTATTCATTTTTTTCCATCTTTTACTTTTCAATTGCGTTGGAAGATTATTATAATTTTTATGAGCATATCTTTTTGTATATTGTTATTTGATTTGACAGAAAGATTAGATGAGGAGACTTTTTCTTTCTGTTGTATTTGTGACATTTTTCCTTTCAAACTGGTGGCAGAATGGTGACATTGTGCACGGAGGTGATTCTCAAAAAAATATTATAACATAAAAGGACATCGCATACATGTGAAACATGGCTGAGGTAGCGGTGGAGTACCTCGTTAGAAAATTAAAGGATCGAATTTTATTTGAAACTGACAGACGAAGTGCGGCAGAATTAAATAGCATCAAGATTGAGTTTGAAAAACTCAGGCCATTTCTGAAAAATGCAGATTGGAGAAAGATGATGGTGGCTGACAACACAATTGTGAAATGGGTGACAGATGTGATAAACCTGGTGTATGAGATTGAAGATGTCATTGACAAGGATTGCATTGGAAGAAAGGAGTCATATGGGTCTCTGTCCTCACTGGTTGATTTTGTGAGTGAATTTTTTAACTATGGGACCACATCAAATAAACCGCAGACTAGTTACAAGTCATTGCTGGTGCATGTCTCAGATAGGATTAAAGGACTAGAAGCCACAAGGAAGCATCTAAGCTTGTTAGGAGACATCACTAAAGCCAAACATGAAAACCTGATACAACATTCAAAGTCCTCCCATAAGCTTCCATTGACCAATATGATTGGAAGGAGCAAAGAATTTATGATGCTCAAGGAATTGCTTCTTCATGTGGTCGAGGCTGATAGGCCATATCTTGTTGCTGTAACCGGAAATGAAGGTGTTGGCAAAACAACACTTGTCCTAAGAGTGTATGAGAGTGTGCAGAGACATTTTGACTGTTCTGCCTGGATTTCTGTTTGTGGGCGTTCAATCACTGGAATTTTAAGAAACATGGCTACAGATTTTTCCAGAAGCCATTCAGTAATGAAGCTGGTGAGTAATTTGGATAAAAAGGGTGACAAGGATTTAGCAAACATGCTCTGTGACTACTTAGGTGGTAAGAACTTCTTGCTAGTCTTAGATGGCTTAGATAACTTAGATACCTTTGAAGATATTAAGCGTGCATTACCCGCTAGATGCAGAGGGAAGGTGGTGGTGACAACCTGTAATTCAGCAATTCCTGCAGTTATATGCAGGCATGCTCTCCATCTTGATCCACTACTGGCAGAAGATGGTCTGACGCTTCTTCGCGGACGAGCACTCTTGCAGCAATATGACCTTGGTGAGGTGCCTTGGCCTTCTTCGGTGAAATTGGTTGAAAAGAAGATTTTGCATATTTGTGAAGGCATCCCCCTATCAATTGCCACTATGGGGAGCTTGCTTTCAACAATCAACCTAGAAGAAGTTGGGAATTGGAATGAGGTCCTTCATATGCTGGAGGAAGCTAATCAGTGTATGCCTCAGTCCAATTTGATCAAGAAAGTCATCACAGTATGTTACTTTAGCCTGCCAGCAATGCTGAAATGCTGCTTCCTTTATTGTGGAATGTTTCCCCGCCATTGTGACATCCAATGTAAGAGGCTGATTCGGTTATGGGTGGCAGAGGGCTTTACAGGAAGACAGCTATTTGGGATAACAGAAGAGGAATCTGCCAAATACCTCTTAGAAGAGCTTATCCAAAGGAATTTGCTTCAAGTGGCACGTTTAGGTGTAAATGGGGAGGTGGAATCTTGTACACTCCTGCAGCCAGTGCATGATTTTATCTGTGACATGTCACAAAAGGACCAGATATTTTCTGTATATGAGAGCACCCAGCAGGTTTGGCCATTAAAGGCATCACGTTTTGTTGCCATACATGGAGAAATTGATAATAGAACACCTGATTCCCTCCCTAGAGAGATCCGTTCTTTGCATTTCTTTGGGGGGAGACCAAACCAGAAGGCTATCTTGTTGAACTTGGTATCGAAAGTTAAACTCCTGCATGTGCTGGATTTGCAAAATATTCCTATTGACACCTTGCCTGATGAAATTGGCAATCTTGTTGAGTTGCGCTATCTAGACCTGAGGAACACGAGGCTACATGAGCTTCCACCATCCCTTCAAAATCTGTGTGAACTGCAGACACTTGATGTTAGAAACACACCGGTAAGGGCTTTGCCTAGTGGCTTTGATAGCCTCAAGATGTTGAAGCACCTTCTTCTTGCCGATTCATATGGCAACAGGGTAGTGAAGTTGGATGCTGAAATCATGTTTCTTAAAGACCTCCAGACACTAGCAGGTGTGAAACTTACACAAAATGTCGCTGTAGGACTAAACCACCTTCCTAAACTTCTGAAGCTGTCAGTGGGTGAGGTAGAAGGTGGAAAAAATTCTGTCTGTCTGTCAGAATCCATCGATCAGATGAAAGACCTCAGTTCCCTGACCATAAAATGTGCTTGGAGGAAGGAAATTCAAATTCAGATATCAAATCCTCTTGAGAATTTGGAAAAGTTACGTGTTGGAGGTTGGATTAGAGATTTGCTGAGCTGGATAAGCAGGCTAAGCTCCCTCAAGTATTTGCATCTATGGGACTGTATGTTGAATCAAGACCCCATCTCAAGCCTCCAGCATTTGCCCAATCTTGTTGTCCTTTCATTGTCCAAGGCTTTCAAAGGGAAGCAGATAAGTTGTGATAATATTGCTGGATTTCCGAAGCTCAAGAGACTATCAATTTTTCACTTTGAAGAATTAACTGAATGGACAAAGATAGAGGAAGGATCAATGGAAAAGCTTCAGATTTTAACCATTGGTTGGTGTCGTAAACTAAAATTGCCTCCAAAAGGCCTTGAAAGTCTTAAGGATCTTGAAACACTGCAGATAACCAGCATGTATCCAGAATTTGCAGAAGAGGCAAGAATGATCTCTCGTTTTTCAAGCTTAAACTTTTCAGTTGTTGAACAAGTTGCTTCTCAAACTCGTCAACAGAATCTTTCCTAACAAATAATCTACTGAGCTATTGGTGGGATTAAAAGGGTTACTGCAAGCTATTTTTACGAATTGCTTGGGGCCTGGAAAACTACTCAGCAGAAACTCTGTTATCATTTATTGTGGACACTTACAAAAGAAGAATGACAGTTTAAGGATTTACTGGCCTTGTAATCTTCTGCCTTCTGATTTCGTGGTCACCATATAGTGAACATCTTTGTCCTGTGCTACATTAACTTTTAATTACACTACTGTAATCTAATAAAATTCTAGTCTTTTACTTGATTCAAAATTCTTGGTTCTGAGGTGGCTTGTTGCAGGTTATTGTTTTTGGATGAGTAATCAACGCATGAACTGGTTATGATATTAAATATTGTCAAATTTAAGAATCCCTCAGAAAATGTTAGTTGACAATTGGGTATAGTCTCGACATTCTCATACAAGATTGGAATCTTAAGGAGGCCACAAAAAATATATTTTTTTGTGTTAAATATAGATGGTCTGCTTGAAATTAAATCAAAATGGATCGAACAACTGAGGCAATCATCGATCTCTCCCTCCCCCTTCTCTCTACGAAACTGAAACCAATCAAAATGGATCAAAACTCTTGTGAGCATGTTACGGAACCAAAATAAGTGTTGGGAGAAGTCCCCAGGATTCAACAAGAAAAATCTACGCAACATAGCTTTTTTGTACGGAACAACAGAGAGCCTACACCCAATCACAGATTACTGGAGACCCTTCCCTTTTTCCAATTGTGGCATACTCTTGGGAAGTCCTGGAAGGTGGAAACAGCAGCAGTTGAATTATTACAAAAAAAAAAAAGACGTGGATCAGAAACGAGGCTGGAACACTGGCTATCAAATAGCTCCAGAAAAATAATGTTTCGGAAGACCTTCAAGATTGTACGTTGCATTCTTCTGTCCTTTCAGTGATGTGTTATTGTGGCTACACATAAATTTGAGGACAAAAGATCTTGAAATTATGCGTCTGCAATTCTTTTATTGTTTCACTGGTTCCTGAGAGATTGGCTTATGTAGGTCGCCCCTTAATTCAGAAGCCCTATATGTTCTGCCTAGACATGGACCACGGTGGTTGACGCCCTTCATTCTCTAATATGGTGAAAATGGAACCCTCCTTCCACTTTCTTGTTCAGTTGCGGTTTTCCATGCCTGCTTGTCTGCCAGATTTATGATGGACCATCCCATCATCAATACTCGCTTGGAACTGCATCTGTTGCTCAATGTGAAGTCATGAATCTAACCATTTTTCTTTTGTAGAATTGCTTGTTTTCTTCTCTAAAGGAACTGTTTATGATTTAGCCCTGCCCTTGGGTTAAAAACAAAATATAGAGAGCAAGATTGGCCCTTGGTATAGCGCACAGGAGTGAAAATGACCAACTAATTACCGTTCAGAAGAACTAAAAAATTCGATCTTAAATGAGATTGAACGTTACAGAACTCTTTATCGTTTCCAAAATTTTCCTCCTGGTTCGTTTTGTTACAGAAAAACAAGCAAGAAAAACAAGCTCTTCAAGGTCATTCTTGATCTGTCTGATAAGTGTATACCTAATGCTGCTCTTTTAGGCTTCTAGCACAAGAATATAGCTCTCATCATAACGGTAGCTTTTGTGGTGGAAAAACGTAAACTATTGCTGAAATGAGTAATATAAGCATTGCCATGATAGCATGCTTAAAGCTGAGTCCTGCATCTACTCGTCTCACGGTCTCAAGTTCAGATGTGGAATCTGCTGGTGCCACCTTAGTTTCACTAACAGGTTCATTTTTCTGGGCCTTGTCCAGCTGTAAACAGAAAAGGAAACGAAGAGAGGAATTTAGAACACAACACCTACTCCATGACACAGGTTCTAGTAATTGCAGTACATGCAGAAAACAGAAAAGAATTGGAAAGGGTGTGCATTAAGAAGAAGTTAAGTCTTCCCAAAATTTTAGACACCACAAGGATCATGCTTCCTTCTGCTACTTCCTATTGATGCCTTCTACATTTAATGGAGGTCAGAGGTGTATAAAATTAGTCTCAAAGGCTAGGAGATCGCAAAGTTTCTAGACTAAATGTTCAAATTAAGGACTTCAATGTTGTACAAAGACACAACAGGCCCAAAAGGTAGAACTTTTCGACATTTTTTTTTTAATTAGTCATTTAGTCAGTATTTAAGACTCTTGAAACAAACAGGATAGTTGAGATTCAGGTGAAGACAGATCAGGGTTTCACCGCTTCCAATGATTAACGTGAAAGCCAACTTATTCAGAATGTAACATATAATACCCACCTCAGAAATAGTAGCTGAGAATTTGGATACGTCATGCTCCGTAAACAAAAACTTTTCACCACTTCCTCTGTTATGATACTTGGTGTCTACAGCATCTTTACTTGTCTGCTGTAACTTCATCACCAGAGTTTGGTTCTGCAGTGCCAGTGATGCTATCTGCATGTACGATACAACACATCAGAAACAGAAAACCTGAGAGGAAATTTCTTGTAATTGCAAGCTCATACAGCATGGAATTCATGAAATTTCCTGCAAAGTGACAAATGTCGAGAACTTTTAAAATAAATCTCAAGCAAACAAGACCAGCTATTCTCGGTTAAATAAGTATGCTTGCCTTTGGAGCTTCTTTCAAAACATTCTCTGATTTATCAAAATGAAAAGAAGAAGAAGAAGAAGAAGGAAAAAGAAAATAATATGCTAGGTATCTTCCCAATGCTGTTTATAGCATGGGAGGACAAAAGTCAGATCACTATCCACTCACTTCTTAATAGTGAAATGTAGTAAATAATGAAGAGACAATAACAAACTCTGTCAAAAGAACTGACCTGAGTGATCCATCTACCTTTTTGTTCAAGGCATTTTTTTTCTAATTTTGCATCAAACATTCTAGACTGAAAACAGTTATTTGCTTCGGTAGAGTTAGTGTCAAAATTTACTTTCCTTCTAGGAGAACGGGGTTTAAGTTGTTTAATTACCCTTTGTTCTACCAATAGGCCCATGACCCAGTGGTGTCAACCTCCTGCCTCATGCAAGAGGTAGTGCATTCGACTACTGGCCTCTCTCTCCCCTTCCCCCAGTTGTAAAGGCCAAAAACAACTATTCACTGTTGTTTTTGGGGGGTGCCAGTTCTAATTCTTGCTTCATTTGATTGATCTTCTGTTTGTAGACCTAGGATTGTTCATTTCCTAAATTTCTTGTCTATTAAACCTGACTAAACTTTCTTCTAAATTATAGCTTCTATTCAGGTTTTAAGGCCTAGTCTCCGTGTGTGCATCCATGTGCAAAATGACAGCTTTATTTACACGTGTTGGGTTGAAGAGAGATAGACAGGACACTAAGAGTAATTATTTGATGAAATTCAAGAAATACAACATGACATAATTCATTGGTGGTCTATAGCCTTCAAAAATTTTAATTTTCTTTGATACCTAAATATAAAAATCCAGGCAAGATCATGATCAGCTGAAAGTTGAGATAGGAAAAGTGTGGACCTGTTTATGAAGGCGTTCCCTTTCGATAGCAAGCTGCATCACCAAATCTGTTATCACTTTAGATCGAATGCAGATATCTTTTGCAGTTGCCATTTTTTTTTCTTCGGCTTGATTCAAAGATGCCTCCAAGCACTCAAGTCGACCCCTCAAGAAGCTCAATTCTTCATTTAGATCTGAATTAGTTTCAGATAATATGATGCACTTATCCTCCACACTGTCTGCTCGGCTTTCAGCTTTTGAAACTTTTGACTTCAAGCCCTCAATTAAATTTTCCATATCTCTAATTGTAGCATACAGCATATTTTGCTTCTCCTGACTGGCTTCTGCAGATGCCACCGCATGCTGGAGCCTAAAATCAGATTCCCTCAGCTGTCTCTCCAAGGAATCAACCTTCTCAGAAGTGTCTTTAAGATGGCCCAACTCCTCATCAAGTTTCATGTTAGTCTCTTCCAATAACTTTAACTTGGCTTCTGCATTGTCTGCCCTACTTTCTGCTTTAGATAGTTTTTCTTTCACAGTATCAGTTACATTCTTCATTTCATTGATTTCAGAACATAAATATGCATTATGCTGTTCCTGAGTTCTGTCTGCAGAGACCTTTGCGGACAGCTGAAATTCGGATTCTATCAGCTGGTTCTCAAGTGAAGTCACTTTCTCCCTCAAAGTTAAGGCCTCGGAATTAGCAAGGCCTAAATTATTTTCAGCTTCTGACAAGCTGGCTTTTAAGCTATCAGTCTTTGCTACAAGCAGACTGAGTTTTGTACTGCTGCTATCGAACTTCTGCAAAGCAATTTCTTTAGCTTCCAACTGCTCAATAGAATTTTCAAGCTTTGATCTTAACTCAGCTTCTCTCTTCACGGAACCATTCAAATTTAACTGGAATATTTGGAGTTGTCCCAGTAGTTCTTTTGATATCCCCATCAAAACCTCAGCAGCATTTTCTGTTTCAAACCATTTTTCATAAACATCCATTGTTTCTTCCTCTATGAAGAATACTTGTTGCTGGATAGAGAGTACTCTATCTTTTAGCTCTTCTTCTAGTTGTCTTGATTCGGTTAGCTTCTTTTCAAGGTCCATCTCTCTTGCCAAAGACTTCTCCAGCATCCTCAAGAAATGCCTTTGTTGTTCTGCAGTTTGCATGTTGATCTTTGAATTCATGCTTGACAGTTGGTTGTCTTCTAAGAAGTTTGATCCCTTGTCAGCACTCCCTTTTAAAATGCACACATAAGAATGTGAAGCAAAGAATTACAGCCAGTAAGTAATTGATCTTTCCTTAGACACCAAAGTTCAAAACAGTGAAATAAAAAGGCAAAAATTTAAACATCAGTTCCAAAGCAGCAGAATTAGCCAGTCAAATTCAAGAAATATTGCATGCATGGTTCCAAAATACCTGCATAAATGCACATATATCCATATCCATCACCCCCCCCCCCCCACACCAAAAAAAAAAAAACAACCAGCAGGCTGCGTGTTTCAAGAACAAACATAATAGCCTGGGTTCGTTTTCTGAATTCTAAGGCGGCCCAGCATCAAAGCAGGTGTAAATAAAATTAAGTTACATTAAATTAAATTTTTGGGATCTATAGCTTACAATTTTCTTCCCCGTGCAGACATGAAAATGTCTTCTGGAACTTGGCAGATTGTGCCCTAATGTCTGAGACTTGATCTTTTGACTGCTTCAATGAATCTTGAGAATCCCGCAACTTTTCTTCTAGTGCCATGAAAGTTTCCCCTGGTCCATTTGATGATATTATTTCTCCAACCTCAAAAATATATTTTTCTATATCCATCATTAACTTATCCAGTTCCATTGTCTCAGCATCCAAAATCTCAGACAAGAAATCAAATTCCAAAGCCTTCTCCACTGAATCAGCCAATATATCGTTAGATGAGGCAAAGGCTTCAAAATCAGTTTCCTTGGTTGCAACATGCATCATAAGCACGCTTAAGTTAACCAACTTCTCTGCAACACAAGCCAAATCTAATTCAACTCCTGTCAGAATCCCACCTGCAGTTTCTAATTCTCTACTCTTGTCTCCATTAGAAGATGCCTCTACAACTAAGTCAGTTTTAATTGACTCGACGTCCAGATCACAAGTTCCAACATCTTCAAGAGAAACTTTAGCTTCATGTACAGAATCAGTATCCATGTTCATCGCAAACTAGTCTTTCTGGCAGCCTCAAAACCTGAGTATCAACCATTAAAATAGTAAATAAAATGAAAGGAATTGATGCTAGTCAATATACAAGTGTCAGTGGAACTAATGAGTATTGCTAAACGATAGCATTTCATAAGCTAGCAGATACTGGGGTATGCACAAAAATGGTGATCATGCCCATTAAAATAATAAATAAAAAAGAAAAGCAAAAAAAAAAATCAGTGCTAGTCACGACAATTATAGATGGCGCTAATGTTATTGCTATATAATAGTAGCATATCATAAGCTAACAGGACAATCACAAATGACACTAATGATGTTGCTAAATAATAGTAGCGTGCCATAAGCTAACAGGCACTGAGAAAAACAGCATTGCATTACAAACATCAAATGCTGCTTATTTTACTTCTACTTGAACTATAAACAATGAACAATTTGCTTGACCTTACTCTACAACAATAAACATAATGCTCCAACATAAATTGAGCAAGGCTCAGGCACAATTGGTGAGTTAGTCCAAAGGCATGAAATCTTAAGTAGAGGTTTTCAGAATCACATCTTACAATGCTAATCATAACCTCAAAGTCAACCTAGATGCACAACGTGAAGCGTTATGGCTTGACTTGCCATAAAATGCATGTAAGTTAAATGCACCTTACCATACCCAATTAAACCCCTTCTGATATATATATATATATA
>Ga0325403_1008078_pt1 | contig 10072 bp, 10 predicted proteins | sample PopdelMetagenome_19_FD_205665 | JGI IMG/M metagenome (GOLD analysis project Ga0325403, IMG submission 205665) | Populus deltoides microbial communities from Bellville, Georgia, United States - Xylem-PdKOR-R4 | ecosystem: Host-associated > Plants > Phyllosphere > Stem > Wood/Secondary xylem...
CTTTTGATAAGCCAAGAAGAAGCAGAAGCAGAAGTGGTGTCCTATTTACTAGAAGGTTACAAGCAACTAGTAATAATATGGCATGCATCATTGCTCGTGATATGTTCTTGATGGAACAGTTGCCTTTATTTTGTCATAGCAACCTCTCCTGGCTTGCCTGACAGAAAATTGTTTTGAGACCAGTGCTCCCACTCCACCAGTCCTCACCTCAGGGGTTATTACAGGCACGAATCTCTTCTCCTTGCAATTAAATACTACGTTTTTCAAGCACTTGATGTGTTTCGGTAGATTGGCATAATCTCTCTATCACACATGCATCACTTAAACACCATGCTCTACTTGAGATTCGAAATAAAGGGTAAACTAAAACAAATCCACAGAAAATTTGCCAACAGGTCACAAAGTCTATACAGCTATAAACAATCAGGATTCAATTGATCAATATATACAACAATTGTTTGCATTATGCATGCTGAAACAGCATGAATACTGAGAATTTTTACAGTGAGAAGGAACTTGTAAACACCCACTCTGTCAGAAATGTGTAATATATTGTTTATACCAGAATAGCCTATAAACTTCATGTTCATCAACTCCTGTCGTGTGTCTGACTGTTACGTTCTCTCATACCTGTTCTCTGCCCCACCATGGACAAATAATTCTGCAGTTCTTAGGGAATAAAACAAAAATGATATACAATGGAAACAGTTTGGGAGCGCAGCTAGTAAATTTCCAAATCTTTCCACAAACAAAAGCTAACACGGGTACTTGGAAGGAGAAATTAGTATCCTGATGCTTAATAGCTCAATTGCAAGACCATAGTAATTAACATTTAACTTCCTCATTTTCTGCCATATTGTGATTGTAATATTGTATATGTAGAAACATCAGTGCGAACAAGTCACTACATAACCAGTCACATACTCTGATCCCTCTACCCGCCCGCCCATAATATTGAACCCAGAAATACTTAATGCTACAGCAATAATTTAAAACACAAACAGGTGTACTAGACTTGCCTGTTGCCTCTGTTAAATAAGATTAGGTAAACTGGATCTTGAGAAGTAAGCTGCACCAGCTGTCTGACAACGTAGGCGCAAGTAGTAATGCTGAAATATCAAGGGTGAGATATCAGCGCTTCCAGAAGATACAAAATGCCTATGATGGTGTTAGATCAGTTTTTGGACTTGAAAAGAATAAGAAGATAACATAAAAGAAAAGTGTTCAGAATATATCGTACAAGTCAAGATTTTAGTTTTCATTAAATTCATTTTCACCAAATATCTCTTAGATTCTTGTATCCCTAATGGACAAACGTTTTCATAACAAACATATTACATCAACAACAGTACACTACGCCCTGTACTGGTTTTAAGGTGAAGTTTGGACACCAAGATAATAGCATGGAAGGAAAGTGCAAAGGGAAAATACATTTTATCAATTAAATTTTATTTCCCTTCCACATGTATCTGAAAACTCTTGTATCCTACAGATGGATTATACATAACATAAAGCAATTGCAGATCTTATAGCAACTTTATTTTCATAATGTTTCATGACTTGAAAATTGCTGGCGATTCTTATAATTGTTGACAAACAAAACAAATCATGCTTTATATTTGAGGATCAAGGCTATGAATGAGATGTTACCTCCCAAAGCACATCAATAACAATATCCATAAGAATCCACTGATCAAACCCGATTCCTTGTAGGCAACCCAAACCTAAATTCATACAAAAGGACATTATTCATCTGAAAGAAAATGCACAAGGATAACTAGTTAAACACAAAATCTAAAATGATTCTTAAATTTTGATATCCCATAAGATCTTTAACAATTTTTTAAAAGAAAATCAGAATCTTGTGAGATAGTGGGAATGATACAAGTATAAAGGTGTACATCATTGCCCATACAGTCCATACATGACTGTTATAAATTTCTTGTAATAAATAAAATGTATTGTACCCCATGAATCGCACAAGTTAATAAGATTAACTTCAAGAATAATGGAGCAGGAAACAATCTAAGAAACCTAATTTAGACCTACCGAAAGAGCCACAACATTGATATAGAAGTCAATTAGTGTTGCAACCATCCACCTGCAAAAATGCATTGTACAATCAATATTGTAGAAGTGAATAAAGACCAATTTCATGCGAGGAAAAAGTAGCAAATATCTCTCTAAAGAATGAAAGGAAACAAAAACTAATGATTAGATATAAAAAACATTTAAAGAATCAGTGAAATCTCTTCATATCTTTCTTCCGTGCCCCTCCCAAAACAAAGGCCATTGAGAAGACTTTCTAATTGAAAAGAAGCTCATCGCTGGGACTATGCCTTCCCTTTTCCCCCCCGGAGACGGGAGTGATTCAAATCAACACCCCATGTTTTCAACTATAGGGAGATGAATTCAACTACATAACCACCTTTATCTAGTAACATACTCAGCAAGTGGGGAAATGAAATGGAATGAGATAAAAGGAAACTAAAAACTTACAGAGTAAGAAGCTCTTTGCAAAAAGGAGAACCATCAGTTAGTAGAGTGTAAATCAAAGTTCCCAACATCAGAAAACCAGAACACTGAAAGCAATCCTTGCACTCATGACAGCAGATTGCTTCATCTTTTGTTCCACGCCCCTAAAAGTAAGTTTGTTTGTCAATGCATGAGCAACTATTACATAAAGGGAGAGACGGAGAAATCTGTATAGCTTGTTGAGTCTGTTTTAGATGAGGTATCAATGGACTTGTAAAACAGAATAACCACCAAAAGAAAAGCAAAGAATCGTGTTCCTGGTGCTATGGAAGATATTCTCTTCCTTCTAAAAGATTCCTAACCAGAATTGTGTCATGTTAAAACAGGATTACAAATCAGAGCAACAAAACTATAAAATGGCGGTTAATGAAAGAAGATGTTCAACCTTTTTAAACAGTAAAGCACCCACCCAGACTTCCGTTATTAATGTCTATGAAGAAAAATCTCCAGTTTCTATGAAAAATTCCCCGCCCTTCAAGACAATTATAAATTTCACACATCAACATAGACATGCGTGTTTTTCCACTTGAAACCAAGATTTTACTTACGAATAGAAGCATTCAAGCATTCTATCATCAGATAAAGGGGTGTGCACAAAAAATTAAAAAAAACTTGCAGCATTCTTCGCATCATGGCAACAAATGCCAGATACAGAATTAAAATGTTGGAGTAGAATTTTAAACTTTGGAGCGTACTTTTTACCATTTCAAAGGCTACTGATTTAGGGAAGCCAATGTGATCAAAAGTGGTTATGCGCATGGTTCTCTGCTTCTACAAAAGCAACACACACACACACACAAGACACAAGCTTTGAGCAACTGAAAGGAGCAAAATGGAAACTTGAATAACTTCCAAGTCCTACATGGGCTACAACCTTACTACATTATTTTAATAATATTCCAGCATTAGTGCAGAATTCTAGAAACCAGAATTTCGAATCACATACTTGCTTTCATGCCGCAATTGTACACGACACACCTGGTCTTGCAAAGATTCTTTAGGTGACAACTTGAGAAATTGGATAAAAATGTATACATACGTTGTAATACTTCAAATATTGTGCAAAAACAAAAAAATTAGACAACAAAGCCTGACAATATATTGCACGACTACCTTAAAGAAGTAACCTTTTGACACTACATCCATTTCTATCAACAACAACTACCACGTTTCAATTAAGTTCTTAAAGAGCTTCTTTTTTATATAAAAAAAGGTTCTTGAAGAGATTTGCACTTGATGGAACAAAAAATAAAGTACAATAACTACAGGACATACCTGCCAAAGCATATTAGCAGAAGTATCCAAATTGTTGCAGTAATAAAGTTCGATTCTTTGTAGGAAATCCAAGCCTAATTGATAATCAGCAGACAAGTCTCTCAATCAAACCATGCCATGTTCTTAGCTTAAGAACCAGAGCCAATAAATAGAAAGTTAGATGTACCGCTACAGCTATAACGTTGATGTAGAAATCAACTAAAGTAGCAATCATCCACCTGCAACATAAAAAAGAGATATAATTTTCAGTTATTTATACTACAATAAAACTCTGAAACTGCAAAGAGAATGTTTGACCTCAAAGAAATGAGTGAGAGGCAGTGTGTGTATTTTATTTACGGGGTGAGGAGGTCTCTGCGAAATGGGAAGCCATCGACGTAGATTATGTAGAGACGAGAGTACCCACTATTAAACATCCCATTACTAAGAAGAGAGCTCTTAAGAAATTTGATAATGGAATTGCCATTTTCTGCTTGCCTGCTTCTTACTGTCTTCTCCAATTCTAGTCTATAAACTGCAGAGAAGAAGACGGGGATGTTGAAGACGTCGAGATAGTGGAGAAGCTGAGTACACGTAGTCGCTTCTCGCTACAAAATCGGGTTAAGATTGTAAAATTAGTAGGTGTTAGTACTTGGGCCCTGTTGGTTTTTGGGCTCCATTACCTTTACCTGATCTAATTTTTGGTGAAGATTTAAGTAGTTAGTAATTATTTTTTAAAATATTTTTTATTTAAAAATATATTAAAATAATTTTTTTTTATTTTTAAAAAATTATTTTTAACATCAACACATCAAAATAATAAAAAAATATATTAATTTAAAGTAAAAAATTTAATTTTTTTCAAATACACTTTTAAAATATATAAATAAATAGGCTCTTGGAGTATGTAGTCATAGATGGGCTTTTCATGCTCCGAATCATACTTCAATATTTTTTAAATTTGATTAAAAATATTTTAAAATAATATTTTTTATTTTTAATATTAGCACATTAAATTATTTAAAAATACATAAAAATATTAATTTGATATTTTTTTCAAATAACAAACATATTCTCATTATTTTTTAATGATTTTAATGTGTTGATATCAAAAATAAAAAAATAATTAATGTATTTTCAAATAAAAATTATTTTGCTTTACCTTGTTTTTCCTTTTTCTTTTGGTTTTTTTCTTTTTCACTCTTGTGTTTTTTACTCTTTCTGGGTCCATTTTACTTTCCCTTGTTCACCCCTGAGGAAACATGGATGTTTTTACTTTTTAATACATGTTTTAGAAAGTCTAGAAGAAATAGTATAAATTTATTATTATTATTTAAAAAAAAACAGTACATTTAGCTTAAAAAAATAGACATCAAGAAAAGCTACAATAGCAAGTGGCGTGAACTACACCCACTACTCCAAAATCAAATAAAATTTTTGATAAACGTAATTCTTTTAAAATATCATAATTCTAAACTCTATTATTTTAATATTGTTATTTTTTAAAATATTTTTTTAATTTTTTTATTAAAATATACAGATTTTCAAAAAAAAAAACTCAAAGAAACAAGAACAGGAAGCGTTTATCCATTAAATTAAAAATAATAATTTAGTATGTGATCTAATAGTAAGAATTTAGGATTAAAAAGTTTGGTCTCCCTGTGGTCTCAGATTTAAGCCATGTGGTTGTTAATATAATGGCTACTAGAGTCTTACACGGTCATTAATTTCAGAACTCGTAGAATTAGTCGATATACATACAAACTGGTCCGGACAACTTTATTAATAAAAAAAAACATAAATAAATAAAATAACACCGTAATAAGAGAAGAAAAAAAATTCCATCCGAAAAAAGAAACAACTTGCAGGGGTAACCGGCACAAACAAAGCCTCGAATCGAATGCCACGTCATGAATCTCCCAACAAACAACAACTAACTCACACGTGCGGTTCTTTTTTTAATTAATTAAACGAATCAAATCAAAACAAAAGATTTGGAAGAAACTGTTCCTGTCTCTTTCCTTTCCCTCACATATATAAACTCTCTCTGCCTCCCTTTCCTTTCACTCCGCTTCCTCCACCTCTCCCTTTCCAAAGAGGAAACAAACCCAAAAAAAAATAAAAAACAAAAACAATTGATTCCATTTATACAACAAACTCTACTTCTCTTCAATCTCCATCCCCATTCTCAAACCCTAGCATTATTATTTCTCAATTTCATCCCCTTTCCTTTTCTTTCAGAGAAGAAAGAAAGTGATGGCGGCAGCAGTTGCGGCACCAGCGGTTACGGCTCAACCAGCGGCAGTGGCTGCTACTGCATTGGGAACGGCTGAAGCAGGGCAGTTTCCGAATTCTTCGCTTTACGTTGGGGATCTGGAGCATAACGTTAACGAAGGACAACTGTTTGATCTGTTTAGCCAGGTGGCGCAGGTTGTTTCCATCAGGGTTTGTAGGGATCAGGCTAGACGAGCCTCACTTGGTTATGCTTATGTCAATTTCAGCAATCCTCAAGATGGTAACTTTTTTTCGCCTTTTATACGATTCTTTGGCTCTTGTTTTTAGTCCCTGATACTAATTTGTTTTCATGTGTTATTGTTAATCAATGCGTGCGTGCGTGCATCAGTGCTGAGAATTTAATTTAATTTATTTTTTGTACTGAGTGGTGTCAATCTATTTATAGTTTTCCTAGTTATTAAGATCAATCTAATTAGTTTTTTTTACTGCAAAGGTTAGGAGAAAGAGGGGAAATTGGAGGTTTATTTATTGACGCTTGATTTTTTCTGTTTCTTGGTTTCTAAGAAAAAATTCTGAAACTTTTTTGTGCACAGTCCATGAATGCCAGCCACTGTGAACAACAACTCCCTGGTTTTTTTCCCAGCCTTATCCAATATTTCTGATACCCTTCTCTGCCACCCTTCCTCACACCTTTTGAATGTTGCACACCAAAGTTTAATGTAATTGTCAATTTAGATTTATGTGTACATATTTTGTCCCTGTGACTTGAAGTATGAGGGCATACGTCATTTTTCTCAATCCCTTCTCAGCATTTTGATCCTGAATTTGGTTTTGTGAACTTCAGCTGCAAATGCAATGGAGCTTCTGAACTTCACCCCTTTGAATGGGAAAGCTATCAGAATTATGGTTTCCCATCGTGATCCTAGTATGAGGAAAAGTGGACATGCAAATGTCTTTATCAAGAACCTGGACACTTCAATTGATAACAAGGCATTGCAGGAAACATTTGCTTCCTTTGGGCCTGTCCTTTCCTGCAAGGTAGCTGTTGACAACAATGGTCAATCAAAAGGTTATGGTTTTGTACAGTTTGAAAATGAGGAAGCTGCTCAAAGCGCAATCAACCGGTTGAACGGTATGCTGATAAATGATAAAGAAGTTTATGTTGGACGTTTTGTTCGACACCAAGAAAGGATTGAGGCCACTGGTTCACCAAAATTTACAAATGTTTATGTTAAGAATTTGTCGGAGACAACTTCTGATGAGGACCTCATGAAATTCTTCAGCAATTATGGTGCCATCACCAGTGCAATTGTTATGAAGGACCAAAGTGGGAAGTCCAAAGGTTTTGGTTTTGTGAACTTCCAGAGCCCAGAGTCTGCTGCTGCTGCTGTTGAGAAGTTGAACGGGACCACCTTCAATGATAAGGTTTGGTATGTGGGGAGGGCCCAGAGGAAAGGAGAAAGGGAGGCAGAGTTGAAAGCCAGGTTTGAACGGGAAAGAAATAGCAGATATGAGAAACTGAAGGCTGCCAACCTGTATTTAAAAAATCTTGATGACAAAATTGATGATGAAAAACTAAAGGAATTATTTTCTGAGTTTGGATCTATAACATCATGCAAGGTATATTTTATTTACAAGTAATAAATATGATGTAGATGCTTTTAAAAGTGATACTTGGGTTATTTTTCCATGTAAATAATTTTTTCTTTGTTATCTATGTGCTAATATTTCTTCAGGTTATGCTTGATCAACAAGGACTGAGTAAGGGCTCTGGTTTTGTTGCCTTTTCTACACCTGAGGAAGCTTCAAGAGCTGTAAGTTTTTAATTTTTATTTGTGATTATACAGTTGCATTTTTTTGTATATTAATCTGCGATTACCAATTTCTGTTTTCAGATGAATGGAATGAATGGAAAGATGATAGGAAAGAAACCCCTGTATGTAGCCGTTGCCCAACGCAGAGAAGAGAGGAAGGCTCAGCTGCAGGTGATCCTCATTACTGCATATTTTTCTCATCAAACAATTATTTTTCTCTTTTTTGCTCCAATATGAAAACCTTTGTTGCCGGGAATCACATGATCATTTAGTCAACTTTTCATATGACCTGTATAGGTTTGCATAGTCCTCAAATCTGTTTTATAATGGGGGCACCTATAAAATATGACTACTGAACTCTCCAATAGCTTTGTATCATTGTCATTGTTAATCTGGATGAAGACCTCGATTTACAGCCGGAATGACTAGTTTTTTGCTATTTTTTGATGAGCTTTGGGGAGTGAAATGATTCAGATACCCTGTAAAACCAGGTCCAGATGAAGATGGATAAAGCAAGATATATTCAGGAATCTGAGGGTTGCTTTTGTCTTGCTATTTACTTCTCAAGACCTAAAGTTGATTTTTTTTTCCCCATAAAACAACAGCAGTGTGCACAGAGAGATGAGAGTTATGCTTGCTCTAAAGTTCAATAGTTTGAAAGTATATAAAGCTAGAATCTGATGTAATCGCCTATATTTTCACTTTATTTGGTAAAGTGTAGATGGATTGTCTTAAATGGCTTTTCTTCTCAGGCACATTTTACTCAAATTCAGGCACCTGGACTATCACCTATGCCTTCAGGGCTTCCTGGATATCATCCTGGGGCACCCAGGCTTGCACCACAGCAGCTCTTTTTTGGCCAAGGAACTGCCGGCATGATGCCCCCTCAGCCTACAGGCTATGGTTTCCAGCGGCAACTTTTGCCTGGAATGCGTGCTGGTGTTGGCCCAAACTTTGTTATGCCATATCAGATGCAAAGGCAAGGACAACAAGGGCAGAGGATGGGTATTCGGCGTGGAGGGAACCACCAACAGATTCAGCAGCAGCAGCAGGTACATTATCGTCTAAATGTCTTTCAACGTTTCCCTCCTTTAACTGTCACTTAAGAAAATGTCATGTTTCCCCTTACATAAGTGGTGTGATTGTTAATTTTCTTATGTTAGTTTTACTGCTTTACATGGGCAAATCATTTTAATTTTTCCTGAAGTTTTTGTTGTAAAGAGGCGCTTGCTTGATTGGAACTTCATGACTAAAGTATGAGGTATTATTGCACTGCAATTTTTTAGGAACATTGTGTCTAAATTGTCTTCCTCTGATTGTTAATTACATGATGGAGAGTGGCCACTGTTATTTTCACCATTACCTGATCTCTTTGCTCGTACTATTCTCATTTTTGTTTTGTATCATGGGCTAATTGTACTCAATTCAGTGTTGCCCCTAATCTTGATATGTATTTTGAGTCCATCTAAAAACTACTCTGCTACAACTGTTTGTACATGTCTGATATATGCTTCATTTTTAATTCAGCTATTGCACCGAAATACCAATCAAGGCTTAAGATACATGGGAAATGCAAGAAATGGCATGGATTCATCTGCAGCTCCCCAAGGTTTTGTTGGTCCAGTGGTGCCTTTTCCCTTTGAGGCATCAGGGATGCCTGTAACTCCTAGTGATGCCCAGCGAACCGCTCCAGTTCCCATCTCAGCTCTCACAACTGCTTTGGCGTCTGCCACACCAGAGAAGCGCATGGTGGTATGTAACACAACATTTCTCCCTCATTTTGAGAAAATGCACCTTATGCAAGTTGGAGATGGATGTATGAAACATGACTATTGTTTTTTTTTATGCTTACTGGCAGATGCTGGGTGAACAGCTTTATCCCCTCGTGGAACGTCTCGAGCCAGATCAGGTGGCGAAGGTGACTGGGATGCTATTGGAGATGGATCAAACCGAGGTGCTACATCTTATTGAATCTCCCGATGCTCTCAAGAAAAAGGTGGCTGAGGCAATGCAAGTCCTTCAGGAAGTTGGTGCTTCTAGCGTTGGTGATCAGCTTGGTTCATTGGCACTCAATGAATGAAGCGTGCCTTATTTTTGTGGGTAAATACATATTGGTGCTTCTGAGCCCAATTTTTGTAGGGCTTGATGACCGGTCGGCCATTCTTGGAGTTTCTCTGAAACTAATATTCTAGGACCTTATTTTGTTTAGTGGATTGGTGGCTTGCCACCGAAAT
>Ga0325403_1008081_pt1 | contig 10071 bp, 6 predicted proteins | sample PopdelMetagenome_19_FD_205665 | JGI IMG/M metagenome (GOLD analysis project Ga0325403, IMG submission 205665) | Populus deltoides microbial communities from Bellville, Georgia, United States - Xylem-PdKOR-R4 | ecosystem: Host-associated > Plants > Phyllosphere > Stem > Wood/Secondary xylem...
AATGTAAATAATAGAGATAAAAAAAACATTTCTTCATACATGTATTGAAATAATAAAAAAATATTTTAAAATTATATATCTAAGATATGTTTTTATTTTTGTCTTTTCAATTTAATACATTTTTGTTTATTCTGTATTTGTTTTTTTTTTTCTGGTCCTAGAATACTAACTAAGCACAACTTTAGTGTCTTATATTTGTTCAATTAAATATTTTTTTTTGTTTATTCTCTCTTTTTTTTTTTGTCATTTAACACTAACTAAAAACAATTTTAAGACACATTTGTTTTTGCGGTGTAAAAATATTTTAAAAAAAATTAAATATTTTTTTCTCTATAAATTAATTTTTCTTATGCTTATAGATCGTTTTGATGTGATAACATCAAAAATAAATTTTAAAAATTAAAAAATAAACATATTATTTTAATGTATATTCAAATAAAAAGCAATCACTACTAGAATACCAAACAAGCTCTTTTACGACAAAAAAAACAAAGACATAAATGTTTGGTGAAAGAAATGAAACAGAAACATAAAATAAATAACTTGAAATAATTTTAAAATAAATGTGTAATTTTAATTTGAACATCCTTTCCCTTTTTTTGGTTGTCGAAGTTCGCATTTTCTCAAGGCATTAACCAAGACCAGAAGACAAACTCAGCCCATATGCCCCTGCAATATCTTGTTACTTGCACATCTAACATGGCATACGGCAGGAAAATCTAGCTGCTTCTTCTCATTGTTCAAATTCCAGAAAGATTGATGATTTAAACAATGATGGATGAAACAGGGATTTTATTAATTGATTGCAGCTCGTAGAGCAGCATTGTACACCTAATGGATCAAATACAGAGGTAATACAATTAGATTATTTTCCTTTTTTCAAAGAATGAGTGACAATTACAACATTTATTGTTTGTTCTAAAAATAAATGAAACGAAATTACGGAAATTGAATCTTTTCCTTGGTATGATTCCGAGGGTTGTGAGAGGCGTTCAGGTCATGCTGTTTGAGACATTCTGACCTTACTGCCTTTCAGGTCTCGATCATTCACGTACAGATAACTTTTTTGATCTGGAAATCTTGATGTAATAGGGACCGGAGAAAACCCGAAATACGCCTCATCTTCTTTTGCTTTGCATATGCCAACTAAGTGCTTCAGAAGTTCATGCTTTTGGACGAATGGCTGTGCTACATATTCATCCCATGGCATCCACTGCAATCACAAGAATTAATGCGAGGGTTTCTAGCTAAAGCAGCTGATATTGAGGTTGTTCAAACATTTAACTGCATAATATCTATCAATTTGGAATGCATTCAACTATAAACATTTGCATAGTTTGGCCAGAAGGCATGAAAGCGGAACTGAATCTGCAGTAAACTTGAGAGGTGACATGAACGTTTGTATTGGAAAATTTCTTTGTCAAAAATTACCTGGGCATCCTCTATTTCTGATTCCTGCTTCTCAATGTCAAAGGTGAGGGGTCGCAACATGCATACAAAGAATAAATCTGATTTATCAAAGAATGACTTGTGGCTTTGCCTGTAAGTTACATGAAGAGAAAATAAGTAAATTTCAGAAAGAGACTAGGTCCAATTCGAAACAACAAACTTTGGAAGCTAAGAGAAAAATGTTATTTATTGTCCGATCTAATGCTGCCTTCAGAGATATGTCCAGGTCAAAAATCTCTTCTAAAGGGGGTTTGTTATGCCACATGAAAAACATTGTTTCCTTTCTCAAGTTAAATAGCCACCGCAATTCATAACCAGGAAGAAGCTATCCAAGTTCAAAGATTTTAGCACAGACATGCAGTAGCAAAATACAAGGTGCACCTTAAATTGAAAGGATGCATTGATGGTAACTAATATTCTCGTACACTGCATACCTGAATGCTAGGACTTCCACAAATTCCGTATCAATCTGCCAAGACAAAAGGAAACAAGGAACGTCATTATATTATATATTAGGGAAAATGATGCTTCACCCATATTAGCAATAAATGTGCCACTCATTTCACTTGAGCATACAATTTGGACACCAATGACTTACTGCTGTCTCTTCTTTGACTTCTCTCATTGCAGCTGCACATATGTCTTCTCCCTGGAGAATAGAAAGTTCTTCAGTGGTCTTCTATAGTGGTCAACACACACAACAATGTTATATTTATGATGGAAAAATTAAAACCATTACCTCGTCCACAACTCCAGTAGGGAACTTCCACACACCTGTCCCTCGAAATAGGCCACTTTTCTCTTGGACCACAAGCACCTGGGAATGGAATTTGCAATTATGTTTCGAGAAAACAACATTCAGAGAAACCCTCCCTCCAAACACAGTATCAACTATTCTATATTCTTTTCAAATGAGCAAGCAAATAATCATTTCACAACTATCCTGGCATCAGAACCTAGATTTTAAGAGCTAAACAAAACAAAAGGTCTGAAAAGATAAAAAGAGGATGCACATGCAGGAAATGAAATCTATCAAATTAACTTGGTAGTGTTTCCCAGTCCCCCATGCATATTTCTGATGAAGGAACATGATTTCTTATAATACTAGTTTCCAACAGAGCAGCACCAGTAGCTAGAGCTATTAGTTAAGGCCACCTGTAAGTAGAGTTTTAGGCTTTAGCAAGCAGCAAACAAGACTTTGATCACATCCCATGCAAACCCCTTAACTTTATTGCATCAGCTTATCCAGAAAAATAGATATGGGAAATACCTCTCTCTTTTCGTTCATGACAAATGCACCGACACCCACTCTGTGAGAGGCATTTGCTGGAAGAGTATGAGCACCTTCTGGGATCCAGAATGCAAGCATCAAGTATTTTGGCTCTGCATGGTGGAACCAGAACCCTTCCTGCATTGTAAATAACAAATTGGAGGTTAATTGGCAACACCGAAAACTAGCAATACCTGCTGTTTAATCCTGCACGAGCACCTTTAGAACATCATGAGCTCATTACTGCAATTTATACAAACAGACAGATTACCTTGACAGCAGCTTCAACAAGATTGACCAGTTCAATAGGTACCTTGATCCATACACCCCTTTTACCCTGTACAACATATTTGAATGCATTAAACATTAAAACAAAAAAGCAGTGACAGAAATACATCTGATATACACAAAAAACAGGCTTCAATTGTTTATGCAGTCAATTATTGAAGTTTCTAAGAGCTTATGATAGACCAAAATTTGAACTGAACTTAATCCAGTTTTACAAAAATAAACTTAATTTCACAACAAACACTTGATGACTCTTGTCATATGACTAATAAATAGAAACTATGTCAAAAAAAGAAAAAGAAAAAGATGCAAACTTGGGGATTCAGTTAGTAATCCCAAATCTCCCAAATACTTGCAGTAAAATTAGAAATAACAAGCCAGAACAGAGTAGCAAGCCCCAAGAAAGAACTCCAAATTCAGAATCGATAACAACGCATTGATGGTAAAATATTTATCAACAAGAACCTAACTTTCACAAAACGCTCCAAAATTGATTAAACTCAAGTATACCTGGCTTCTCCATAAAGCAAGTGAAGCTTTAAGCATTGAAGCAAACACCTTTGAATCCATAGACTCACTCAATTCCACAATGACACCTCCATGGTCATCATTGACTGAATCAAGCAACCTAACCTGTTGCACTTCATTCTCAACCAGCACTTGCTCCATTCCAGATTTTGAACTCATCAAAGCTGACACTGCCCTTGTACTAACAGGAATTCTAGCTCTAACCCAGTTGCCCAAATGTAAAAAGGAATAAACTTTACACACTACAACAAACAAAAATCAAAACCAAGCAAAACCCAGTAATTGAAAGAAATGAAACATTTACACAAGTTTGGACAATAAAACACAAGAAAGAGTAAAACTTTTTACCTTTTGAAGGTAGTAGGGTGCTTCCAAGAGGAAAAATAATTGTTGAAGAGAGGAATGAATGTGTAGAGAGGCTTCTGATCATAGTTAATTTACAGTGAGAGTAACAAATAAAAAGATGGGCCTTTTTCCTATACTTTTACATGATTGATTTCGTGGGTTAAGGGCCTTAAGACTTTGATTTTGATTTTTTGTTGGGTTTATCTTTAGAAATCATTGGGTGTTTGCGGGTAGATTACGAATATTTCATAGTTTGATTATGACTCCAGCTTTATGAATTTTATTTCAACAAAAGCTGCATTGCAGCCTCCGGTATACTTATTTATTAATATATGGACTGCGGCGTTCTTAAACGGGTTAATTATAATTTTTTAAAAAATATATTAAAAAATATTTTACATTTTAAAAGAAACTTTGGTTTAACAATTAAATTGTTAAACCAGAACTAGGTCTAGTAGACTTAGGCAAGCAAGTTTGTATTTAAATCTAATATGATTGTCAGATTCAAGACACATGGATCTAGTGGCCAATCTAGATCCAAGTTTAGCAAACTTGGGCGCTTGGATTTAGCCTCAGCATCTAGAATCTAGCAGACATGCCTGACTCCAGTGCTAAATATCTGGTAGTCATATCATTCCTCGTAGTCTGACCCATAAAAAACTCAAATAGATTATTATATCCCCAACCATTTTTTTACTGCCAAATACATCTCATGAAAAAAACAGCCTCGCCCCCAAATTGCATGCCTAACAAAAAAATTTTTTAAGGATAATTACATCATTACACCACTCCAATTCACAATAATATGTGTCTTAATGAACAATAAAAACCCTATATTATTTAATTTTTTTATAATTATTAAGTTCGGTTAAGCTAACAAGTGGATAACTTAGATTAAATTTTTTAAAAAATCAATATAAATTTAATCTAGTTTGATTTGATCAACTTCATCATTCATTCAAAATTAAGTATAACTGAGAAAACAAATTCAAAACATTTTTATTTTTTTAAATAAATTAAAATAATTTTGTTTTGATTAAATCGTAACTTAGATCTAGAATTATATCATGAACCAGACCAAGTTTAGTCTTTGGTAAATGACTGTCTTCAATATCATGCATTAACTTTTTTTATATATAGGATATCCTTAGACGATCTTAAACCAAAACCAAAACCAAAACACTTTCAATTGGATTGTAGATAGTTTATCTATATTTTTTTATGAAGAATTATTTTGTAACCTCATATTACTATAATTTTTAGAAATAAAAATAAGACATTTTCCGACCATGAAAAGTAGGATTTTTATTAAAATTTAAATCTTGATATAAACTATTTATTTTTTTATTCAATGAAAAAGATAGCCTCAAAATAAGTAGATAAAAAATATGGAAGGATAATATTGTATAGAAATTATAAGTGGACAAATGAAGATATTCTTTGGAATTCTTCCTAAAATAATAAATAAAATATCGTGTAGAAAAAGACCCGTTATCCAGCCTGAACCAACCAAACCAGTAAGGCTGCCGCTGGGGAGTGAGCTGTTTGAGTTATTGCTTACAACAACAAAGAAATGGACATTATGCTTTGAACCAAGAACATTCAAAGTATATAGACATGAAGAACACCTTACAATGATTCAAGAAAAACTCATGTATCAAACCCTTTGCTAAAATGTATTAAGAACGTTGACTCAAAAACAAATCCATTACGAGCTGGATTCATTCATAGATGAGTCCTTTCCAACACAGGAAATGAACTAAAAAAAGGTAGAGAGTTAGTTTCTAATTGAGAGTGTAGTAGTGGTTGTTTTTTAAAATATTTTTTTATTTAAAAATACATTAAAATAATATATTTTTTTTAAAAAATTATTTTTAATATTAACGTATTAAAACAATATATATATAATTAAATTTAAACAAAAAAATTTTAAAATTTCATGGAAGTATCCTTGGTAGGGTTGGATATACCTATAATTGATAATTGAAATAGAGAACTATCGTATAATAAAAATAATTATTAAAAATTATAAATAAAAAATAAAATTCAAATCTCACAATTTTCATTTTATTTAATAAAAATTAAACATAAAATAATGTGAATTTATACAAATTTCAAGTCTAAAAAATTTTTACTTGGAGAAATATGTTAAAAAATTATATAAACATATTCTAAAGTTTTACTTAATAACTTAAATTTTTAAATTAAAATAATTATTTAACAATTAAAACATTGATAATCAAACAATTATATGTTTGAATCTTGGTATCTTAATTCTAACAAATAAAATTAAATATAAGATAGTGATAGATTTATACGAGCAAGATATTATATTAAAAAATAATAATTTAAGATATTATTAAATAATTTAAGCCACAAGTTAATTGTTTAATAAAAAAATATCTCTCGTTCTGGAAACTTAAATTTGGAAGGTTTTTTTCTTCAAAATACTTACATTTATTCCTTTTAAATCCTTGTATTTGAATTTTTGTGTGGATTAACACCTACATCGCACCAATCGTATATTATCTATGCTTGATTTCCATGCTTTGATATTTTTTTTAATATAACTCATCTACTCTCCTTTTTTTATTTAATTAGGTATTCAATTTAATATATTTTCTTAATTTGATTTTTTTAATTTAATACAATTTTTATTTCTAATATATAATATGACATATGTTAATTTACTTTTAAAGTTATCTAACATGAAATTTTGATATTTTCCATAAATAATGTTATAAATATGAACAAAAATTAACTAAGTATTTCTGTTATGTGTTTATAGATTTTTTTTTTATAAAATTCCACAATATTCATTTCATTTCATGAAATTTTTAATTAGAAAAAAAATCATTTGATCAATATTGATGAGTCCCATTTAAAAGAAAAAGGGCCATTTATTTATTATCCACTCATTACTGGACAAACTTTGTAAACTTAAACAATAAAGGGCCAAAAATATAAATTCATAAGTCCCTCCATTTCATTTTTTTTACCTTCTTCTTTTATTTTATTTTTTTACTACTGCTAAAAAACCCCCGAAACGCAGCCATTTTTTTTTTTTAATTATCAGTAAAAAAAATGGATTTACTAGCTGCCGATGACCGGCAAATACGAAACCCTAACGACTTCCCTCTTCATCTAATTCCATTCCCACCCACCGGATACTTTGATATCTCCACTTCAGCTGCGGCGGTTGTTGGGTCGAGTGATGTTGACAGCTTGCTTCCACAGAAGCTCCGTCCTATTAGAGGAAATGGCCGGGTTCCTTCGGGTTCTGGGGAGGACGGTAGAGAGAAGCTGTGGGGTTTTGTTAGTGGAGAAGCGAGTGACGTAGCTGTTAATGGTGGTGGTGGACTCGGGTTGGGTTCAGGTGAAGGTTTTCTTGAAGATGAATTTAGGCAAGTTTATAATTTTTTTTTTAAAAAATATTTATTAATTATCTGTTAGCTAATTAATTTATAATTTTTTTTTTATTTTTTTAAGAGATTTTAGCTTAAGCTTTTTCCCCCTGCAAAGGTGGGTTTTTTTTTTTTTATAAATAATTTGTTCAAGTATTTATAATGTTAATTAAATTGAATTTTTTTAGGAAATTAAGAAAAGGGTTATGGTGATTTTACGGTAGATTTGCTAAGGATGTAATGTAGTATGTTTAAACAGCTTGACCTTTCTTATTAAGCTAGGAAAGTGGCAATGTGTCTTGTTGTATGTAATGGTGATTAGTATGATGTTTCATTTGGGAGTGTGATTGTGTCTGCAATTGTTTTTTTTCGTTTTATCATGCGTGGGATCGAGAATTACTGTGATGGTAGAGATGATTGGCTCTTTTATAAGTTGAGGGACAGCTTGAATCAAGACTGTAAACTGAACCGACCTTGGATCATGTTGATGTAGTAGTAGTGTAGATTGACAAATGTGTTCTTTAGAAACCAATTTAATGTGGTTCCCTTTATTTTCAGCTTATGCTCGTGTGATGGAAATGCTGATGATTCGTCGGTTGGTGCGGGAGAATCTGTTGGTCGGAAGAGAAAGAGGAGATCAAAGAGAAAGATTGAGAAGTTTTTGGAGAGTTTGGTGATGAAAGTGATGGAGAAGCAAGAGGAGATGCATAAACAGTTGGTAGAGATGATAGAGAGTAGAGAAAGGGAGACGATGATAAGAGAAGAAGCTTGGAAACAGCAGGAGATGGAAAGGATGGAAAGGGATAACGAGGCTAGGGCTCAAGAGACTTCTCGAAACCTAGCTCTCATTTCCTTCATCCAGAACATGACGGGTCATGTTATCGAAGTCTCAAATGGAGGCAATGCTCCAACTCAAAATCATTTTTAAGTGTGACCAAAGTAATTGAAGATGGCTGGAAGCTGAGGTGCAAGCACTTATAACACTTTGAACTGCTTGGGATCAACAGTTGCAAGTTACAGGCTCCAAAGGGACCAATATTTGGGATGCAATATCTGATGGAATGTGCAATACGGGCTACAACTGTACCGCAAAGAACTGCAAAGAGAAATGGGAAAACATCAACAAGCACTTCAAAAAGTCAGTGGGAAGTGTGGCGAAAAAGCCATTTGAAAATATTACAGTGAGCCCTTATTTTCACGAATTGGATGTCTTATACAATAATGGATTTGTTAATCTGGGAAATGGCTCTACCAATACAGGCAATCAAGCTAACTGCACTCTTGGTAAAGGTTGAAATGCTCAAACCATTTCAAGTCTTTGTTTTCTCGAATCTTACCTTGACGTGACTTCTGGTCCCTTTATGTGTCTGTATTAACTTAGAGTAGAACTCCTGGGGGGGGGGGGATTTGATCGTACCAATCGTTCTTGCAATTACATTTGATAGAAAAAGGTGCAATTTGGCTATTAGTTTCCTTGTTTCATTTTCCTTTATCAAATCCTTATTCAACGAGTATTGTGGTTTCTTTAGCTTTCAGGGAGATTCTTTCTGCTGAATATGGTTGTGTTTTGATCTTCATGGCAAATAGATCTTCCATGCTATATTCAGGGGTGATAAAATTTCTGATATGTTTTAAACCAGAACCGAAAAGGCTTTTATCTTCTTATTGCTAGTTATATGTGCAGTTATTACATTAGCCCAGGTCTGCAGATTAGCCCTAGTCAATCAAAATGATGATGTTTTGAAAAAAAAATTAAAAGCCAAATTAGGTTTTGACTGGATCAACTTGTTCTTGGTTTATATTTTTAACGTGACCTGGGCTGCGTCTCGGAGATCAAAACCTGCATCAGTATTTTATGTCTTGCCTCTTGACTGCATAAAATATAATGAACAAAGACAATTAACACATCAAAACCTCATCCACTATTCAATGACAAAAACGTTTAACAAAATGTTATTGTTAACCAAGTGTGTTGATCAATTGCTATCACAAAACCCCATAAAAGGAGGGGAAAGGTCAAGAGAAGAAAAGTTGCATCATAGACAATGCACAAGAATAGTCACCAATCTCATCAAATGCTGGAATGGTTCTTCACCCTTCATGGCTGCTCATGTCTTGAAAATGTCATGCAGCTCAATAAACTAGAATGTGACGAAATTCCTCGTGGCAAACCAGCAGCATCACCACACACACAGTGCAAGGACAAAAGAATACAAGAGGGCGAAGAGAGGAATGAGTGAAAATAGAAAAATCAATATCTCAGACGGTTCTAGGCCTTCTGGCTGCTGCATATAATATGGAAATACAAGGATGGATGATATTGTCAGCAAGGCCATGAGAAACAGAGAAAATATTCTAGGACCATTAGTCATGCCAACCACAAACAAGAAAAGAGACACTCAAGTCTGGTTATACAGATGAGAGGGTTACAAATCTAACATGTAATTCACACTTGGGTTATATTTTGACCAGCAGTAATGTATATTAGCACAGGAAAAAATAAGCTGCAGACAAAATTTCCATATTATTCACCTATCATGAGTCAAGCTCCAATTATCTTTGAAGGATTACTCTAACCCTAATCAACATTAAACACATTTGTTTGTTTTATGTAAAATATTTTAGAAAAAACATTTTTTTGAATGTTTTACTTTTGTTTCTGGTAAAATATTTTACATAAAACTTTGTCAATATAGAATATTTTACATTTAATCTTTATACAAAACTTAGTTCATTTATACAAAAATATTTTGAACTTCTAAGTTTTGTAAAATATTTTATACACAA
>Ga0325403_1008085_pt1 | contig 10068 bp, 5 predicted proteins | sample PopdelMetagenome_19_FD_205665 | JGI IMG/M metagenome (GOLD analysis project Ga0325403, IMG submission 205665) | Populus deltoides microbial communities from Bellville, Georgia, United States - Xylem-PdKOR-R4 | ecosystem: Host-associated > Plants > Phyllosphere > Stem > Wood/Secondary xylem...
ACCACGCGAGGGAACATGCCCATGGGCCACGGCGGGGGTGTGCATGAGGGCCGTAGGGGGAACCAAACCGATAGACAACCGAACCGCTGTCATGGGGTTAGTTTAGTTTTATAATTTCTGTTTTCAATTTATTCAACTAGGTTTGGAAACCAAACAAACTAAAAAAACCAAAATTCTCTCTTAACTAAAGCTGTGATTAGGTTTTCATTTCTGTTGGGTTTAAGGGGAAATTGATTCTATTTGAAGATGGCAACACATCCTTGTAGCATCTTTCTTCATAACTTCTGTTCATGATTTCACTTCTATAACTAAAGCCTTTGTACACTTAACCAGAATATTCTACTTCATGAATCATGATCGCTTAATGTGAGTGATGTCCCAGCTCTATAATGCAGTGCATGACACGTTGGGCATGCTTTTCCTTGGATATGCGTATATGATAGAGTTTGATTCTTGTGCTTCTCCTTGCTGAACCTGCACGATGATTATCTTAGTGATTTTGCTTTGATGATAAGAATTAGACATGTAGATAATACAAGTGCCTCTCCAAAGGTAAAACAAACAGCTATCTATTACGAAAATATCCCTTCAGATTAAAAGACAAAGGCTCAATTTAAAAGAGATAAAAGTGGTTTGCTAGTAACATGATCCTCGAAGAACTGTTACGGGTTGAAGAGGGTGTGGTGGGTATTTGCTGGTTTTTTCTAGTGTCGGTTTGTGGACAGGAGAGAGACCATCGGTGAGGGTGGCAATTCAGTTTTTTTTTTTGGGTTTTATTTGGGCGGTGGCTCCACTTACATTTGTTGAGTGTTAGGGTTTTTTGTGTTGTGCGAGTGTAAAGAAAATATAAAGTAAATGTAAATATTTTTTTAATTTTTTTAAAATTTCTCCATTCTTTATGTAATATGGTATAATCATATATTTATAGATAAGGGTTTTTTGTGTTGTGTGAGTGTAAAGAAAATACAAAGTAAGTGTAAATATTTTTTTAATTTTTCTAAAATTTCTCCATTCTTTATGTGATATGGTATAATCACATATTTATAGATAAATAAATTTTTTTTTGCTTGAAGGCAAAACAAACCAAGATCAACTATTAAATTTCAAGAATGAATCTTCAACCATTTATTTTATTACTTGGAGACAAAGCAAAGAAAAATATATTATTGGATTAAGAGAATCGATTGTAGACGATTTGATTAAAAAAATTACATTGCTTGGTGAAAAGATTTTTAATTTTCAAATTGCTCATCTCCCTTCCATAATTACAATTAAATCACTAAAAATAAAAATGTATTTTTTTTAATTATTTGGAAAAGACGCCGAAAATAACATAAATACATCACGAATATATTTTTTGGGTTTTTTGTTGTTTTCTACTATTTTTGGTTTTTCTAAAAAAAAATTTCAAAAATGAAGTCGAAATTTGGGTTGCAACAGATGCACCTCTCTATAACGCTTACGAAGCAAAATCTCATCAAGGTTTTGCATAATGAACTTGTAAAGAAAAAAAATGTATGCCTGACTTGTTGGGTGATCCACCCATCCAAAGAAGAAAAAGTCTTATTATCAGTGGTGACCTGCCACCATTTTGAAATTCAATAAATCGGTCTATTTTCACGGGCGACCTACTCATTTTGAAATTCAAACACTGGTCTATTTTCATAGGCAACTTACCCATTCAAATTCAAACACTGGTCTATTTTTATAAGCAACCTGCCATTTTTCAAATTCCAAAAAGAACTTTAGCAAGCGTCCATGCTTCCCTGAAATTGGTCTATTTTTACAAGCGACCTGCCCATTTGAAATTAAAAAATTGGTCTATTTTCATGGGTGACTTGCCCTTTTTAAATTCCAAAAAGAACTTCAGTAAACGTCCATATTATCTTGAAATTGGTCTATTTTTACAGGCAACCTACCCATTTTGAAATTTAAAAACTAGTTTATTTTCACGAGCAATCTGTCCATTCAAAAACTCGTTTATTTTCACAGGTGACCTACCCATTTTGAAATCCAAAGATCGGTCTATTTTTACGGGCGACTTGCTCATCCAAACATTGATCTATTTTCACAGGCGACCTCCTCTTTAACAAGAACTATGATCAAACTATTTATAACTCGGTTATTCTCAAATCCTAATTTGGCCATTCCTTTTTACCAGAACTAGGACCTGAGATCCCATCTAGCGATTCTTTTTAACCAGAACAAAAATATTACCTTCAATAGGGTTAATCTAAAATCTCAATTTAGAGACCCTTTTTAACCAGAACCTTGGTCTTTGTGTTTAGCTTGGTCAATCTAAGATCCCATCTGGCAATCCCTTTTAACCAGAATCAAAATATTGCGTTCGGTTGAGTTAACCTGCAATCACAATCTAGAGACCCTTTTTAACCAAAACCTTGGTCTTTGTCTTTAACTCGGTCAACCTGAGATCTCATATGGCGGTCCCTTTAACAGAATCAAAATGTATGTTCCCTATCACGGGGTTTGAAAATTATTTGCTTCCTGAAGATTCTTCGTGATGACAGGGTTGTTCTTCTTCTTTTCTTGAGAAATTCCTAATAGTAAGCTTCTTCTCACTTTTCTTCCTGATAGGAGGGTTGAATTTTTTGGTGTTTCCTGATTGTAGGGTTGACCTGAAATTTCCTAATCATGAAGTTGGAAAACTTGGTGCTTTCTAACTAAAGGGTCGACCTATCCTTCCTGATGGCAGGGTTGAATTGATATTTTCTGATCGCGGGGTTTGAACTTAGTGCTTCCTGATTACAGGGTTAACCTGATATTTCCATGCTATCATAGCTCAAAGAGTCTTTCTTTGCCAACTCAAATTCATCAAAATCTTACTTGATTTCATCGAGGATTTTTTTTTCTGAAAAAAAATTCTAAAATATTTATGCAATGCTTTGGGGTTACATAACATGCATTCATCATTACCTAGTTTGAAATATAGCCCCCCCAATCTTTGATGCTCCATCATCATAAGGTGTCTTTGTTTGCTATCCAAAACCTTTTTAGTTTTTCTAATTCACCGGCTCATTCGAGTTTACCGTATGCTAGTCCTCCACTTAAATGTAAGTGCAGTATCTATCCAAGGCTGTCCGTGATGATTACTTCTCTCATTATTTATCAAGTCTGATCATGCCTCCAAGTGTGGTGTTGTTTGATTCATCATAAAGAAGTTTAACAAATCATTAACTCTTGGATTCTCCCAATAATTGCTATATGATCAGCTGTGTGCATCCTGACTACAATCATCAGAAGGTTTTTTTAGTGCTGACCTCATCTTAGATTGTCAATCAGCCACGAAGTTACCTTCAGTTGATCCATACTTTTCAAGCATATGTTATCATCAACTTTTATAGAACTGTCATTTAGACAAGTAACAAAGGCTCATCATTGTATGCTCAATGTTCTTCTCAATGAATTCCTCTTAACCTGTCTAACCAGATTATGAAAAGAAATGTATTGTCATCATCAATCCCTTTTATCACCCACATTCATATAGTGAGATGTAACTTAAATCAATGGGCTTTAAAGCATATTGTCCTATAGTCAGTCTTGGTGGCATGTATTTATCTAAATGCACCCATGCGATCATATCTTTTAGGTGTCATAACCATATTTTAGAAGGTAAACCAAGATTTCATACATGAAGATGCCCCTTAGTGTATCATTACTCTCAACTATTGTTGGAGTTCATTAAATTATAAACTTTCCTTGTGAAACATTGATCTTGGTTGATCTGATTATACTCATTCTTTTTTCTATTATCAAGAGGCATTTGCCATTGCCAAAGCTTTGATGGATTTCACTGATTTATCACTTGAATTTTCCCGCTGGCTAATCTGAATATTATTTTTTTTCCTTTCCAGGGTCCGCTGTATTGCCCCTGACTGCTTAACTATTCAAGGATGATCAAGAAGCGTCGATGTCATTTTCATCAAGGATTTTGCAAACTCGATCCATGATTTTTTTTTGTTTGAGATTTTTCTCTTGTTTTAGAATTAACTCACACATTTTAAAGATCATGTCTGTTAAAGTCTAATTATTGAAATGAAATAAGAAAGTTATTAATTTTTGAAAATCAAGCTTCTTTGGTCAAAGACCTAACACACACCACTCAACACATGCAATCTTTTGATTGTCTTGTATTTTGAAAATAAAATTTGACCCATTATAAGATTAAAATAGTTTTCCTATAGTTTTTTGTGTCAATTTAATCTTTGATTTTGGGTATGTCATTTGATGGTACGTGACGAGGTGACCTTCTGTGGATTTCAATAGTAGAAGGTTTGAGCAAAAACTAAAGGTTCCATTGAAAATTTATCTCATTTTCAGCACTTACTTTATCAGCATGCATAATAACTAGTAGCTTAGTTCGTGAAGCCGCGACCTTTATGGAAAAGCTCTTCAAGTTTTGAGAGCGCCATTTATCGGTTCATATTGCTTACTTGATTAAAAAAGAGTTTTTAAAAGCGTGTTGCAAGCTTTGACTCATGGTTATGAAAGAAAATGAAATTTATAGGCTCAAAAGGTGTTTAAGGATTTCAAAGACTTGAGATCACCATCAACTATTCATTAACTTATTTTTTCTTGCTATAGAAGAAATGACAAACCATGCCATATATTTCATCAATTATTCTTGTTTCTTAAAACTGGACAAGAAACTCACTCTTAACAAGATTTTTTTTTTATTAGTAAAAAACTTTCAATTTTATCAATCAAGATCAAACATTGGCATATAACCATGCCACTCCTTTCATTATTAATCTCAAATTTAAAGAGAATACCAAAACTCATTGCCCATCAGTGATCTCTTAATACTTCTTTATCTCAAATTTCAATTCAAAGAAGAAGTCAGGGATTTTTGTCAATCATTAGCCTTGTTATTTCTTTTTTTTTATTTCACTATCTTTGTAAAATAAAGACATATAACTATGCCACTTATTCTGTGTTCACCTAAAAGATCAATATTCTATTAATAGAGGCTATAATGCAAATCTGACATTTTTTTTAATGGATAACCAATAATATGAAGACACTAGAAGCTTTATCATAGATACCAAAAGACATGCATATAGTTCAATATCTTTTTCTTTCTTTCTTTTTTTAACTTGCCCTCGGCATCGACTTTTGGCATTTTCTATGCCTTTTCTCAATTAAAAAAACTTTTTGCCCCTCCTAAACTTGATAGGCATTTTCCAACTTTTAACCTTGACTTGCCTTTAAGTGTGGTCTGCTTTTGGCTTTCCCACAACCTTCCTCAAAGTTTTCTTGGATGCCCCTACATTTAGGGCTTTTTTACTTTTAGTCCTTTCTCAATCATTGGGCTTCTATTCTTAGCATTCTCTTTTACCATTGATTCTAACATTGTCTTCATCTTTCCAACCAAAAAATAAAAATCCTCACTTGCCACCAATATAAGGTGTGATCCATATCAATGTTTTTTTTAAAGAAAGATTCCATTAAGCTTAAATTAGGATTTGCAAGGGATATATATTTTAAGAATAGTGAAGGGCATAAACAAAGATGACCTTTTCTCATTTCAAGTAAGGTCGACTAAAACTAATAAATTTTAACATCATCTAATGTAATGATTTGGACTTATAAAGAATCACGATTCGTGAGTCTATAATTACCAAATCTAATATATGTCATTATGCATACTGCTAAAACTTAGCTCTATGATGTGTGGTTCAATTTTGTATGTGAGCTTAAAATTTGTTTGGTCACCCCACATTGTTTATCATGTCATTTTAACAAACATCGAGTCATTTTTGAAATCAAAACACTTTTAATCTTTTAGGATTGACTAGCCTTGATTTTGAATGTTGTAGTGTGATCAAAAATATTTTGTCAAAATAAAATGTTAAACATACCTTGATTTTATAACAATAAAGAGGTAAGAAAAAGACATATTTCATTAAAAAGATGAGGTGTGATCCCAAAACAAAAGTGCTAAATAGAAAAATTCCATAATAAAATCATTGACAACACAACACCCTAATTCTCCAGTAAACATTTATGTCTTGTCATTGCTTATCAATATTTGTTATGTTCGTGATGATCTAGTAATAATATTGTCGATGACACCATCCTTCACAAACTCAACTTGTCTCTTGCTCACCATCTTCCGAACTTGATACTTGAAATTTTTGCAATTTTTAATCGAATGGCCCAAGACCCCACCATGATATTTCATATCTCTTGTCTGGATCATACCACCTAGGGAATATTGGTTAAATGGGATTTGATGGAGTCGGGGAAACAAGTCCAGAGTCTAATAGATGCTAGTAGACAAACTTGAGTGGCAAATGCATGCTAATCTTTAATAAAGATATTTGAGCAGTTGATGCTACAACGAGACCTGATTGGACCACACAACTAAGGTTTCCCATCTAAAAGCAATCTTCTGATTCATCTCTTGTAATTGTTTTGGAATCCATGGTAGGATGTCTAATTTTTTTTTTATAACTTGTTCAATTCCTTTGGCAATCCTCACAGCTTCATAGAAATTTCAAGCTGAGCTTCCCATCAAATGCTCATAATAAAGGGATTGGAAGGTGTTGGCGAACAACATCACCATTTATATCTCTATCAGTGGAGGTTAGACATGTGTTGTCTTATCTCACCATCTTTGTGCATATGCTCTCATAGACTTTTAGTTTCCCTTCTTCATGGCCATCAGGTTGGTTATGTTATGTTAGGAGCAGTTTCCAAGTTAAATTTATAATGCTTTAAGAAGGTGTCTGTAATGTCTTGATCTTGGTATTGTCTAGTCTCATGTACCAGCTCAAGGCGGATCCTATGAGACTATCTTGGAAAAAATAGATCAGCATCTTATCATTATAAATACTTTAGCCATATTGTTGTAGTAATACTAGAGATAGGTGTTCGGGCATTCTAGTTCGGTATACTTGATAAAGTCCAGCACTCAACTTCTTTGGCACCACAATGTTTGGAACTAAACAAACTTCAGCTGCTAATACAAGGTCAGTTAGATTATTTCCTTCAACTACTCTCAACCTTTCTTCTAAAGCAACCCATTTATCATGGTTTATGGGACTGGTAGACCTATCATCAGAAGATCTTATGTTGTTGGATCCACGGTGACTTGAGCTTGAGTTGGCTAGATGGAGGGAAATGGAAAAATACTGCCTGGTTACTGAGTCTGCCCCTAAGTTCTGAGATGTGTGAGGGATATAGGCTGATGATGCTTCCACGAGAGACTATGTAGATGTTCCCTTTCCATTCTTGAAACTCAATGTTTGTTCGAGTTGATTTGTGAGTCTAGCTACTTCACCTTTGATGTTCTCAATTTCCTTTTGATAATGAGCCTCTATCTAAGCCTTTTTTTCATTTTCCATCTTTTACTCCAGTTAAATGTAGTAGACCTTAGGTAGGGGACCTATATTTCAACCTGGTCGAGTATATATACATGTAAGGATACATGCATGTCAAATGTATGAGCATGTTTTTATATGGTGAACTTGCCCTTTAAGAAGTGACACCTGGTCGTAACACTTGTATGGTAAACAAGAATTTTGATTATTGCCCAAACTCTACAACATAAATTTCCTAAGAGACAGCTATTGTGTCACCCTTAAATCCCTAATTCAAGATGTTTCAAGAAGGGCGTGCCTTGATGTAAAACAAATATGTAGGGAGCATACATCCTAAAGGTAGGTTCTAATCTTTTTACGTAAGACAGAGGATAGGTTTATTACTTAGTCTTTGAAAAAGGGTCTTTTGTTATCCTAGTGATCACCCTCGTGAAGATAATATGAGGGCTCAATAGATAATAAGATGGCATGTTTACCAATCCCTACCATTTTAAGCACTTAACAAAGAGTTGGATGGTTTCACAAACTTAAACCCTGATTGAAAGTTATAAGGTAAGTCGTCACTCCCCTACCTAACCTAAAGTTTCCAAGTGTGCAACCTAGAGCAACATATCTCAAATAAAATAATGATGCATGAAAACATACATGTATGGACATGATAGAATATGCTAAAATGTAAATAAAATAAAATAAGTCAAATGCAACAATTTAAACACATCAAAACAAATAAATGACATCAAATACACAAAACTTAGTCTAATACATGTCAGAAACAATACCTTCCCTAGTGGAGTTATCATTTTGTCGCATGTGGGTGCATGACATTAGGGGTTTTTAAAGATGTCATGGGTGGAAGAGGGAATGAAGGTCATGGGTATGGTTCTGTTTGAGATTGAATGACTGTTACAAGTTGAAGAGGGTGTGGTGGATGTTTGATGGTTTTTTCTTGTGTCATTTGGTGGACAAGAGAGAGACTATGGGTGAGGATGGCAATTTAGTTTTTTTTTGTTGTGCCTACTCCGCTTAGGTTTATTGGGGGCTAGGTTTGTTTTATGATGTGTGGGTGTGAGGAGAGTATGCATGAATACTTTTTTGATATTTTTTTGGTTTCCCTAAATTTTCTCCTTCCCCTTTGTTTGTGGTGTAACCACATATTTATAGGTAAATAATTTTTTTTTGCTTGAAGGCAAAGCAAACTAAGATCCACCATTGAATTTTAAAAATGAATCTCAACAATTCATTTAATAACTTGAAGATAAAGCAAAGAAAAATGGACACTTGGATTAAAAGAATTGATTGAAGACCATTTAATTAAAAAATGGGTTGCTTAGTAAAAGGGTTTTCAATTTTCAATTTGATCATCTCCCTTCCACAATTAAATCAATAAAAATAAAAATGCATTTTTTCGTTTTCTTTTTCTTTTTCTTTAATTTTAAATTCTTTGAAAGAGACGCTGAAAATGAAGCAAATACATCAATAACATATTTTTTAGGTTTTTTTTTGTTTTTCTCAAAATGTTTTCAAAAATAGGGTTGAAATTTAGGTTGCAACACAAGGCATGTATGCGTATCACAAAAAATATAAAATCTTAAGAAAATTGAAATTGATCATTGGTGTTAACTATTGTAAGGAAGACAGGTGTTATATAAGATCAACACAAAAATACAAGGTCAAGAACTCAAGAATAAGAAGAAGATTGAGAGGATTGTATAGTTTTATCAAGTGTTTCTCTCTAAGGTCTCTTAGTTATTCTCTCTCTTTTGTACTTATTAATAATGCTGAATTACAAGCCTTATTATAGGCATAAAATCATAGATAATCAATGAATTAAACTAATATAAGAAAATCCTAATATGAACAAGAATTGTATTCTATCGACTAAATCGGTCGACTGTTTTTGAATTTTTCAGAATCTAAAATATGGTTTACTTTCAACATCCTTCCTTAAACTTGATTTCTTCATAACTCCCAACACATCTCTCATTTTGATAAAAACATTATATTTGAGTGGCTTTGTGAATATATCTGTGACTTGGTCTTGTGTCTTTATAAACTTGACTTCAACTTCCTTATTTGTAATGCAATCTTGTAAGTAATGAAATTTTGTGTCAATATGCTTACTTCTATTATGAAATACTAGATTTTTTCCTAATGAAATGGATGATGAGTTGTCCATATATATGGCCACAATTCCATAAAGAACATGCTCGACATAGTCTTGGGAATCTGACTAAAAAAGACCCTGTTTGTCAATTTTTAAGAAAACTGGATGGGAAGCATATCCCCGACCCATAGAGGGCGTTTAAACCATTCTTGGACGTAAAACCAAGGGAAGATGTGAGCCACAATCACAACTGCTTGTACATACATATTTAAAAAATAAAAAAATAAAAAAATAAAAAAGAATAATAATAAAAAAATAATAAAGAGAGAGAGGCTCCAGCTGGCCTACATATAGGTGGTATGATTGCATTTTCAATTTCTCATCTCTAAAATCTTCTCTTCCTTCCCTTTATTTCTACTCAACCCACACATTCAACAGATATCGAAGTGTGTAGAAATGACAGGTTCCTTGAGTCATCAAATAAGAAATATTTATGTTTTCGGTGGATCTAGTCCTGGGAAAGAAAAAGAGTTTTTAGAATCAGCAAATCATCTTGGTCAGGTATTAGCTGAGAGAAAGATTCATTTAGTATATGGAGGAGGCAGTCTTGGGTTAATGGGG
>Ga0325403_1008089_pt1 | contig 10067 bp, 9 predicted proteins | sample PopdelMetagenome_19_FD_205665 | JGI IMG/M metagenome (GOLD analysis project Ga0325403, IMG submission 205665) | Populus deltoides microbial communities from Bellville, Georgia, United States - Xylem-PdKOR-R4 | ecosystem: Host-associated > Plants > Phyllosphere > Stem > Wood/Secondary xylem...
CACTCTGTATTTTGTATATAATAAGTTCTGCAGAATGAATAAAGTGTGCAAAATTCAAAACATTGTTTTATTCTTTATGTCAGGTTTATTATACTCTCCTGAGCAGCAGAACTGCGGCTGGTTAAATGCCAAACTCGCACTCTTGCAGGCAATCACAATCCCATCTGGCCTTCTCACTGCTAAACTAGGATCACAAACAGCATTCACGTCAGGTGCACAGCTTGTGGAACGGCAGCCAGTAGAACGTCCTTGCGGGGTTACCAAAATTGGGATGTTAAAGCCATCAACAAGGCTTATATCGTAATAATCTCGCCCACCATCACCTCTTTTAGAGTGAATTCTGCCAAGGATGCTGGTGGGATCGCACCGGCTCCATTGCATTCTATGACACCGGAGGCACAGTCAGCAGTAGCACAAACAAACTTTCCTGAGGAATCTGTAGAGCATTGTGTTCTGGCCCACAAGCGACCAGACCATGTTGCAGGGACACTTAGCGAAGATGAAGCACCTGTTGCCAATGTGAAGCCAGTTGAAGATATAGTCGGACGGCCAGCAGCCGTTAGAGTTCCTGGCCAGACTGTGTATGGACAGTTGTTTTTGACGAAGAAAGTCACAGATTAAGCTCCTGCATGCGTGCTAGCTGCGCAAGATTTATTTTTGTTGATATCACAATTAAATCTAACGTCAAATGAAAATTGAAAGCAATTGAATGCAGGAAGAGGGCCATACTCACAAGAAAATTGATTTACACCAGACATAATTAATATTTTCTAAGTGTAAATATCACCGATAGATTTTTTCATGGAAATATGTTGTCAATAAATATCTTGTTAGAAATCAATAAATCGAATTCAATTAATAATTTAAATATCAATAAATAGACTGATAAAATATTTATATCAAATACTGTCAAGAAAGATCAATTATACGAAGAATTTAACAGTGAATGAACAATTTTTTAATGTAGATTTCACGACTTAACTCACCAATCAAATGTTAAAATATTTGTTTGAAATTGTAATAACATTATAGAAAGTGAATAAAAATAAAATTACAACCAAACTATTTCAGAAACAGTAAAATGATGAAAGTGAAATTAAAAAGATATAAAAAAGATGAAATTGAAAAAAAAAAGAAAAAAAAAAGATCCATCTAAACCCTAACTTTTTTAAAAATAAAAATCAATAAAGTTATGTTATTTCCACTAACATAACTCAAATCTTTTTTTACTAAAATGTTTAGGTTGTGAACGATATAACCTATGTAATTTCTTGAGATTGCACTGTTTCCAACAACAAAACTTGCATATTTAACTTTTTTTCGTTGTATTGTTGGGAACAATTATTATACATAAAGCTAAATTATGTGAGGAAAGTCTTGTTCATCAAGACTCATTACACTATGGATTGGAGCAGTGCTAATAAAATTGGAGCAGTGTAATGGCAGAGCTGTCCTTGCCACTAAGAGTTGCAAAAATTGCAGGAGAAGGGTGGGGTTGTTTTTTTATTGGGATGCATTTGGCATTGAAGAGATAGTTTGAGAGAAAACGGTCAGTGCAAATTTTAGTGGGGCATGGTGAGGCTGCAGACACCTAGCGCCGGGGCTGTCATGCTTTGCCATAGAGAGTTCATGTAGGGGGTGGGGTTGTACCCCAGGCTGCAGACACTTAGCGTTGGGGCTGCCATGCCCTAGGTGCTAAGACCAGACCCGCGTGCCTGGCTGCAGACTTAGGCGAGCGGGGTTGTAGGTCCCAGGCTGTAGACACGTGACGCTGGGGCTGCCATGCCTTGCCATAGAGAGTTCTAAAGGCTGTAGGGGGGTGTGTGTGGTTTTGCCCCAAGCTGAAGACACTTGGTGCTGGGGCTGCCATACCCTAGGTGCTAGGGCCAGACCCACGCATTGGATCTGCAAAACCATGCACCTGGCTGGGTGCACACCAGCACGCGAGTCTGCAAACCCCAAGCTCGTGGGTCTGTGACACGATCAAAAAGTTGATGTCTTATCCCAAGTGCAGGAGTGTCGAAGTAATAAATAACCTGGCAAGACCAGGGTCAAACCACAAGAAGGTGAACTCTATAGAATTATAAATAAAAGAAAAGATTTGAAGAGAGCTTTGAGATGTGATAATGATGTAAGGATTTAAACAAAGATAAAATAATTGTCAAGGTTAGAGGATCCATTAATGGTATTTCAAATAAGTATAGTATAAACTCTTTTTATCACTTGACTGGAAACCACACACAAAGGAGGTTCCACTCGGATTATAAATTGTTAACATGATTACATTAATTATCTTATTCGAGTAATGCCAATACTTTTAAATATTATCAGGTATTCATGGTGATAACTTATGCTAACAACAAATCAAGTTCCTTTCATAGCATAAGTGTCGGTTATACCATACAGTTGGGCTATGAAAGTGCCAAGTATTTGTTGTACCAAGGTTTGTTCAACACAAATCTAGATTAACCATTTAACAAGCGAGGTATTAAGAGTGAGTAAGATAATAAATATAAAACGTGTTAGTATCAAACATTAAAGTCCATGTTGAGTTTATACTATACTTATTCTTACACCATTAGTGTAACTTTTTCACCTTGACATAATAAACTTAGCTGAACATTAAGAATAAGAGAAACACAGATAATAAACAAGAGGAGAACATGATTATATAAGTATAATAAAGGAAATGAAATGTATAAATAAGAGATTAATGAAAACAAAACTTAAGCATTGCAAAAATATAAAGAGAGAGAGAGCGAGAACATGATCTTGATCTGAAAACCAAGATGCCTAAATGCATGGCAAATGCCTCCTTTTATAGGCCAAAATCCAGAACAATTGATTTGATGACTAATTGTTGAGTGGGTGGCCACCTCTTGACTTGGTAACCATCCTTATCTTCTTGTCTGCAGAAAACGTCATTTATAACATCAGACTTTGAACAGATACTCTTCATGAAAGTTCTGGAGAATTGTCTCAGCTTTCCAACAAAACAAGAATGAGGTCATTTGGATATCTAGAACTCGAGATATGGGCTGAACACTAAACAGTGTCTGGGCTACAGGACAAATTCCGACTTCTCTATTGTTGCTACAATTTGAACTTGAAAATGGTCCTTTTGAAACTTGGACTCTCATGAAAGTTTTAGGCCTATGTCTTAGCTTTCTATCCATATAAACCAGACCTAAATCCAAGTTCTACAGCTCCAGTTATGTTCCAATTTAAATTCAACCAGCATCTCTTTTCTAAGCTTAGCCCTCTCTTTGTCTTCTCAATTTTAGTAGTTAAACTCATCAATCAATCCTTTGATTTATGTGATAGGCCTGCATTTAAAATGAACATTTACCATAAATTGAAGGTATCTTATATTATCATACTTGTTATTATAAAACATGCTATAGTTAAGGAGTTATTGATACTTCAAGTGTAAAATGATGATATAAAACCTAGATAAAAATACACTTTTAAGTACTAATCAGTTTGGCCCTGACACCCAGGGCATGACAGCCCCAACACTCGGTGTCTTTAGCTTGGGGCACAGACCAGCTCCCCTGGGTCCGAACCCATTGGTAATGTATCCGTGTCCGGACCCAATTCTCTTAGGTCCCATGTCGAGTCCCAATCCTCTTAGGTCCGGTGTTAGGACCCAAGATTCTAGGGTCTTAGGTTTCTAAATATTATTATTTGTATAATAAATATTGTTATTTTTATTATAATTAAAACTATTAATATTAAAAATAGTATTATTTATGTTACAAATATTATTATTTTTATTATAATTAATATTATTAATAAAATAATTAATAAATTTGAAAACAATTATTATCAATATTGAAAGAAACCATAGATTTGATTTGAAGGGTAAATTTAAAAATTATTGTTGTTGTTGTTGTTGTTGTTGTTGTTACCATTAATAAATTTTAAAAAACACTTCAGGACCCAATTCTCTTGGGTCCTGCGTCAGAACCCAAGCCTAATGGGTCTTGCATCAGCATCCAATGCTCTTGGGTCCGGCATCAAGATTGAATTCTCTTAGGTCTGGCGTCAGAACCCAAGGGTAATGGATCCTGCATCAGGACCTAAGGCTAATGGGTACTGCAGAGGACCCAATTCTCATGAGTCCTGCATCAAGACCCAATTCTCTTGGGTCCGACGTCAGGACCCAATGTTCTAGGGTCTTAAGTTTCTAAATATTATTATTTGTATTATAAATATTGTTATTTTTTATTATAATTAAAAGTATTAATATAAAAAATATTATTGTTTTCATTATAATTAAAACTATTAATATTAAAAATAGTATTATTCGTGTTACAAATATCATTATTTTTATTATAATTAATAGTATTAATATAAAAAATATTATTATTTTATTATTATTAAAAATATTATTATTTGTATTAAAAATATTATTATTTTTATTATAATTAATATTATTAATAAAATAATTAATAAATTTGAAAAAAATTATTATCAATATTGAAAAACAACCATAGATTTGATTTGAATGGTAAAATTAAAAATTATTATTGTTATTGTTATTATTAATAAATTTTAAAAATACTATTATTACTATTGAAGAAAAACCATAATTGTTTTTAAAAGATTAAAAAATATAAGAATTTGGACAGACAAGTGAAATATTATTATTTATATTATAAATATTATTGTTAGGTCTAGCGTTGTAGTCAGACTCAACACTTTTAAATCTTAGATTTTTTTAGTATTTTTTATGAAAATAAAAAATTGACTCGTGATGAAGCACAATACTCCTAACTGGTGCAAGCTAAAGATTGTGTTGTTATCATCTGCATAATCTTATAGGATATGCTAGTTTTTAAAACTTATGTTTTGGAACGTTCTCTTTGAAAAAACTCCAAGTTGTGCTGCTTAATTATTTGTTGTCAACTTTGTTAAGAAATATATGGTCTTTCAAAGAGAATATATCTTATTTAATGTTATTGTATTTAGTTTTCTTTTACACTTCAACTGCTTGAAATATAATAGTGTAATTATAACAACTCCTTTGTATAAAGTAAATGTCTCTTGTTGCAATACAACTCAATAAAGAAAAGATTTCTATTCTATTTTCTTTACATGTTATCACGGAACAATACCCTAGCTTTTATATTCCTTTCCTTTTTGCTGCTACTGCTGCTCATCATCATCATCATCATCATCATCATGAAGGAACAAACTTGAAGGATAAAGTTCGTACAAGGTTTTTCTGTATCACTAGAATGTTTTGTTTGTCATATAAACTTCGTGTGTTTTTTGCAGTTCAGATTTGGAAACTTCATAACATATTTATATACACTATAACTTTTCTAGAAGTGTTTGGATGAAAGTTTTGAATTGATAAAATATCCGATGTTATTTACTGAACACACTAGACTTGCTGCTTCTGCAATAATCCGGAAAATTAGTGCCAGACAAATTTCAAAGATTAGCTTGGAGACTAATCTCTAGTAGTATTTACTACTTGGAGTATTTGGTTATTGAGGAACAAAATTGTTTTTGAGGAGGGAACTATAAGCTTGTTTGATTGTTTCTCCAGTATCCTTCATCGGGTTACTATTTAGTTGCATACTCTGGATTTAAACTTCACTTATACAAGAAATAACATTTTAAGATCTTCTGATGATATTAAATTATGATATTAAATTATGATGTCACATTTTAACATTTCAAATAAGTTTTCCCTGGTGCCTGTGTGACTTGAGGCCCTGTTGATTCTTCATGCCCTGCTTGAGTCGATATTGTTGGTGCATGTGAAGTAGTATCTTCCAAAGCGCTCTCTTCTTGCCCCTCATAAAGTCTATATCTTTGTCCCCCCTCCCTGTAGAGGATAGATCTGTTCTAATCTCTTGACGGGTACGTACCATCCTGTAATAAATTAACAAACATCAACAACCTCTTTTGAATTCTTCCCAGAATCCATACCAAGGCTCTGATACCAACTGTAACAGACCCGATTGTATGATTTGATCAACTCTAAAAGATCCCAACATATGCTCTTAATTTGAGGGTAATTTTTTCTGGAAAGAATTCTACCAAAATTTCAGTAGAGTTTCATTTGTATTTAGGACATCCCAAGTTATCGACTACTATCAATTTACTCAATCAACCCATCATCACAAGGTCCCATAATTCTAGATCTTATTTCAATCATCAATATTCAACACCCAATACAATCCACACAATATATATATATACACACACCCTACGAATAAGTTCAATATGAACATAGCCAACAAATCATATGATAAAATATATAAAAAAAGGGATACTAACATGTAAAGAGAGAATTTAAAACATAATAAGTATTCTTAAACATTTCAAAATGGTTAATTACATGATAACTAATATATTATATGCTGAGCTAAGACTTTTATATAAACATCAAGGTTTACACAAAAGCATACTGCATAATCACTTTAATTCCATTATGCTTAATGTTGTAACCCATTTTTGAGTCCCCACAAATAAAAAAATAAATATATAATAATAAAAAAAAATTGAACAGTGTCGTTTTGACACTGTTCCTCTTCCCGTATGCTACTAGAGCCCCACGCCCCTTTAAACAAGAAACAATTAATGACTGCTTGCTGCTCCCAAAACTTAAAGCCCCACGCCCCGTGCTTGAAGATCTCGCCCGGTGTTCCCTTCTCCCCATGCGCAGCAACGTCCCCGCTCCCCCTTCGCCTATAAATACTGCTCTTAGTAGCTGCAACAGGGGGGGTTTTTTTAGAGGGATGGCCGAGAGTTCAGTTTTTGAACGGGAAAGAGAGAACACCCAAAACCAGTTCCCCCCTTGGCCATTCCCCTCTCCTGGCCATTTTTTCCCTGCACCCGAAGCAGCCTTCTCTGTCAACGGAGCCCCAGACCAGCCTCCCCTGAACCGCTGACAGAAGGAAACACCAGAGACAGAGGAAAGAAAGCAAAAAACAGAAGGGAGGGAGTCGCTGTAGAGAGGAAAGAACAGCTCCTGTCACCGGGCTCCCTCAGCCACCAACCACCGTCATAGCGGCACTGCCCATGCCACCACCATCCTTCCTCAACTCATCATCTTCCAGCCACACGCCGCGTCACCATCGAAGAAAAACAGGAACCTGCACCTCTACGCAGGCGAAGGAAACAGCTGCAAGGCACTGCCCAACACTGAGGACAGCTCACCATCTTCTTCCCAGCCGCAGCAACACCACCAGGAACAGAGCACTTCCTCTCCACCGCCACCAGCTGCCATTGCCATCTCAGTCAACAACAGCCCCGTGAAAAATAGAAGGAGGAAACGAAAACAGAGGAGAACAGAACTAAAGAAAAAAAAGGGGCAGAGAGGGAGGAGGGAAAACAATGAGACAGTGAGGGGACGACCCAGAGGGGAGACCATTGTAAACAGAGGAGGACGAACAGCTGACAGAAGAAAACACCCGAGATCAAGAGGAGAAGAACCAGAGGGAAGCAAAAGGGAGGAAGGAAAAATAGAGCCACCGCAGCACCGCTAGCGAGCCGACAGACCAGCGATGCACAGCCTCCTCCGTGCCAGGTAATTCTTCTTCCCCCTTCATTGTTGCGTTTTGTTTTGTTCCCTGCATGCAGAACGAATAGCGTTCTGCATGTAGGAGGGTGGGGGGAAAATAATTCCCCCCCGCCAGTTTTGTTGTTGGCCAGGCTGGTCCTGGCCCAGCCCTGCCTTTCTGGGCTGGGTCTGGCGCAGAAGAGAATATCAGACTTTGTTGGGCCAAGATCGGCCTAATCTATTTTGGGCCGAGATCGGCCCAACACCTTTGGGGCTGAGTCCGGCCCGGCCCAGCCCATTTAATATTATATATTATATATTATATTGTTTTGTACTATTTATATATGTATACATGTTTTAAAACTAGAAAAAAATCAAAAAGATTCTTCAAAACTCATTTAAAAAATATGCGATTTTTCTGTAATTTTATTACTGTATTTTGATCAATATCGGTTTGTATTTTTATAATGTAAAGATACAAATCCGGTATTAAAATACCCGGTTTTTGTCAAGACATAAAAAAATGTTTTGTTTTCATGCATACGGCCTAGTCTCTCCAATATATATAAACGTATTCCTGATATTAAAAATATGTTTTTTTTTTACATAGACGTTAGAACGGTTAGGTTTTACCCGATAAGATAAGGACCTCCTTATTGAGGAGGACTTTTTTTTAACCATAGATGGACCAACAACTAGAAATACAATAACACCTTAGCTTTTTATCAGACAATCAAACAATGCAGCTTACCTTAGATAAGGCGTATTTGGGGTGCTAATACCTTCCCTTTACGCAACCAGTCCCCGTGCCCGATCTCTGACACCAGTTAGGGTTCCTAGTGACCAAAATACTAGGTGGCGACTCCCATTCCACTTTCCACCGATACAAGACTAGATTTTCTTATCCCCTCCTATTTGCCAGATAGATACCATACACACTTCCTAGATTTAAAGTGGAAAACTCGCCGCGACGCCGCACCAATATTCAACACCCAATACAATCCACACAATATATATATACACCCTACGAATAAGTTCAATATGAACATAGCCCACAAATCATATGATAAAATATATAAAAAAGGGATACTAACATGTAAAGAGAGAATTTAAAACATAATAAGTATTCTTAAACATTTCAAAATGGTTAATTACAGGATAACTAATATATTATATGTTGAGCTAAGACTTTTATATAAACATCAAGGTTTACACAAAAGCATACTGCATAATCACGTTAATTCCATTATGCTTAAGTTAAATATTCAACACCCAATACAATCCACACAATATATATATATATATATATATATATATATATATACACCCTACGAATAAGTTCAATATGAACATAGCCCACAAATCATATGATAAAATATATAAAAAAAGGGATACTAACATGTAAAGAGAGAATTTAAAACATAATAAGTATTCTTAAACATTTCAAAATGGTTAATTACAGGATAACTAATATATTATATGCTGAGCTAAGACTTTTATATAAACATCAAGGTTTACACAAAAGCATACTGCATAATCACGTTAATTCCATTATGCTTAAGTTAAATTTTTATTTCCCTCAAATTCATTTAAGAACCCTAACTTTCCAAATTTCAAAAATTCAATCAATTAAGGACTTTAAGCCATTAAAAATCAGATCAAAAGTCTTTAGAATGCCTTACCAAGCAAGTAATTAAACTCTAAACACTACCCAATTCAAGCTTCCAACTCCTCTTCTTATTTAATCTTGGTCGAACTTCCTTTCTCCTTTTCTATTCACCTTCACTAGATTTTTCTTCCTTCCAATTAATGCTCACTAAGCTTGGTTAATGTTCCCTCAATATCTCCTCTTAAGATTTTATGTTTCCTTTACCACTTTTTTCTCTCTCATTCTCTCTTTTTTCTTCTTGCTCGTGCACACACACATGCACACTTATATTTATTAACTTTTTACCAAATTTCCTCTATATCCGAAATAGTAAATTTCTTGTTCTCGAGATAAAATTCCTGGATCCTGGTATTTGTCTATATAAACTTTTTATCCGGATGAATTCGAATTTCATTTAGTTACATATTGATAACTTTATTTCAAGGTAACTCACTCTTAGTAATATTTTATTCACTTTTCTGTATTTTTTTTTGTACTTGGTTTGTTCTAATACTTATTTGGTACTTCTGATAAATCTATTCTATAAGCATTTAGATTGCTTTTCTACCTAATTTTCAACTGGGGTTTACAAATATAATACACACACACACGTATAGTATTATTCATTTTATCATTTAATACATGTATACATATTTCAAATATATCTATTACTATTTTATTTTTTGTTGAATATTAAATAACAGTAAAACAATGGATACCAATATGGATATATACTCGAAATCCAATGAATAAAGTATGAATATCTGAATTTTTTACTCGAATAATAATGAGTAGGGTATAGATATAGAAAAACCAAACTCGTAGATATCCATTGCGATCCTTATACATAATTTCAATATATAAAATCAATGCATTAATTCACTTATTTTTATTTTA
>Ga0325403_1008092_pt1 | contig 10067 bp, 6 predicted proteins | sample PopdelMetagenome_19_FD_205665 | JGI IMG/M metagenome (GOLD analysis project Ga0325403, IMG submission 205665) | Populus deltoides microbial communities from Bellville, Georgia, United States - Xylem-PdKOR-R4 | ecosystem: Host-associated > Plants > Phyllosphere > Stem > Wood/Secondary xylem...
ACAGTGGGGCTAAAAGCTTTTCCCAAAACTGTCTTTGCCAATTAAACACTTACTATTACTATGAGTTGCTTTTACTGTGGGAAATAATTAAGATTGCCTTTCCGTGTGGTCATCAATTTTTGCCAAAGAAAAACAATTATTCAAGCATGATCATTGCTTGAACTGCCGAGTAATTATCCTTGTAATTTGACAATTACCGCAGAGAGCCCATCTTGAACAATATTGTTAAGCAATTCAAAATAGAATCCTTTTCATTTCATGTTTAAGATTAAGTTCGTGTTTATCTACACCGATTGAAACTATGATTGAAATAAAAAGATATAATCTTCTGTGTTTTTTCATTCCAACCATAATTTAAAAAGCGAATCGAGACGTCCGCGTAAACAAACAGAATCTAAAAAATTAATAATCTTTATAATCTAAGTCTAAATTTACATTAATAATAACAAAACATAGGAACCAATGATAGCAGAAAGATAGCTCAGCTGCATATAGTTTTCCATGTAAATGATGACAGGGTAAAAGAGACCAAAGCTTGATGTCTCTCTTGTCAATGGAGGAAGTGGGTGCATGCATTGTTTAGGTGATACTTCCCTCTGTTCACTTTAAGGCAACAAAAAGGAGCTCCCAAGCCTAGCAGTGTACTCAAATAATATGCCATCTTTACTTGTTAAAAATGCTCTCTCTGTCTTTCCTTACAAGTGATTTGAGAACTTTTTTATCCTCATAAATTTCGCTTTGTCCTTTTGTCCTTCCACGCTACTCAACAACTTTAGTTGTGTCCAGTCCCCACCCTCATGCAAAATGATCATTATGTTGATAATTAACTTCTGATCAACAGAGAGCTTGAGATTAATTCTGATTTGATCGTCTGCCTATCTTTTCTCTCTCCCATTAATTGAGCCTTGATGAGATCTCAGCTGGTCTGAACTTGGATTCCCTCGATGTTAATACGAGTGATGATTTTGATACTTGTCTTACCCTACCAGTAAGAGTACGTCCTGTAGTTTTGGATGCTCAAGCTTTTTAACCTCATAAGAGAATTTTATCCTTGTGCTTTAGGACAGCATGCTGATCTTCCACCAGAAAACTTGCTCTCAATCTGCAGTATGATATCTCCTGTAGAATTTTATGACACTTGTTCTTGCTGTGTTCTTTCAACGGACGTGTTATTATTTCTTGTATTATTGTTGTTGTTAATGCAGCTCCTCTGCGTAGTTTTTTCAAAAAAAAAATTGTGTCGATATTCCCAGCAATTTTCAAATGCTGGAAACGCACTCTGGTATGAGTGAGAGCCAGTTTCATGCCATTGTAATCCTTGGACGCTTCTTGCAATATTAAATTTCAACTCTTTTAGAACATTATATTTATTTTCTTATGGCGAAAGAAAGGGGGCTCTGCACGAATTCTCACGAGGCTGCCATTTTTATAAATAAAGTCGTCAGATCAGATATCATGGAGCATCTCTAAAAGCGTGAGATATTATTTAAGGCTTAATCCCCACAAAGTAAAACAAATTAAATTCATAGTATCATGTATAATGACTACAACACCCTCGCGTGCTGGGTGCATTTGGAGGGTAAGAAGGGAACTAGGAGGAACAGAGGACTTGGTGTTTGAAGGCTGGGAACAATGGAAAGAGGAGAAGTCGTGGCCAGATATGATGATGTCAGGAGCCCCATGTGATGCTATCATGTGCAATGATCTCCCTTTTCTTCCTTTTCCTTCTGATAAGGAGGAGTGGGTACTCAAGGCTTGTTTCTAGCTCTTTGTCAAAACCAGGTTTTGGGGAATTTTACAAATAGATGTGTTCGTTGATGAGTTGTTAGCACCAATTTCTCGTCCATTTCACACCTTTTCATCTTTTAGCTTAGCTTTTAGGGTGGTTGAAATGTTTGCTAATCTTTAAACTTCTTTTGGTGACTTGAAATCTCAAAAACTTTCTTTCGAGAAATTCTTGTAAATAATTTTTTTTCTTGTAAGTCGTTTTAGGGACTGGTTGGTATTAAAATAATTTTTATGGTTGTGATTTGAATTTTTTTTTTATATATATAAAAAAACACTTATAGTTGCTGTTAATATGATGATTCTATGTGTGTTTGATTGAAACTATTATTGAGATTCATGTTGAATAAAAAATAATTTAAAGGTCTTTGATTAAAATTATTGTTGAAGTTGTTGAAACTGAAATGACTAAAAAAAACATTGTATAATTTATAGTTTCAAATTAAATAAAAAGCATGTGATTATTGATAAATAAGAAATGTAGCAAAGCAACACTAAGCAACATTGGGGTCCTAATTATATTATCCCATTAAACTAGCTACAGTCCTACCACGATCATGGTCTATTAAAGATGGCCTATGATATCTAGGGCTTTCTGAACGTAGCACGACATCAATTAAAATATCATTAGGAACAAAGTTTAAATGACAATCATATTCTGCAAATGCACGATCTTCCTAAACTTTCTTATAATGTAATTATGTAGTGCTATTGATACCACTACAATTTGAACTTGTGTTTTGTAAACATATGTGAGCATATTTTGCAAAATTTTCCATCTTTTTTTTTCACAATCTAAAAGTACGTTATATCACACTACGTATTAAAAAGTGTGCACGATTGAAAACCTTACTCCGACTTTTAGGTTGTTCATGTCGCTGCAAATCTAGCAAGTAATATCTTTCATCTTTATATGAACCTAAAAATCTATACTCATTTGGATATCCAACATCTACCAAATAATATTTTCCTACAATAAAAAGTGATGAATTTGTAACTTATTTCACAAAAGGAAGATTATATAGAAAAATAATTACAATAACATGAATTTTTTCTCATGTAATTACCCTGAGGTGGTTTTGAAAATTTTGTATTAGAATTGTCAATTACCTGCATAAAAATATGTGTGTCATATGCATTATCTTCTCATCCTGTCCAAACAAAAAATAATTGCATGTCAAAGCTATATGCATTCATTACGTTTTGAGTCGGTACATATTTTCTACTAATAAATATGATTTGATTTTCTTGAGAAATTATTACACACACATGTGTGTCATCAATTACTCTTATGCAATTCTACATCAAATAGAAGAAGCATCAAGATGTCAATGATTGAAAAAATTTATCCAAATATAAACAAATTTATACCATTAATAATACAATAATATATTAGTGTTACATTGAAATGAGGCATATATCTTGGATCTATCTCGATTCCTAGTGGAGTGTTTTGAAATTTAGAGTCTTCTGATTTTACAACATCTGTTGTGAGCATATAAACAAATTTAAGCACTTTCTTAAAATATTTGTTAATAGTCTCACCTAAATATTGAAATCTTCCTTGAACTTCTCTATTTGAAGCACCTAATGCTAGTATATAAAGAAACATTGCCATATTTTCAATAATACGCATTCTTCTTTAAGCTTATAACTCGTACTTTGTTTCTAAATCATAACATAGGCTTTACAATGTTGTTGCATCCATCCTAAACATGTTGAAACATCGTTTCTAATGTCCTTGTAAAATTTCATTCAACCATCTTATACCTGTGTTGTACAACACCATACAAGGTTCTTTAAGCATATAATTAACATAATATATTATTAGAGCTCCACATGTATATATTGCTAATTTATGATAACCAAAATCTTGCATCTAACATGAATTAACATCCTCATCATCATCATTGTCGTCGTCATCACCATCTGTATCCCAACCGTCACCAACATCGTCATCGCCACCATTACCTCCATCACCACTATAATTAATATAATCAACTACACAATTCATTACATTATCATAATCTTCCTCAAAATTTTCTTTGAATAAAGCATTAAACCATTTGACTTCCATATCTACAATCACAAATGAAAAGGAAAAGATAATTTTTTTTAGTTTGGTTAAGAAATTAATATTATGTGAACCAAAAACAAACTAAAGGATGTTAAGTAGAGAATAAATAATTTTAAGCCCTATAAAATTAAATAGGAAAGTTTATAAATTAAAACATCATATTCATTGATAAACATGTTTATCATGATCAGTTAGTGTATTATCATACATAAAATAGCATGACAATAACTACTTCTTCAATGAACTTTATTAAAATTCAGTACTTTTAACTGTATTATCCATTGTTAATGAGTTGTTATATATAAATACTTTTAATAGAAATGAACAATAGCAAGTAATTGTCCATTACTTTGAATTTCAGTGCCAAGAAAATTTATAAAAGAAAAGAACAAAGACCAACCTATTGTTTGATCAATGTATTCTACGAAAACGACTAGCAATGCAGAGAGTATATCCTCACTTCCAACATTCAGTGAGGAATTGAAACTTGCTTCTTAGCTCCAAAATTTGACATTTAATGACCTTAAATTAGTAACAATATATTTTAGGCATGAGCGTCTTCTCGAGAAGGGTGGGTTTAGGTATGTATTCAAAGGTTGGATTGATGAGAATGGAACTGTTTCTGCAAAACTTGACACCGGGCTTACCTTTGTAGTATGAGATGTTTAAAAAGGGACACTAGTAATATTATTCAAGGTTATAACTTGGAAGCTAATTGTTCATTAGCAAATTTAATTGGATATTAGTTGGAAGCTGGCTATTTTCTCATCTCTATTGCTAAAATTTGCATCATTTTAGAGATTTGAAAGTTGGTTGGCAAAATTTTCTATTATCTCACTCCAAAATAAATGAATAGGACTTATATGCTTAGGGTATTGACAGTTTGGTAATTACTGATAAAAAAAAAATATCCAAGACAAAGATTCTCATTGTTCTATGCTTTACACTCTACTATTGAGTGAAACTTGTTTGTCCAATGCAAGACTGCAAATGTCCTCATGCATATTCTTATAAGGTAACATTGTAGTGATTTGATGGCTTTGCCATGACATTGCTACATGGGTAAGTAGATTTTTTTTTATAATAACATAAGAAAACGATGTTTTAAATTAGTTGTGTAATGACATCTAAAACTTCCACTTGTGAAGCCTAATGAGGATTTAGAAAATAATGTTGGAATCCCATAAAATCCAAAATCGAGTAGTTCTTGAAGTGAAATATTTCAATTGTCCATTATATGGAAAGTTGTCCAATGTTCCTTGCTAAACAATAAATTCTAAGATGGATTGGCTTATGAGTTGTGGACCAACTATGCCTCTAATCATTCCAGAGCTATTATTAGTATTTCATGATTTTTTATGGACTTCTATTCATGAGTTTATCAAGCACTCAACTTTTACATTTTATCTTTAAATACTTTTGTGTCAATAATCTTTAGTTAGTCGTGTATAAATGTAATTTCATACATATTTTTTTAAATGTAGAGGGAGAAAGGTTGGGTAGTTATTGCTCAAACCAACAACAACTCATTCAATCGTCCGTGATAACCCGAAAAAGGTGTATCCAAGAAGGGATGGAAATAAAAAAAAATGGCAATGAGAGGATTATCTCTGCTATACCTCGAGGGGAGTGTTTCGACATGCTCGGTCCCAAATGGTGCAAGGAAAACCTTGTTTATTAGTATGGTAAGTACACTTTTTTATGAGATTTTATAATTGTATAGACTCAAGTTTTTTATTAAGCGTAGCATTACCAAGTTTCTTTGTTTGACACTCTGAAAAAGATGAATAGAAATAGTTTTCAATTATTTTGATGTTTCTTGTTTTATACTAGAAATGGTAAACATATTCATGAGAGTTATTAACTAAATAGTCAATCTTGCACAGTACATTCATTTCATTGCTAGTAACCTATCATGATTGGTTAACATACCTAGAGAAGTTGCTATATAAGAATGTTACTTGTGCCATAAAGAGCTTTGGAAAGGATATTCATGTCCTATAGAATCATTAAGGAGAAGAATAACAATAAAAAAGTCAATATATGGATTGGCCAAAGAACTTGACTTGAGGACTCTATCATTCCAGATAACAAAGAAAAAGACTGAGATTTTTTAATGGAAATACATTACAATATTTTATAATTCATTTTAATCTTGATATAAATATCAATCTAAGCAATTCAAATACCAAATATTACACAAATAGTCTAAAAATAACAATTTTAATACATTACACGTAGCAAAAGGACCTTTACATTATAATAACGTAGACACATCAATAATTTTCAATTCTATTATGGTATATATATCAAGCAAAAGAACAAAATCAATAAGAGTGATGGATGTAAGGAACAACTCTCATACCTTAAACTTTACTAACATATATTTTGTAGTCATTCAAGCTTTATAGTAACGTCTCTTATTGTTAACAACATACATCTCTTGCTTCTTGAAAGTAAAAATCCAAAGCATAGCAATAAAAGTCACCACATTTTACAATGTTATGATTCACTCTTGGTGGAGACAATATCTAATAGTAAACCAAAACAATAAACTAACTAAGCTCAGACTCCAAAACCTTTTTTTTCCTTTTTCTCCCACCTTTCTTTGTGGAATATGCTTTGTTTTTTTTTTTTCTCACTATTATGAGTGCTATTGTTTGCCACATTCACTCTATTCACCATGTTACTATATCATCAACAAAATTAGTTATGGTAGCCTTCTCTGAAATTACCATTTTCTTCCTCTAAATTCACATCATCATCACCTGTAACATTCCCTACATCATCATCATCTCTACCACCATCACCAAATAAAATTCTTGTAGATGGAATCTAAACAAACTGTCCAGTAGCTATAATATTGTTGAATATTCTATCAAATTTACTACAAATAGATGGTTTAATACCAACATGCCTAAACTTTTTTGCTCCTATAATTTCCTACGTAAGAGAAAATCAATATAATAGATAGTATATAATCGATTTCTTAGCTACTAAAAGTAACAACTTAAAGTTAAGAACATAAAGTTCCTAAAACTAACCTGAATTTTTAATTTTCACCATTCATTACATGCATCAATAATTCCAATTTCATTATTCCATCCAACACCAGTTTCAACAACTAATTTTTTTTCCAAATCCTCTACTTTTTTTTTTATACCATCCCATTTGTTCTTAAATTAGACTTGATGGAAGAATGACCAGTCTTTTCTTTGAATGTATTCATCATATATTTTCATCCATTTTTATTAAACTATGTGTTTGGTCTCATACCATTATCAATTGTTATGATACATGTGTCACAAAAAGTATGCAACATTTCTTTTATATAGGATGTTTTATCTTTATTTTGACGACCTTTCATTGCTTGGTTTGCTAGCCTTGTTCAACATGCACAAGCACAAACATTAGTATTATATTCAACTATGACATTTAACAAAATTTGGTTTTCACTTAACCAAAATTATCACAGAACATCTAATGATATAACTCTTTTTTCCAAAATTGCATATGTTAAGATGGAAGGAAAACATATAAAGAAGTATTGGAGTTAATAATTAGAGTGTGTACCGACGATAATATATATTGTGGGAATGACCAACCTAGTGTATACCATAACACACATCTATTCTTATTAATATAAATGTGTTGAGTTGATAATTGGAGTCTAAGTATTGCATACTAGTTAGCTAGCTACGATAAAAAAAAAGAAATAAAATCAATGCAAATGGCTTATAAAATAGAAATTGAAGTTAGTTAGTGATTCTTTCCTATAAAAAATTGCATACATCAAAAGCAATTTAGTATGTCAAGATACTTTTTCTCAAGTTAAAATTGAACTAATCAAATCCTTGGACCTCTAAATAATTGATAGGAACTAATATACTTTTAACGAAATTGATATTCCAGGCACCAGTATCATTCAATAAGTCTTACTACCTGGCATAGTTATAAAACTCGGCCCAGCCCTAAAAGAAAACAAAGAAAGGCAAAAACGTAGGTGACCTGGTAAAAAAGCTAGGTTAACCTGGTTGTCACCCGTTAACTATTTTTTTTTTAACAAAAATGACATTGTTTTGCTTTATAAAACAAATTAGAGTCGACGTGGGATGACCTGGTAACCCAGTCAAAACTCGTAACCTACGTTTTGGTCTGGGTCGACCAATAGTTCGAGTTTAAAAAACTATTCTACCAGGGTCACTCAGATCCAAAAAAAATAATTCAACATTGAAGGTCTATGATGCCTTATTTGGATCCAAGAAAACAATCCATAAATTTTTACTATGAGTTAAGGATTTTTTTAAAAAAATAAAAACTAGAGTACTAGTTAATCAACACATTTGCCACTTGAGGAATTGGATTTTCAGGTTGTTGTTCTTCCTTTACTACAAAGAATGAATTGGAGATTTTTTTTTTTCCTGCGACAAACACACTCTACAATTTCAAGATAACATACAAAACCTCATAACTAGAAATGTTAGAAAAACCAAAATATGTAACATATCTTTACATTGAGTTTGAAGAAATATGAGAAGAAGATAATGATTTCAATTATCAAAACAAAAATAAAACATCATAAATAAACAAAACTCATGTTCCAAATATCCTGATCTATTGCACTTACCAAAATCTATAAATTAATTTCAGCTCCAAAAGATACGTTTATCTTCATATTATCACTGGAGTTTTGATGAAAGAGGTAGGATTAACTTTTAACAAAGCAAACAGATTAGAGGGTATTTTGATCTGATGAATTACAATAGTCAAAATCTATCTTTTGTGTTGGCAGAGTGAAAAGGGCAATTGAGATTAGACCTAAGAAAAAGCATCTTCAAGATGTTTTAAGATGACTGAGTTTATATCTTAATTATTAACGGGGTCCACTTTTTAAATCACAAGTTTTATTGTGTAACTAAACGCTGTTATTTTGGGTTAAAAGAAAACTCAACAGCTACCACACTTTTAAATAAAAACTTAGAGAAATAAATCCTAAAACTTAACACGCACATATATTAGGTTATCCAAACCAGCACTAACTAGGTATAATTATGGTATTCGAAACCCCAAGTTCAATAAACAACAACGGGCTTGATAAAAAAAATAACACATCCAAATTTTATGAACGTGAGCCCATAAATAACTTTTTTATTAGGTTAAATGGCATATCTTAGGTTATAAAGAAATAAGTTTTGAATTATTAATTTAGTCTATTGTATTTTTAAATTATTATTTATTAAGCAAATTAAGTTATATTATCAAATTTGATAGTTGAGATTAATTGTGGAACTTCATCTGTTAGTTTAAAATCCTATATAAAAAAACACAATTTGAAGAAGAAAATTTTGGAATTGATGTTGCCTCTCTCCACATAAATCATTCATTGAAATGACAATATTAAACGATGCATCGTTTCATATATTTTTATTTTTTAATTATTTTAATCTCTTAAGAAATTGAAAATTACTCCAAAACTGCTTCGTTTATAACATTTAGATTAATGATCAAAGCTTAACAATCGGTTAAATTTGACTGCATATCTTAATTTATTCATTAAATAATAGTTAAATATACAACAAATCAATTAGTCGACAGTCTAGATCTTATTTTGATACAACCCAATAATTAAGAGGGTAAAATATCTCATCAAACCTTTTTAATTACCTGGAGCAACGGGACATGGCGTAGATTGTTTGATGTTGAAGCAATCCGTGCACTAATTTTTATGGCTTGTAGGCAAATAGATGGGAAAACGATAAATATTTTGATTGATTACATTGTTTTAGTGACTTTTTCTTTCTTTCTTTCTTTTTTTAGTATGACTTTTGTGACATTAAGAGCTTGATTAGTGGTAAGAAAATTCTAGTCTAATCATGATTTGAGGTTGTTGTCTCCAAGACCCACAGCTTAACACGTAATGAAACCAATAGAAACACCTTTATTACAGATCATAGATAGATAGAAGAGTGTGCTTGAAGCCAAGTAGAAAACTTTTGTTTGGTACTTTATTTTTCTTACTATTTTCAAAGGGCCATGTCCCCGATTCTGTGCATACGAGAACAACCTGCATGGCATCCGATTCCTTGAAAAAAAGAAAAGGAAGAAGAACTCCAGAGCTTTGGGGGGCGCATAACCAAAGTCACCTCTTGGGAATAAGTTGACAGCTAAATCTGGGACATCAAGCTTTCAAGTTTCATTTTCAAAT
>Ga0325403_1008093_pt1 | contig 10066 bp, 4 predicted proteins | sample PopdelMetagenome_19_FD_205665 | JGI IMG/M metagenome (GOLD analysis project Ga0325403, IMG submission 205665) | Populus deltoides microbial communities from Bellville, Georgia, United States - Xylem-PdKOR-R4 | ecosystem: Host-associated > Plants > Phyllosphere > Stem > Wood/Secondary xylem...
TATATATATATATATATATTGAAGGTTGATCTCTCATCTATATATTCTAAAAAAAAAAGCAAGAAAAATATATATCATTAGCAATCAAGCAAATATATATTATTTAGTTTTATTTTGTTTTTGTGGAAGCGCAAGTTTGGATTGATGATCATAAAAAAAAGATGTAGTGGCTCATGGATAGCCGAGCTCAGCACTTTATGGTATGTTGATTTTCAACTATTTTTTCTTAAGTTATTATTTTTTTTAAATTTGCTAACTTTTTTTTTATAGGATACATAGAACACCCGAATGAAGAAGAGATATGGTGACGATCCTTTGACCAATCCGGATCTCAATATGAATTTATGGTTGGAGGCAAGATTGTCAGGTGGACCCGATAAAAATCTGGTGTGCGGTCTCTCAAACAATACGGTCGAGGACTTGTGAATAATTCATAATGTTTCAACTAGTGGATGCTCACAATCGATTCCAAGTACTTAAATTTCAGAGTTCGAGGTGATTATGAACGACTTAGTGCTAAAACGACTAGATGGTTCTATGTCACAACCATTGTTTACTCAACAATAAAATATATAACAGATGATCTATTTGATGGTTACATGTCAAATTTATTAAAGGAAATACTAACGGACAAAAAAAAAAAACCGATGGAATGACATACAGTTTTTTTGTTGATTATATATTATATTCTTTAATGGAAATACTGACAGAATAAATCGAGTAATTTTTTTTATACGCCTTTTCCATCATTAAATCCATTGATAAATTTATTATCGACAGACTACAAATCATTAATGAGAGTTTTCTGACGGATTATTTTTGTCTATGAGACCGTTGGGAAAATTCGTGCCAATGAACAGTGAAAATAAATATCAATAGAAAATTCTGTCGGTAAATCAAAAAATTTTGGTAATGCAATATGTTGTTGACTCAATATTAAAAAAAAAATCATCTTGAATTTTTTTTAAAGTCAAACCATGCTTTTTACTAATTGTTAAGGTTATTTTTGAACTCGTCAAGTTGACTAGATCACATTGAGACAACTCTTATACGATTTCATTTTAAACAAGAAGTTGAGTTAGGAGGTTTCGATCGATTGAATTAGGTTTAATAATAATACCAAAAAGTTCAAAGACAATTTTTTACATTAAAAAAAGTTAATTCGACCCGTAACATAGCGTGGAACAATATACTAGCATAATGTATAATATAAATTGTGCTAAATTATAATAAAAAGTATAAAACTTACTAAAAAATTGATAAGTATCACTACATATCTCAAAGGAGTATTAATATGATATGTGTGTCAAATATCATGTGAATTAAGATCTAAGTGATCAGAATATATATTAATGAATACATATTTAATAGAAAATCTAGTTCTTTAAGGCCCCGTTTGTTTGCTGAAAAGTAGTTTCTTTTTGGAAAGTGAATTCCGTGAAAGTGAATTCCGTGAAAGTGAAAGTGAATTCCGTGAAAGTGAATTATTTTATGATGTTTGGTAGTGTAATGAAAACTAAATTGAAAAAAATTTCCAGTGTTTGGTTATGTCATAAAAAATGAGCTGGAAAATTACTTATTAACGTTTTATTTTTCTCAAGTTTATTAAAATAACGAGAAACAAATCTTACAATTTAAAAAGTTGAATGAGAATGAAATTGAAAAAAATAATAATTTCATAAATTATCCAAATAAAATAAAAAATAATCAAAATAATAGAGATCAAATCTAAAAAATAAAAAAAATAAAAAATATAAAAAAATAATAATTAACATTTCATAAATTATTTCAAATAAAATAAGTAACAATCAAAAGAATAAGGATCAAATTTTATACATAAAAAATTTCAATAAAAAATGATAAGGAAAAAGAAAATAAAAATTATAAAAATGAGAACTAAAGTTAATATAAAAATTAAATTTTAAGAGATGAAATTGAAAAATAAATATTCAAAACAAAATATATATAGTAATCAAAAGTTTGAGGACCAAATTTGATATATTCAGCAAATAATATGATATTTCTAAATTTTTCACAATTTCTGAAAATTGTTTTTCGCCCAAATTTTCTAGGAAAACACTTTCCTAGAAACCAAGCCAAATTTTTTTTTGACTGTAAAGTGTTTTTCATTAACCAACTTTTCTAATGATAAACAAACACAGGAAAGTTTGAAAAATGGTTTTCCAAAAACTATTTTTTGGTGAACAAACATGGACTAAATATTATTCTAGGCATACTTATTAAAACCGGGAATCCAACCCAATCAGCAAACCAAAGTTGTATTATAAAATCAATTGAAAACTTTTTCTTATTAAAACTAAATCGATCTATCCATAAAATATATGTGCAACGAGTTAATTATTTAGCATATGAAAAACATCCCGTGTGTATAGAACACAATTAAAAAAGAAGAAGGAAAGTGATCAAGAAGCGACAGAAGCAGTGTAAGAATGACATAACATTGACACCAAGAAATTAGATTTTCGTGAGATGTATGTTTATTCTTCACATTTCAGCTCTTTATTGGATTATCTGAATATCAGGAATTTTAGTTTTAGGCGTTCCTCTTGTAATGTACTGAAATTAATAGATAATTTTTTTTCCCCTCTTCCCAGATCTCAATTGTTCCTATCTAGAACGGAGCCCCAGAACCCGTAAGCTGGCTTAGAAATTGGCACTTTTTTTTTCTTCTCCCTTTAGTAAAAGGAGGAAGACACCTAGTAAAATATACAAGCTTTTGTTTGCCTGCGAAAATGAAGTTATCAGCCACAAATGTTGATTCCATCGTCGCTCTCTTTAATTAATTGACTTTACAGATCCTAAAGAGAAGCAAGAATTAATCAATTATTATATATTTTCCTCGATTAATTAATAGGATTTACTCAATCATGCATGCATGCATGCCAAGTTGTTGTTTTTAGAAGAGTCACAGGACGGGAATTGATTGGAATTAAATATTTTCCTTCCGGAAAAAGCAGAGCTTGTTTTGGAAAGGCAAGTTTCCCACTGGAAGAAACGGGCTGGGGAGCCTGTACGTAGCTCTCGCCTAGCATGCTGTCATTCCTTATTCGTGTATTTGATGGAGCCCTTGTAAGAAGATGCATCTTTTATGAATTCTTTTTACCAAATACAAGCTCAGAGTGATCAAAGCCAAGCTCAGAGCTTCATTTCTCCAACGAAACCAGTATGGAAATCGAGAGGAAAAAAGAGAGAAAGAACTACATCTATTTACGTACGTACATGGTTTGAATAATGAAAGGTCCAGATGCCAAAGGAACTCTGTTTTGGTTCTTGAGACTGACCATCCTCCTGTCTTGGTGTCTCTTTCGTGTAAGAGCATGACAAGGAGAGTACATAATTCGTGCACGCACCCATTGGTGAAACATACAGGTTGGTGGCACGAAATAAATCCGAGTGGGAAAACCATAAGAAAAAACAGATTTATCAGCATGTCTGGGAGAAAAAGAAAGCAGGAAAAACAAAAAGAGCCACAGACAGGGAAAAAAGAAAAAGTGAAGATGGAAAAAAAAAGAGAGAAAAAAAGAAAGCGAAATGAGAGAGAGAGAACACACACACACAGCCTCTCTCTCTTTTTCACCACCTCCCTCTAGTGATGGCGTGGTTTGCTTTTGCTTTTTCTCTCGACAGGAATCTTTGAAAATCGAAAGGCATCCTTTAAGTAAAAATAAAAAAAAGGGGGAAATATCCCGATAAAAGAAAAAAAAAAAAAGAAGAAGAGTTAAAGAAATTGAGAATCGAAAGACATGATCCCGTTCATGGGTACTATGTTTGATCGATCAAGCATCCGAAATCATGATGGGTTGTTCATTGATTTTCTGAAAGCTTGCAAAATGGAAATTCAAGAAGGGTTGCTATGATACTGACATGATCTACAAGTATATTTGGATATTGAATTTTGATTTAATTAATCATTTCTTTTACTATTTTAATCACATTTATTGGTTTAATTAACAAGCACCCACCTTAAATGAATCTTTCCTTAAATTTTTATCTTAAAAGTTCCCTAGACAAAGTATATATTTGTGATTGTAGTTTTTTTTGTTTGGAAATATATTTAAATAAAATTTTTTTATTTTTAATATTAATATATCAAAACTATTAAAAAAAACCTAAAAATACAATTAATTTAATACTTTTTAAAGCAAAAATAATTATTACAAATTGAACTAGAATTCAAACCTAAAACTTGATATTAACAAGGTTGCATTATCTAAAAGTAGGATGATGGACGGTCCTAGAGCTCCGAAATGATGAGTAATGAATAGAATTTGGGCATGCATATGAGCGAGCTAGCTAGTCCATGTGATATAGACATGGTGATCAGGATTGGAATGCGCTAACCTTGATTAAGGAAAGAGGTTATCCAGGATTTAGCACTATCAGATCCAATTGTCAAACAAAACTGAACCTGGACATCTAGACAGACTGACATGAAATTAAGGATATGGAGTAATAATAGCCCCAAAATAGTCCTTTCACAATCGAGTGCCCCTAGGCTAGAGAATTTAGAAAAAATAAAATAAAAATAAAATAAAAAAAGACTGTCTGAGTGGGGCATTCTAAATTCGTCGCGTCGATTTTCTTTTTCTTTTTCTTAGCATTTCTTTATTTTTCCCGTTGATTCCATCATTTTTTCTCACTCTCTTCCCCCCTAACTGTCCGTTGGAACCAAACAGAAAATCCCCCCCTCACTCTCTCTTTCTTTCTTTCATTCTAATATGATCAGAGGGTGCATTACACACCACCACCGGTTATGAATCCCACCACTGAACCACCACAACTTCAGCCACCCCAACCACCGCAACCCCACCGTCATTCCACTTCTTGTGACCGTCACCCAGAAGAACATTTCACTGGTTTTTGCCCTTCATGCCTCTGCGAGCGTCTTGCCGTGCTCGATCCCAACACATCCTCCGCCGCTTCTTCTTCCTCTACCCGCAAACCCACTGCCACCGCCGCCCTTAAAGCCATCTTCAAGCCTTCTCAACTGTCTAGCTCCAGTAATAATAATAATAACAACAACAATAACAAGTCGTCTTCATTTTTTCCTGAGCTCCGCCGTACTAAATCCTTTTCTGCCTCTAAAAACGAAGGGTTTTCCGGGGTTTTTGAGCCTCAAAGAAAATCTTGTGACGTTCGAGAGAGATATACTCTTTGGTCTCTCTTCACTCAGGACGACGAGAGAAACCCATCTGTTAAAAAAGAGCCCTTTAAAGGAGGACCTGAAATTGAGGCTGTTGAGCCCAGAATTTCTTGTTCTAGTGTTCGAGGTCCGGTTTTTGAGTCTAAAGAAGAAGAAGAAATCGAAAGCGAAACCGACACTGAAAATGAGAATGCGAATACCAGCGTCAATGCTAATATTGGTGGAGATATTTTGGTTAATGGGGTTTTAGAGGAGTCTAATTTGACTGCGAGAAATTCGAATGCAAACCCAATTGATGAAATTATAGAGGAAGAGGAAGACGAAGACGAAGACGAGGACGAAGAAGAAGGGATTATTATAGAGCCAGAGCCAGTTCACGAAACAGTTTTGGAGGAGCTTAAGACTATGAAGGACCATATAGATCTTGATTCGCAGTCTAAAAAAACCTCAGGGAGGGACTTGAAAGAGATTGCTGGTAGTTTCTGGTCTGCTGCTTCGGTTTTCAGCAAGAAATTGCAGAAATGGAGGCAAAAGCAGAAGCTTAAGAAGCAGAGAAATGGCGGTCCTGGTTCAGCTACGTTGCCTGTAGAGAAGCCAATTGGGAGGCAGTATAGGGAGACTCAGTCGGAGATTGCTGATTATGGGTTTGGTAGAAGGTCTTGTGACACGGATCCGAGGTTCTCTCTTGATGCTGGGAGGATTTCTTTTGATGATCCTAGGTATTCTTTCGACGAGCCTCGTGCTTCTTGGGATGGATATCTGATTGGAAGGACATTTCCAAGAATGCCTACAATGGTATCTGTCGTTGAGGATGCTCCTGTTAACGTTGTTAATGTTGTTTCAAGGTCTGATACTCAAATCCCAGTTGAGGAACCGCCGCGAATATCTATGAATTCAATCAATGAAGATGATGAAGATGAGACTGTCCCTGGTGGGTCTGTCCAAACTAGGGATTATTACTCTGATTCTTCATCGAGGAGGAGGAAGAGTCTTGACAGGTCTAATTCTATTAGGAAGACTGCTGCGGCTGTGGTGGCTGAGATTGATGAGTTGAAGGCTGTTTCCAATGCTAAAGTGACACCAGCAACTGTGGATTATATCCATGGACCTAAGCTGGTGGTTCCTGATAGGGATTTTAGGGATTCGAACTCGAATTCTTTGAGGGATGATTGCTCTGAGAATTTTGACATGGGGTTCAGAGACAATGCATCTGTGGTGGGGAATGGTGAAAGGAAAGGGGTCAAGAAACCTCGGAGATGGAGCAAGGCGTGGAGTATTTGGGGTTTTATACACAGACGAAGTGTTAACAAAGATGAGGATGAGGATAGGTATAGCAGAGCAAATGGGGTAGAGAGGTCCTTTTCGGAGTCTTGGCCAGAATTGAGAGGGGAACGAAATGGAGATGCAAGGGGGGGTTTTAATCCGAAGATGTTGAGGAGCAACAGCAGTGTTAGTTGGAGAAATTCACATAATTTTGGCGGTGGATCTTTTAGCAGTGCAAGGAAGAGCAGTGTTGAGACTAATGGGAATGGGAGAAAGAAGAGGGATGAGTTTGTGTTGGAGAGGAACAGGAGTGCAAGGTATTCACCAAACAACATGGATAATGGACTGTTAAGGTTCTACCTGACGCCGTTGAGGAACAGTCGTCGAAATGGTTGGGGGAAGAGTAAGTCCAGTCATGCACAATCCATTGCAAGGAGCGTATTGCGATTATACTGAATCGGCAAGTCCATAAGGTGTTTCTTTGGTTTAATGTTAATTTTGATGCATTTGTTGTGTAAGCGCACATGCCTAATGTATTCTTCATCTGTTGGTTGGTTGGATAAAAAGCACCCCTAAATTTGTTGCCTTTACTGTGAATTGCATTGCTTCTTTTCAATTATTCTAATAACAAGAGATTTTTAGTGTTCTTTTCTCGGTGTCTCCAGTCACGCTCTTGTTAATTGCTGAATTCTTTTTCCCGTCTCGCGTTTTGTTATGCTGATTTGTCTTTTTACCAGAACTGGTTAGGACAGAGAATATGCGTGCCTCTGCCTATTTGTGCAGATGTTCTTGGCCTTGAATTTAATTGGTTTTTTCCTTCTTCTTTTCATCCTTGTCCTACATAGCAAAGATTTTGCTGATGGACTGTGCGAAGGCTGCAAGGCTGTTTCAGACATCTTACTCAAATATTTGGCATAGTACATATTCTTTGGGACAAAAGAGTTTCATGATGTGGGCTCATGCTCCCTTTTGTCACTGTTTCCAAATCAACAATGTACTGCCAATTCATTCAGTATTGAAAAACCGGCAACTTTTTGTAATTTGAGTAAGGTTTCTCTGATTTCTTTGTTATGTTCGTGGAGCTTCAATGGTCCTCTGCGCTGATAATACATTTGCATGGATGGATAGAAGATCATGTCAACATTTATTAAAAGCATTTGTTGTTTCTTTCTTCGTTTCTTATTTTTTTCCCGTATATTTGAAGTCCATTCCTTCTGTGCTAAACGTCATATCCAATTCAACTGACATGACCATCTTTTATATCCTGTGATTTTGTCAAATTATCCCCCCATTGGTGGTTGAGTCGGAACTTGGGATCACTTGGGGTTTGTCAAAAGATAGCAGATTTTCCTGTAATGTAAGTGCATGAACTTGTTGTGAAGTCATTGTGAAGTCATTACAGTGTTTTCTCTCTCCCGTGGAATGCTGTACTCTCAGTTTAGCTTGTGGTTTTGCTGTCTACCATGGTGGATGAGTTCCAAACAAGTATGCCCTGCACAAGCGTAGGAGTTTATCTAATTACACTGCGCAGGTTTTTACTCCATTCTTTTCTGGCGGTGGCTGTTCCTTTCTGAAGTTAGAATTGTTCCTTAACAAAGCCATGGAGAGAGCTTTAAGTTTCTGTGGTTTTACTTTTACCATCTGCATTTTGTGAATGTCAACCAACCGTCAATCCAAAGCCTACACTTGCAAAATGAAGACAAGGAAAGAGCTTAATAGCCCTTTAAATTCTCTGTGAAGTATTGCCAAATAATCCAGCCATAACGTTTACTAGTGGTGGGCTGCACAACGTGCTCCTTGAACATCAGTAGGGCTCAAATCCCATTACCAGAACAGAAATCAAGCTAAGCAATGATTATTTCATATGATTTACAAGATTTTTGTTCTCGTATTTGGAAATCAAACGGTCTACCCGATCAAATCAAATAAGATTGAGATCATGCTTTCTGCTTTTTTCTCTATATCTGCAAAAGCTCCATGATCAACAAATTTGCCTCTAAAGTCAAAAGGTAACTAGAAAAACATCCCAGCATGTTCTCCTTCTTGGATGATATAAAGAAAGAAAGAGAAAAGAAGGGAATGGCTCGAAACCCAATGAAATATCAAGTTATTACTTACCCCATTAAGGCTTAAGTTTTAAGTGGGCAGTGACACTCATAATTTTTATATATTGCTTCTCAAGAATTGTGGGCTGTAAGGGGTAGTAGCTCATTTTGTCAACGTTTTTATACAGCCCTTGTATAATTTTAACGCAAAAACATGCACTTTATTTTTGTTTTCTTGTGATGTTTTTCTTCAACTGGAATTCGGCTATATTCTTTTTTTGTTTTTAGTGTACTTTTAAGAAAATATTAACAAAATAATACAGTTGTTTTTTTTTAAAAATAAAATTGCACAATTTATACTTGTTATAATTAAAACATACAATTTTTATAATTTATTGCTATTTAGAATAACGATATCCTTTAAAAAAATATTAAATGACAAGATAAAAAAAAGAAAAAATAGAAAATCTCAGTAATACATCGAAACTCTGATTATAGCACCATTGATATCATCAGAAAGATCTTGACAAAACAAATTCAACAACAATAAAAAAAATCACCAATAATAACTTGAATGGGTCACACTTGCCCCAAAAAAAAACAAGTTTGTCCCTCTCATATTATTGTTATTTAATGTCATTAAATTCTATGTATTTTGGAGGCCTTTTTGTTTTTTTTTCTTCTTTTCTCTTTTTTTTCTTTTGCTTATTTAATATTGTTTTAAAGAAGATATAACTATTATGAATAGCAACCAGCTATAAAAAATTATGTTTTCTAATGTGCTATTCCATCAATATTTTTATTTAACTGGAATTTATTTTATTTAAAAAAAAATCCCTGGAATTCGCAAGTGCATCTTAACCCTATTTTTTAGTTCCCAGTGCTCATAAATAAATCCCTCTGCAACCCCGTTTCAAGCTTTGGTTCCTTGAGAAACCCTCTACTGCAACATAAAGTTTTATTTACCATCTGTGTCCCAATTTTATTATTCTTCATAAATTTCAAAAAGTTAACAGAAAATTAATTTTGAACAACTTTTTTTTTCTAGTTTTATTGATATAAAATTTAAAAAATGAAGTTTGAGAAAATTCAAAGTTAGTATTTCTTACAACTCGTTCTGTTAATTTTTCTATAATACAAAATTTTAAAAAATAATTAATTAAACCAATGTTATGTTGACTTTTGAAGAGTTAAAAGTACTCATATTCTTATATATGATTAAAGTTTTTCAATTCTCGATTACCAGTAGCATGCAATACGACGAAGTAATTGGATGGATTATCTCGACTCACCTTTTTATGAAAAATAATTAATAAATAAAATTATAATGTCAAATAAATACACGTCCTGAAATGGGCTCAGCTCACTGGCAAAAGCACCTTATCTGCAATGGATTTATTTGGCATGTCAAGCCCATCTAGCATCTTTCACACGATCTCTGAGGACAGAACGTTGAGATAGGCAAAGAATGCCGTAGGGGTTAACTGGGCAAAGCTCATCATGAAGAACGCTCCCATAAATTATTTGAGATTCACCATAAAATAATTATGGCACTCATCATTTTGTGTTAATGGCTTATTAGTGAATCAGACTT
>Ga0325403_1008097_pt1 | contig 10064 bp, 5 predicted proteins | sample PopdelMetagenome_19_FD_205665 | JGI IMG/M metagenome (GOLD analysis project Ga0325403, IMG submission 205665) | Populus deltoides microbial communities from Bellville, Georgia, United States - Xylem-PdKOR-R4 | ecosystem: Host-associated > Plants > Phyllosphere > Stem > Wood/Secondary xylem...
TGATCTTGAAATTTGTCTCTATCATGAGTTGATTTATCATTGAAAAAGAATAGTAAATAAAATATTTAGTAGATAATGAAGAGATTGAAAACAAAATGTTTTAAAATGATTGGATGGATGACATAAAATCATCCATCAAAAAAGCAAAAGATAATATTTAGAGCAATATATGATTGACCTGCTCTGATACCAAGAAGAAATTTAGAATAAAAAAGGATATTATTATTTGATAATTTGATATATGTGTTACATTTAACTCACGCCGAGTTTATATAGTTATGTAACAAGACATGTAAGTAAATAGAATAAAATAAATTATAAAAAAATATGGTTGATCTAACTCTTTTAATTGAATGATTGAAATAATTTATTGATTGCCTAGGATTATTTAATTCCTTGATTTTTTTAAGTGATTAGAAAATCATCAGTAATATTTACTTGATTATTTCCTTAATACTTGGAGGTATGCTAATCTTGCTTTTCAATTGCAGGCTGGTGTTTTGTACGATAAGGGAAGAATCCTTGACTTGGTTGACAAGAAATTAGCATCCAGTTACGACAGGAAGCAGGCTCTGACTGTTTTGCTGTTAGCAATGAAGTGTGTTAATCTATCTCCTACTCTTAGGCCTAAAATGTCCGAAGTCGTCAGTGTACTTGTAGGTGAGAAAAGAATCGATGAGATTTCCGAAGCTAATACTCCATCAGCAAATATTGGAGGATTGTGTGGTGCGTGTTCCATGGTGTTGGAAATAGAGCCAATTTCTTAGCCAATTGGTTATGTGAAGTTTGATGATGACAACCTTCTGCCTCTTTTTTATCTTTTAATTAATACTCTATAATATAAGTGTTGTTGGGTCGAATTATGTGATGGTGATAAGAGACTCCATGAGAAATGTGTGTTTGCTGGTTTCGTGAATTGAATAAGATTATCATTAGATTTTATGATATGTATAGATTTTATTGATCAAAAGAAGCCAATATATATATTAGATTTATCTAAGCTAAGAAAAAGGACGCTACAAACTCATTAGATTTATCTAAGCTTTTTCTAGCTATGTCGTCTGCTACTTCATTTCCTTCCCTTTTAGAGGAATTGCTAATAAGAAAGACGCAAATTATCCTGATTTGAAAAGCTTATTTAGAGGTGACCGTTGTGCGTAGATAATTTCAATAAATTTTTAAATAAAAAATATTTTAAAAAATAATCATTATTATAATACTAAATATATTCTTAATAAAATTTCATATTGCTTGTAGTTGTTGTTGTTATTGTATTGTTTCTATCTACATCCGTAATTATGCTCTTTGATTATCATATGCTCTCTCATACCCTGGCATTTGTTTTCCTATATTTATGTTTTTTTGCTATTCTTTGATAATTTTTTGACACTTCATTTTGTAGAGATTTTTATTTCCATTTCTGCTTCTTCTTTTTTGTTTGACTAGTTTTTAATTGTATTTTTAATTTTTATATAATTGAAATATGTTTTTTTTTTTTGGATAAATTTCCCAACCCTAACAATATAAGCCCATCTCAAAATAAATACTCAAGGGATTCTTTCTTCCCTTTCTGTTTTTCTCTCAATCCTAAAACCACGCGTGTTTTGCTTTATATAATTACATGCTGAACATATGAGAACGTGAAATAACAAGATCCTACAGCTTCCGCAAACTTGAGAGCTACAAGTATTAATAATATATAATTATCAATAAGTCTTGCGCAAATGTTAGCAGACTTCATTTGTATACAAAACAGGTTTGTATTTCCTTGGAGTAGACTCGCTCCTCCTCTAATTCATTGAGCCCAAACCAATGCACACATATGTTTACGGAGAGATTAAAATTATTAAAAAATATTGTAATATCGATAATTAAATGATAACAAATTTAAATATCACTATTATCATTTTAATTAATAAAATTAAATATAAGTAGTTTAGGATTCTGTGAATTTCAAACGTATACAATATACTTAGAATTGGGGTTTTATGAATTTTATTTTTTTTTCATTTTAGTTATCAGAATTCATGTCCTCTGGAATTTTAGTGTTGCCTAATTTGATAGATTTAGTTTAAAATTGTGGTAGAAAATCAAAATTGAAAAAGAAATGAATAAAATTTAAAAAACAAAGAAACTTCATGGTTAATCTTAAATCTGCAAAGTGCTTTTATGATTGTACTTTCTCCAGCCCATATAGTTTTTGGAAATTTAATTTCTATCTAAAAATTTATTTTGTTCTTGATTTTAAAGAATACTTATATTTGGATCATTTTTTAGTAATAAAAAAACTAAAATCTTTGTATTTGAATCATATTTTAAATTAAAAATTGAATACACATATCATGCCTTTTTTATCATTCATCGGCAAAACTAAAAAATAGTGCGGCATATCAGCAATCTTTTTATTACATAATAGAATGTCTATTTAAAGAATTTTTTATTGGACATTGCTTTAAATATGTATCTATATTTATATCGCCTTAAGTTTTTTTATACATTAATTTGAAATCATTGATTAGTTTTTATTATTATTATTATTATTTTAATTAAAAAAATATTTTAAGAGAAGAAAAACACTTTTGCTGTGTTATTTTTTTTTATTTTAAAAAAAACAATTCTCTTTATGCTACTTTCCAAAATTGTTTTTCAACCAGTATGGCCCCCATGTCGGTGCTCCAGACAATAAATTCGCACTGCGTCAAAATCAATCCCCCCTGTGAAATTTATAAATCCTATGACTCAATTGATTTGATAGATGACTCAATATTAAAATTGATTTAATAGGTTAAATTAATAATTTAAATTTAATTAAAAATTTAGTTATAATTTATTAATTTTTTTAATTAAAATAATATAATTTTGATTTATAAAAAATTTAAATAGATCTGAAAAAAAAACGTGGCTGGTTTAAGAGAGTGTTTGTTTACGCAGCTGCGGCTATGTTTTAAACAAAACGCAGTTACCAGATGTTTGGTTACAAAAAAAAATGTATTTTATTGTTCATGGGTTCCATATTTTTCAGCGTTCCAACCACAGCTCTCACAAAGCAACTCCTAGCTGCTTTTGTTTTAATAGTAAACAATGGTTCTTACACACCGGTCACGCTAATTAATTAGCATGAACAGTGCAGCCAGCTATACTGTTCCAGCCAGACCGGTTCCGGCCAGACCGATTTCAGTTCAAAGCTTAAAATGCATTGAACCAGGTCCGACCCAGTAAAATAAAAATTATTTTTTATTTTTTAATTGTATTTTATTCGAAAAACTAGTGTTTAACATTATTCAATAACATTACATAAATTAGACAAAGATCGCTTGATGACGTATCATTTGCAGAATTTGATCGCAATCCCAATTTTGTTCCTGATTATATTTTACCTGATGTTATTGCGCGCTTAAGAAACCAAAAATACTGTAGTCCTTGTCGGATGTATTTCATACATGATGGAATTGTAGATATTTTAATGGAACAATAAAAAATATTTTATATAAAATATTATTTATTTCATGATGTAATAGCAATAGTTAAATCTACAATATTTAAATTAAAAATCATCAATATTAATATATATTTTTTAAAAATTATTTTATAACCTCAATTTCAAAAGTATTCTTAACCAAACACATTAAAATACTTTTTGTTCAACCTCAATTTCAACCACAGTTGTTGTTACCCATTTTTGGGTTCCCACAAAACAAAATGAGAAAATACAAAAAAATATATATCAAAAAATATTCGGAAGGAAATCCAAAAAAATAATAGGAGCTAGAAAAGTATGCTGGAATACCGAGAAAGACCAAAATTGGTTGAAGAGGTTCAAAAATGCAAAAGGTTAAAATTTGACAGTATATTTTTGACAAATGAGAGCCCTATTGACAAAGAAAATTCAAGTTGAGGAAGAAAAGTCTAAAATCAAATGTTTATGGATTCATTTAAATTTTATCTAAGGTTTAATTGAATTTATGGAGGGTTGGATTGTAAGAAAAATTGATTTTTAAGTCAATTTAGGCTTTTATTGGAAAAAATTAAAGTTCTGGGGTCCAATTATAATTTTGAAGAGTTGATTTGGTCAAATCAGGGGCTTAATTGCATAATTATTGAAGTGTGATAGCCAATTAGCGACGTAATTGAAACAATCCGAAACTAAGGACCAAACCGGAAAAGGCGCTACAATCAAGGGATCCAATTACAACTTTTCCGGGGGCTTGATTATAAAATTGTAAAAATATCCAAGGACCAAAACAGAAATATCATTTAAAGCGGCAAAACGGTGCCGTTTCAGAGGCACTATTCATTGTCTTCTTCACCGATTCAGCAAACAGGAACCGTTTCAGCAACAAATGCCGCTGATTATGGGAAACGTTTCACAGCTACTATCTCTCTACCGTTACCACTGCAATAATGGTCCCGAATGTTTTCATTAAAAAACGCATGCAGTTTTGGCTATAAAAGGAGAGAAAAAGGACGACACCAAGGAGGGGGGCAGAAACACTGTAAGGAGAACGACAGAAGGAAAAAAGAGAACAAAGGGAGAAAGGAGAGAGGAGAGGTGACAGTGAGGAGAAAGAAAAGGAGGAGGAGGAACGGGACAGCAAAGAAAAAAACAGAGGAAACAACAGGAGGAGAGGAAGCAGTGTTGGTGGAACAACCCTTCCACACTGTCATCTTCGTCTGCAACGGCGAAGCCACCACTGTGAACCAACGAGAGCAGTAACACCACCACGAAGCCAGTGCAGAGGGGAGGAAAAAGGAAGGAGACAGCAGAAAAAGAAAACAGGGGGAGCAAAGGAGAAAAAGGAAAAACAGAGAGGAAACGATGGAGAGGAGAGGTTGAAACAGAAGGGGAAGAGAGGAAATTTTAGGGAGGCAGACATAAGTTTTGAGAGAGAGACAGAATAGAAAAAAGAAGAAGGGAACGTAGTGTCATAACCCAATGGGTCACTCCCAAATTTTATTTTCCTTTTCTTTAAAAAAAAAAAAAAAACTGCACGGTGCCGTTTTGAACGGCACTGTGCAGCTTCTTCTCCTCTGTAAATGCAGAGACAGGGGAGAAGAAGATTTTAAATCTTTTCCCGCTAACTTCTCCTTCTCTACCTCCCCACTTGCCTAACTACTTACACAACCCATACCCTCATTAATGAAGAAACAGGAGACCCATACCCCCCACCATGACGAAAAAAAGGCCATGCCTTGCAGCGGCTGCACAGGAGCCATCCCACGCCACCATGCCCTGCACTTGGACAGGGTATGGTGCCTCTCCCCCAGCTGCCTATAAATACAGGGGAGAGCACAGAAACTGAAGGGGCGATGATTTTTTCTGAGAAAGAGAGGAACACCAGGGGGGCAAAATTTTGGAGGAGGGAAGGTTTTGAAAAGAAAAAAGAGGAGAACATTTGAAAACAGAGAAGAGAGAAACCGAACAGAAATAAAAAAACAGAGAGAGAAGGAGAACAGAGAGAGAGGAGTGAACGAACTGAAACAGGAAGAGGAAGATTTATTTGAGATACAGAGGAGAGAAAGCGAAAACAGACGTGGGGAGGGAAAAACAGAGACTGCGGTCTCTGCACAGAGGAGAAGAAGGACCGTTCCTCACCACCTGGGCACCACCGCTGTGCTTCCTCTCCACTGCCACAACAGCACCGTCATCCTGCCAACATCAACGCTGCCAACGCCAGCAGAACCAGAGAGGGAGAAGAGAAACATGACAGAACAGAGAGGGAAGAAGAAAAAACAGAGACCGCGGGCTCTGCACAGAGGAGGAGAAGAAAGACAGTCGCGCCACCGCCTGGAATCATCATCATTTCTCCTCCCAGACACTGCCCCGACCACCTTCCACTACCGCCAGACCATAAACGGGGAAGAACAGAACAAACGAGAGGGAGGGGCAGAGATAGCAGAAGGCAGCAAGAAGAAGAAAAAAACTGTAACAGCAGCATTGCCGCCTGGAATAACTCCCGACTGCCACCGCAAGCCGCTGTCAGCTCAGCTACCAGAGCACTTCCATTTCAGGTAACACTCTTCTCTGTCTTCTCGTCTTCTTGGTTGGTCTCTTGCATGCAGAGCGTGTACTGTTCACGTTTCTGCAGCAAGAGAAATAATTAACCGGTTACTGTGCATGAGCACAGTAACCGGCTAATTATAATTACAGTATTTTGGTTATGGGCTGGAACATCAGCCAGCCCACGCGGCTGGGCTGAGTCCAGCCCACAGTATATGGGCCGGGTCAAGCCCAGCCCAGGATGGGTGGGCCAGGTCCGGCCCAGTTTTTTTGTTAAAAAAACATTTTTGGAATTTTATAATTTTCACGCGTATTTTTATGTGATTTTGATTAATATCAAGCAGTATTTTTTATGTTGTTAAAAATACGAAATCCGATATTAAAATATCTGGTTTTCGTCAAAACTTCAAAAATACAAAAACAAATCTGAAAAAAAAAGTTTTATGCATACGGCCAAGTGTCTCAAAGCTAAAAAATCATAGTGTTTTTTTATACACCAAAAAAGAATGTTTTAGCATGCATTTTGGCTTTAATAACCAGTTTATTAAAGTCAAGAGAACATTGGCCAAAATTTCAAAAACAAAAAAAAATTATTTTGTTTGTCTTTTAGTATCCGAGGTACGAAATTACATGTAATGCGTATTTCAGATATAAAATTTTCTTTTTCTTTTTCAACGTTAGAACGGTTAGGTTTTAGCCCATTAAGATAAGAACCTCCTTATTGAGGAGGACTTTTCTTGAATCTTAGATAGACAGGACCAACAAGTAGAAAACACGACCAAACCTTAGATTTTGATCAGACAAATAAAACAATGCAGCTTACCTTAGGTAGGGCGTATTTGGTATGCTAATACCTTTTCTTTACGCAACCAGTCTCCGTACTTGATCTGTGAGACCAGTTAGGGTTCCTAGTGACCATAATACTAGGTGGCGACTCCCATTCCATTTTTTCCACTGATAAAAGACATGAATTCTCTGTCTCCCCACATTTACCAGATATATTCACACACATGAGTGTGGAGGACGATCGCCGCGACGCCGCATACGTGTGACAGAATGGCGACTCCACTGGGGACCTTGTGGACTAAGCTTTGTTTTTGTCTGATCATCGTGTTTTATTGTTTGGTTTTGTGTTATTGTAAATTTTCTTTCTCATTTGCTCATACATTTTAATTTTGTACATATTTGTTCATGCATTATATAAAATTATCTCATGCATCATTTACATTTGAGGGGAATTATATACCTTTAGGTTAAGTGGGGGACTAACAGCTTACCTTATGACTTTTAGTCAATGTTTAAGTTTGTGTAAACCCCAACTCTTCGCTGAGAGTTTAGACTGGTAATGATTGGTGCATATGTCATCCCGTTACCTACTGAGCCCCTATATTGCCTTCACGAGGGTGATCACTAGGACAGCAAGAAACCCTTTTGAGACCAGGTAGAAAGCCACCCACCATGTAATGGCCCAAACCTATCCTTACAATATGAACTCCCTAATATGCATGTACATACATTTGCATCGTACACATAGATCCATTCATTGTAAATAACATACATACATCACAGCTTGAAATATAGGTCCCCAAAGAATCTACAACACCCGACTTTGAGCAAGAAACATGGAAGATGAAGAGCGCGCTCACCGTGACGCCCATTTTCAAGAAGAGTTGGAGTCTCTGAAGACAAGCTTGACTTGCCTCTAGCCTACTCGAGCAAATACTGAGAAATAACTCTAAGGAAGTTTCTTCCAACTGACCTATCATCTTTGTTCAAACCCCAACAATGACTCAACCTGAAGAAATCGAGGGCAAATATGGTCAAGAGTCTCAACACAATCCAGCATTTCTGCAAAAGCTTTGTGGGAAGGCTGCCGAAGGGGAATTGCACTACCGTTGCAGAATGGAGCCTGTTCTTGTTCTGCCAAAACATAACTACCTCTGTTCGATCATGCCTGCAAAACTTCTTGATTTTTTGTTTCAACTTGTTTCAGTGTTGTTGGTAATTTGGCTCATAATGGCACAAAAGACTTTCTCTGTCAAATGAGCATTTCTTGTTAATAAGATCATGTGTTTTTCTATGTTCATGACATGTCTTTATTTTTGTTGTTATTTCGTGCAAATAACACACTGAGCATAGTCTTTATTCACGAAATCACTGATGTGGTTTCCTTTTCTTCCCAAACTATGCATGATCTTACATGTTCACAAGGATTTTTAGGAATTCAAAGTTTACTACAAAACAGAAATCATGTCGGTGTTTGTCCAAAACAAACAGTTCTGGAAATTCAAGTGAATCCTTAGAAAGGTAACCATACTCAGAGAAAACCTGAAAAAAAAAAAAACAAAACAAAAAACAAAACAAAACAAAAATACTATGAAGTGACTCTAAAGCTGAGTTTTATTTGAATGAATAATGAGAAATCACTTTACATATTTGCATGAAAGCAAGGCTTACCGATCCTAAATGCATGAGTTTGGAATGAAGAAAGGCCATCTTTGATAATCCTTTCACAAGGCTGAAATATATCCTTTACAGTCCCCTTTTGAGCCTGGTAACATTTTTTGGAAATAACCTTGACTAGGATCACGCCCCACACTGGGGGAGGCAAGTGTGAGAAACATAGAAAAAAAAACCTCAATGATTGAAAGTGCCCAAGCAACACTGGGGGCATAAAAGAAATTTCTCAATCATCAAAAGTGTCCAAATAAAGCTGGGGGCATGAAGAAAAATCCAAAAGATCCAAAAATTTTGAGCAAAAAACCCAATACAATGATGCTCAAAATCAAATGAAAAAAACAAAAATAAAGAGAAAGGGCCCAAGCCCAACACTGGGGGGCACGATAGACCATTTTGGAAAGAAATTCAACAGAAAAAGGTTAGGAAACAAGCACAAGTGATCCTTAGTCTTAAAATCCCTTAAGCACCTTTTGAGCTTGCAAATATCCCATTCTTTATAACCAATAGCCCAAGCCTACATTACGTGCCTAATCAAGCCCTTTCTGATCAAAGGCAAGCAATCTGGATCGGTAGGCAGTGCTTTCTCATGCGAACCAAATCATTATTCATGCAAATAAAATAAATGCTTTGAAAATCGGTTCTCTGTAACCTTCAAATTGAATTTTGAACCATTTTTTTGACCAATCAAATGTCACTTCATATTTTTCACCAAAATCAAAACAAAAAGTTTTCATCACTTCTGAAAACCTCTCCATAGGAATCACTTGAATTGCTTCAGAATGAGTTTGCTTTGAATCGATGTCAAAATGATTTCTGTGTCTGGAATAGCTTTGAAATTCTAAAAATTCTGCATAAAAACAACTCCTTGTCAAAAACCAAATCTTCCTTCATATAGCCTTATCCCTAAACCCGAATTGAATACTTGGGGGCATGATCAAGCTGGGGGGCAATCAAAAACTCCTGGTAGGGCTGGCTTCATGATTCCCTTTCTAACTGTGGAGCAGAGGAGAAAATTAAAAAATTATAAGCTGCTAACCCATTTGTGTTAATTTAGCCCGGATAAAAGTGCTGTGGCTAAACACACTTGACTATATGCGTGTAATTACTGACAATTGTTTATTTTATTTCTCAATTGCAGGTGGATTTAGTTACTGAGATTGACAAGGCTTGTGAGGATCTTAATTTTTAATATCTCAAACAGCAGCACCCTTCACATCAGGTTAACAACTTACTTTAGTATTTTCTACTTTGTAGGTGATGAATTTGAGCATTATTGATCTGTACGGGGAATATTGTCTCCTAAAAAGTGCATCTGTTTTTCTCTTGAAAGTTCTCTTTTGCTGGTTTTCATAGTTCATTGGGGAAGAAACTACTGCTGCCTTTGGTATTACGGAACTGACTGATGAACCGACATGGATAGTTGATCCTCTTGATGGAACAACCAACTTTGTCCATGGGTAAATGCAATTTTTTTTTTTTACATTGTTTAGTGAAGGCAATTTCCTCTTGTTTTTTATACATGTAACATCACTTCAATTTGTCGCAACATGTTTGGATGTAGGTTTCCCTTCGTGTGCATTTCTATTGGTCTTACAATTGGAAAAGT